>Ga0115000_10002599_pt1 | contig 15430 bp, 24 predicted proteins | sample ArcticOcean_MG_C_6_FD_89690 | JGI IMG/M metagenome (GOLD analysis project Ga0115000, IMG submission 89690) | Marine microbial communities from western Arctic Ocean - ArcticOcean_MG_CB8_128 | ecosystem: Environmental > Aquatic > Marine > Oceanic | place: Arctic Ocean: Canada Basin | collected...
CCAACAAAACAAATAAAAACACTAAAGTTCAAACTCTAAAATCATGTCCTATCGTTACAACTCCAACATGTCCCGTAACATTTCCGTCTCTGAGTACAACCTTCCTGTAGGCGTCATCATTGGAAAGAAGGGTTCTACCATTAACTATATTAAGTTCAATTCGGGCGCTCGCATTTCTGTGAAAGAAGGTAATATCAGCATCAGCGGTGGTCACAAACAAGTGCTGTCGGCTAAGGCTCTTCTTAAAGAGTTGGCCTCTAACTTCCAGAACGGTATTGTCGGATTCAACCATGTAGAGCGACCCGTTCGGATGAAGCGACCTGTTGTCCGTGTTTCTGACGATGGCTGGAAAACCACTGGTGAGATGAAGAAAACTCATCAGAAGGAGCCTACACGCAACACCATGTGCGACAACAGGGGACAGTTTGCCGGGTTGGACTTTTCCGACTCTGATGATGATTCGGCTATTGATGAACCTACTATCAATCTCAATATTGCCGAGAAAACGACTCACCCAACCAGTTTGGTAGGACTGGATATTGAAGAACTTGTTTATAACAGCATGATAGGTGATAGCGGACTGGGTGCTGTTAATGTATTTGCTAAGATGCTTCCCAAATCACGTTCATATGAAGAGATTAATGCCGATATTGAAGAAGCACAGCTGGAACTTGTTGCGATTGGGAAAAGTTGGGCAGATGAGGCCGACCGTCAAGATACACAGGACCGTATCGACGAACTCACACAAGAAAAGGAACAACTGGATAAAATTCAGGACCTTATCCAAAACCATCCCGATATGTAAATAACAACTTAAAAATCAAAAAAATAAAAATCAAAAAAATACAAAAACAAATAAAAATCAAAAAATACAAAAAAAAAGGGGAAACCCAAAATTTTTTTATTGAAATTAAAGCTTGTAAAATTGAAAGAAATTTGAAAACTTTTATATATCACAAAAACATCAAAAAAAGTATATTATAATGACTACTCGCCGTATCCCCTCTAGTGGTTCAAAAGCCTGTGCTAGCAAAAAAAATGAAGGAATTATTGGAAAAAATGGTTCTTACTTAAGAGTGTTGTTGGATAAGGAAATGTGTACTGTTGAAAAGGTCTTCTCTAGTAACTGGACAAAAAAAGGAAATGAACAATTTAAAAGGCAATATTTAAATGAGAATGATGAATTAACAGATACTATTGGTTTGGAGGACAATAGACTGGAATGGATTGAATCCATAAAAAAAGGTATCTTGTCTTGGCGAGATGTATTAGACAAAAAATTAAAAGAAGTTGGTCCCGACGAATCTGATGAATCATTGGAGTTATCAGAGATATATGAAATTGATAGCGAATTAGAAGATGATGAAATAACTTTTAATTTTCATGGAAATGACTACCATCGTGATGATGAAAATATTCTATACACCACAGAAGGAGAAATTTTTGGATTTATTGATAATGATGGAAATGTTATTGTAAATGATGATGAAAAAAATGACGATATCCAAAATAAGGAAGTCATAATTGAATGTGATAACTCGTCAGTCCCGGATAAATCTGTAGTTAAAGAAGAGAAGAAGTCAAAACATTTAAGGAATTATGAACCAGAAGAAGACGCTATTATAATTGGGTATATGTTAGATTCTCATACTGAAAATAAAAATGGGTGTTTGCGAGAAAAGAAAGTTGCAAAGAAATTTAGAGAATTGTCACAACAACTTCCCGGAAGAAAACCTCAAAATATACAAACTCGTTGGGAAAGATATCTCCATCCCAAATATTTACAAACTATCATAGATGAACGTGATGCTGAAATAGTTCGTATCAAACAATGTGTTAACCTTTTGTCAAAGTAATCTTTTTAAATAAAAAAATCAAACAAAAAAAAAATCACAAAAAAAAATAAAAAATCACAAAAAAAAATAAAAAATTTGCACATAACTTTTTTCTTTAAAAAGTGTTTAATTTTAAGTTACTTTATTTCAGTAAATTGAATATGTTTTTTCTTTATAGATCATTGTTATAAAGAAACGCGAAAGAATCATGAGTCCTCTAATTGTACTCTTATACACTAGTATAATGAATCAGGATTTATATGTTGGTTTTATTATTACATATATAATCCTTGCTGTATATACTGTTATTGAAAATTATAAACATGTGAAGAAAAATAATATTGTTCGAAGGAGAAAGGTTATACGAAAACAATATCAACTTATTGGTGCTCCAACTTGGAAGAGAATTGATGGGCGACTTGTCAAGAAATACTACATTGTTGATATAGAAAACGATATTTATGGATATACACCTGAAAGGAAAGAACTGGACAAAGTAAAGAAAAATCTATTTTCTATATGGGGTCGAGTAAATGGACGACTTGTACGTATTGATTATTAAATGTAAGTATTGATAATTGTTTTTAAATAGTCTTGGGCTTTTTTTTTATTTTTAAAATGTACCACATAATTCATTTTACTGAATTTTAATGGGAATGAAACACTCCATTCTTCTTGTTCATATATATTTTTTCCTTTTGTAAAAATAATTTGGTCTGTAGGAATTAAATTAGAAATATATGTTGTATTAAATTCATTATGATAACCTCTAAAATTTTTTCTAAGCAAAACTTTTTCTGATTCTAAGTACATCTTAAATAAAAATATTATTATTTATTTAAGTAGTTTTTATTTTTTCTGCCAGCAGTAAACGTATTCTTGTCCTCTTCTGTTTTTAATTTCCCAGCTACTTCCGGCTCTTTTAATAATCATATAGTCTTCCTTTTTCGTACATTTTTTCCATTTTGATTTTATTTTATCATACATCAAATCCGGTATATTTAAACATAACCATTTGTTTTTGGGTAAATATTTATATCCTTTTTTAATAGTTGGAATTAAGAAATCATCATAAAATCCATCACTAATATTTTTTTTATCTTGTAATTTTGTTGCACTGGAAGGTTGTCTTATTGTTTTTGTTTTTTCATAATTTTTCATGTGTTCATATAATTCTAGATATTCATAAGGTGGAGAAGTAAAAATCATATCATATTTGGGAAGTTTTGAGAAGTCTACTTCTTCGGCTGGTTTAAAATAAAGATTTACTTTACTAGTTGAATGTTTTTTAAATGTATTATACATTTTATTGTATCCAGGTTTTAATGATTTGTTACTATCTATTCCGATATAATTTATGTCTCCTGCTAAAGCTGCGACCATTCTAGATCCCCAACCAGCTGTAAAATCTAATACTCTTGTTGCATTATATTTTCTATAAAAATGCAGTGCGGCTGATGGACGCATACTACTTAATGTAGCCCATTGTAATGCTATAGCGCTTTGATATGCATGAAATAAATTACCAGTACTATAACTTCCTTTATAAAGATTCATAGCAAATTTTTTTATTTTCTTTCTTGCTATAGGGTCTTTCCATCTTTGCATTAGAGATTTTCCTCTATATTTTGTGTGAACTCTTATTTTTTCTGTACCAAAGTTGACAGCGTTATTTCCTATAACCGAACGTGGGTTCAAAGAAGTTTGTTTCTTTAAATTTAAAAAATCATCAATTGCTTCGGTTTTTGTAATATTTTTATATGGATATGTTTTTCCCTTATATTTCAGAGTTTTTAATCTTCTTCTTTTTTTATTTCTTTTTTTTCTTGTTGTAGTCATATATAATATGTATTTATTTTTTAAAAATATATTAAAAAATAAATAGTTAATTTAATTATAATGTCAATAAAAAATGGATTAATTGGTTCGGCTATTGGTTTTGCTTTATCAGCTAGTGTTTGTAGTGCATTTTTTCAGTTTACTAATAAAGATATGTTAAATATTGGAGAAGTTGAAGAAAATGATGAAGGTGATGTAAAAACATTAACTAAATTTAAAAGTTTACCTTTAAAAAGAATTGCTGATGGTATTGTTTTATTTTCTGGTGTATATGGATTTTATTGTGGTTACAAAGATAGGGGTTCTATGTTATTTAAATGAGCCTGTGGATTGAACCCTTTAGTTTACAAGACTAACTGAGCTATAACGGTATAAGATTTTTTTTATATTTAAATTATTTTTATTTTAAATAAACATTTAATATATTATGAATGAATATATTAAAATGAATGATGAAGAAAATGAAGATTGTATTATATGCTTAGAAAACAGTAATAAGGAGAATGGAAATTTTTGTTTTTGTTATAAGTGTAAAAATAAGTTTCATTTATCATGTTATAAAAAATGGATGCAAAAATGTAAGGAAAAGCATAATAATATTAGATATAGATGCGTTTATTGTCAAAATTATAAAACTATTTATAGAAATAAAAAGTTTTGCTGTATGCATTACAAGGTTAAAATATTGTAATTATATATATGTATCATATATTTTATGAGATTTTTAAATATTTGAAATATTTATCAATATTTTTTTATATTTCATTAAAAATTGGATTTTTTAAATCAGAAGTTACTATTATGCATTTATTAGAAGACTTTATTAAGGTTTTAGTAGCTATATTTTGTATATACATTTTCTGGCCTTTTAGGAAAAAACATGTAATTAATAAACATGATATAGGTATTGGGTTTTCTGCTGGATTGTTTTTATTAGCTAGTTTAGATTTTTTTAAACATAACAGTTATTTTAGTTATTTTAAAAATCTTTTTGAACTCGCAGAATAAATATTTATTTTCTTTTTCTTTTAAAAACTAACTTATTTTTCCTTTTTATAGCTGCTTCAGCTAATAATTCTGCTTTTTCTTTCCTATTTGTTGGTCTTGTGTTTTTTAATGGTCTTGTGTTTTTTAATGGTGATTTTTCTATTGAGTTTTGACTTTTTATTATTTCATTTATAATTGTAATTGCATTTATCCATGTTGATTTGTTGTTAATAAAATCATTTAAATGTAGTTCCAAATAAAACTGATACATTTCGGGATTTATATTTTTTGGTCTACTTTCTATTGAATATAATAAAAATTCATTTTGATTTTCATCAGTAACTGTATTATTTGATAAATCCATTATATATAAATTTGATTATTATTTAAATAATTAAAAATAAATAATAACACTTATTAAAGTTTTAAGATTAATCTTATATTTTTTTCATATTTTCTATATATATATGGATTTGAATCCCCAAAATTATAATTTAAATGAGATAACTAGTTTTTTTGGATTACAACCTAATCATTCTTTTACACAAGTAAATGATGCTTTTAGGAAAAAACATAATGAAATTACACTTTCACCACAAGTTTCAAAAGAACAAAAGGACAAAATGTTGTTTTTTATTAATCAGTTAAAAAATAAGTTGATTTTACATCTTACAAAACAAAATGTGTCTCATAATACATTTTCTAATAGTTTGTTACCTAGTAGTAATTTTATGAATAAAAATAATGGAAGAGTTGATACTGTTATTAATAGTGCTATTTCTTATAATGCTGGTGTTAGTAAAGAAATTAGCGCCGATATTATTAATCCTATTGAGAGAAATATATTAAAAAATGTAATACATTTTGATACTAGATTTAAACAAAATTATGTTATTGAGAATCAAAGTAAATTTACATTTAATTTTCCAACTGCATTTAAAAATGTTATTTCTTCAAAATTAATATCTTTTGAATTACCTGATACAATATATAATATTACTGAAAAATTAGGTAATAATACATTTAATATTAATATTTTAACTGGTACAGCTAGTGACAATGATACTAAAGTTACTATTAATGAAGGTAAATATACAAGTAGTACACTTATAACTGAAATACAACGTGCATTAGGTAATACTATTTTTACGGTTAGTCTTAGTGCTGATACTAATTTAATTACTATAACACATGCTAGTAAAAACTTTGTTCTTAGATTTCCTGGAGTTAAAGATAAAGTAAATTTAGGATATATATTAGGGTTTAGGTCTGAAGTTGTTAATTCAACTAGTAATAGTGTTACTGCTTCAAAAGTTGCAGATTTTAATTTTAATAATTATTTTTATTTATCATTTGATGATTTTCAAAGGTCAGTTAATCACAATCATTTTGCTATTATGAATAAAAACTTTGTTACTAAAAATATATTTGCAAAACTTAAGAATAAAGCTGATGATGGTAATACTGATTATTTTGTAAAAAAAAATTACTTTGGTCCTGTTAGTTTAGAGAAAGTTTCATTTGAATTATTAGATAGATATGGTAATTCTTTAGATTTGAAAGGTTTGGATTATTCTTTCTCTGTTGAAATTGAACTTTTATACAAATTTTAACTTTTTTTTTGGATTTTTTCTTTACTTTTTTTTAAATATGCTTTATATCCTAGACTTTTCTTCAAATCAAAAGACGATTGTAAAAAACTCTTTGCTATTTCATAACCTATACGTTCCTTTTCTGATAAACTTTTCAAATAGTTTTTTTCTTCCTTATCCATATTTACTTATTTATCATATAATGTTTTTATATTTTCAATTTTCAAAATATAAAATAAATTGATTTTATTTTATACTTTATTAAATATATTAACTAAAATATATTAACTAAAATATATTAACATCATGAATTGTACTCGTATATATGACCCCATACATGGCTTTATTAATATTACATCTTTGATGAAACAATTTATTAATACTGAAGAATTTCAAAGATTACGAGATTTAAAACAATTAGGTGCGACTACTTTTGTATTTCCTAGTGCTAATCATACTCGTTTTGAACATTCTATTGGGGTTAGTCATTTAGCTGGATTAATGATTGAAAGCTTAAAAAAAAATGGATTAGAAACTATTACTGAAAGAAACATTGAACTTTGTAGACTTGCTGGTCTTTTACATGATATTGGACATGGTCCGTTTAGTCATTTATATGATGATTATGTAAAAGACTCAAAAGAACCAGACCATGAAGAAAGAGGTTGTGTAATTATTAGAAATATGGTAAAAAAATATAAAATTCCATTAAAAGATTTTGAAGTTGATGATATTATTAAAATGATTAATCCATCTGATGATGAAAAATTCCATTGGAAATATCAAATTGTCGCAAATAAAATTAATCAATTAGATGTTGATAAATTAGATTATATTCAAAGAGATTGCTTTTATCTCGGTATGAAATGTGCTGGTGAGTATAGTAGAATTATTAATGATGCTACAGTTTTTATAATGAATGAAAAAAAAAGTGTTATTGCATGGCCTATTAAACTACAATATGAAATTTTCCAATTATTTGCTACTAGATATAGGTTACATAAACAAGTTTATAATCATCCTAATATTAAAGCATGTGAATTTATTATTATAGAAATGCTTAAGATTATTAAACAAAAATCAATAGTTTTAAAAAATTTTGGTGATTCTATTATTTATTGTAAATATGTAGATTATCTTAGAAATAAATTATTTCAAAGAAATCATATTAAATATGTTGGTGAATTAACTTTTGTTAATGATAATATTTCTTCTGATAGTTGGGGTAAATATATTAATTATATGAAAGAAAATAATATATTTTATCAAAAATTACAGATTGGATTTGGTGGTGATAAAAATCCATTAAAAAATATTAAATATTTTAAAGATTGTAAAATTATTGTATATGACCCTATGATGTTTAGTTTTATGATTCCGAATACTTATAAAGAAGTCTTAATTAGAGTTTATTGTAAAAATATGGATAAATGTGATACTATTAAGATGCATTATAATAAAATGATAGATATATATAATGGAAAATATGACTTTTAATAAAAATACACCAAGTATTATTTACTTGAAAGATGACCAAATTTTTACTTATGGTAATACTGCATATGGTCTTATTTATTTAAAAACTACTAAAAAAAAAATTTGGAGTAAATGGAGTAGAAGATGTTTTTTTTTAACTAATAAAAGTATTAGTTTTTGGAAGCAAAGAAAAAATAGAAGGGAAAAAATTAAAAAGATTTTTTTTTCTTCATATTTTAATCTTAGTGGATTAGAAAATGTTCTTGAATATGATAATAATTATCTTACTTTTGATATTTTATATAATGAAAAAGATTGTACAAAAAAATATACATTCAAATCTTATAATATTGGTTTGTTTTCATATATTTATCAAATTATTGATAGAAATATGAAAAATACATATAGAGATTAACGTTTCTTTGTTCTTTTTCTTCTTGATTTCCCCCTTTTTGTTCTCTTTTTTTTAAAAAGATATTTTCTTTTACGTTTTTTACTTTTTCTTCTTCTTTTTTTTGTTCTGTTTTTTCTACCACCATCAGTTTTTCCAGGGTTTTTTTGTTCTTTTCTTCTTTTCAAAATTTCTTTTACTTTTTCTCCTATAAAAGGTATACATTTTCTCAAAAGTTTACATGAAAAATCATGACCTTCTTCAGCTGTTCCCCCTTCTGCTTCTGCGGCACGACGATTCGCTTCGTCACATACATAAACTGCATATCTGTATGTTCCCATTACCGTTGATATTAGCTTTAATTTCCAATTTAAACCAAAATAGAATAAAATTAGTCCGCCTATTCCATTCAAAATTCTATCGAGACCTCTATTTAATGCCCTTCTAGGGTTTCTTAAACCAATATAAATAAGATTTAAAGATGGTGTTGGTAAAGATTCAAATATTACTGTCAGTATAAATTCACATTTTTGTTTTAGTTTCATATTTTTAGATCCTTTATTGAATTGGTTTGTTACACGTTGAATAATATCTACATCATGTTCTATACTTCTTAGTGTAGCTGTATTACCGCTTGCTTTTGTAGCTACACCAGCCATAGTTTGGGAAGTTTTTAAAACACTTTTATGCAGCTTTTTCATCTTTTGTTCTGAAAGTTTTTTTTTACGTTCTTCATTTAATTTTTTTTCGTTTTCTACTAGTACAGGCTCTGATTGTCTCGCAGCACTTATTAATTTATTTACGCTGACTCCTTTTTGTTTAGCTGGTACTTTTGGTACTTTTGGTGGTACTGGAGGTGGCTTTTTTTTTCCTTTTGCTGGTACTGGAGGTGGCTTTTTTTTTCCTTCCGACGACCATGTCGGGTCTTCATCCATGTACCTGGAAGCAAATTGTTTGGGTGAAAGACCAATCTGTGCTGCTACTTTACTAAGAGCTTCTTCGTAATCCGAATCGTCCTCATCATCTTCAAATTCTCTAAGAGCTGCTTCTTGCACTTCTTGTACTACTTGTGCATCTTGTTCTTCTTGCATCATCTGATTGTACCTTTCTCCTACTGATAACATAATATATATATAACTTATATTTTTATTTATAAGTTTGACGGTCAGTGAAATACTGTAACCATAAACACAAAATATCATAGTATTTCGGATGTTCTAAGTTTTGTATTTTTTTAAACTCTAATTTTGTGCTATTAAATCTTAGTAGTGATGAATTTTGTTGCCAACATTTTATTATTTTAATCCAGTTTTTTTCTGTAATTTTTTCTAATAAATGATTGTAAAGTTCTTTATTTTCTTCTGTAGAAATTTTTTCAGGTACATTTTTAAATATACTAAAATTCTCCATTAAAAAAATAATTATAAATATTATATTTATTTTTTTAAATAATCTTTATTTATTATTAAACTCTAATTTTCGCTTTCAAATTTTAGCTTTCAAATTCTTCCATCATTTCATGTCTTTGCTGTCTTGAACTCATAAACTTCTTTTTCTCCTCTTTTTTTTTCTCCCATAGAATTCGTCTGCGTCCTCTACGAGTATTAAACTCTTCGCTAATCCACTTATTTTGACGAATAGTTATATATTGTCCACCAACAATAGATGGATCATATACAAATGCTAGGCCCTTGGAGTCCATATGATTTCCATATGGAATTGGAAGTCCATCATTTTGTAGAATACTATTAAATTTATTACCTGGATATTGTGGGTGACTCCATGATTTAGTCTCATCGTCATAGTCCCAACCATTACTATATACATTACTATTGAAATCAATTCCAGCATGTTCCTTTCTTTTGAACTTGAGAGAATTTCTTGTAATAGGTTTTTTCAATACTCTACCGTGTGATTTAGCTCTTGATTTAGCCCACCTATAAGAACCTGGTATTTTTTCATCCTCTGGAATTGGTTTGCGAATAATAACAGATTTTTTATATTTTTTGTATTTTCTTTTTTTGTATTTTTTAAACGGCATATTCTTTAGTTTTTATTTTAAATATACAATAATAATTATTTTTTTTTTTTGTTTCAATTTTTGAAAAATATTTATTATATGTTCAATAATAAAAATAAAGAAAAAAACATATTATAATGAGTTATAATTTGAACAAAGATATTCAAATGGTGAAAAAATATACTGGGATGGTGGGATATTATTTTAGAAAATTTAAAGTTAATTGTGATACTTGTCATAGTAAAACTGAGAAAGAATTTCACCCATACTTTAATAAATTGTGGGATTTAATACATTCGTTGTCTTTTAATCTTGAAACACATTTTAATAGTAATAATATATTAAAAAATGCTGTTTTATCTTTTTATTATAAATTCAAGTTTTTACCTTGTGAAATTTGTAGAAAACATTATGTTGAATATTTAAAAGAATTTCCCTTTAGAAATATTAAAACAAATATTGATTTGCAAAATTGGACTGTTGATTTACATAATAATGTAAATTTAAGAATTAATAAAAGGTCATATGATTATAATTATACCAAAAGAAAATATATAAATTATATTGCGGATATTTAGCTAAAATTTTTTTTTTATAATTTATATAATGTCAACCGAAGGTATGTCAGAAGCTGAAAAAAGAATAATACTTTTTGATGAAACACCAGAGTACAATTCTATGGATAAAAAAGAACAAAAATCTTTTTTTAAAGAACATATTACAAAGCTAACTCCTGAACAAAAGAAAAAACGCATTGGTATAAAAATTAAAAATCATGGTAGAGCTGTTACTGATTTTAAACAAATGAAAAACATGTCAACAATGAAAGAAAATAAAATCAAAAAAACAAAAAAAAATAAGGAAGAACCAAAAAAAAAAAAACAAAGGTCGTTTTTAAAAAATAATAAAAAAGTTTTAGATTTACCCGAACCAAAAAAGATTAATAAAACAGGGCTCTATGCAGATACAAAATTAGCAGCTGGTTATATTGAAGGTAATGCTGGTTCTTCTAAAAGAAAATCAACTAAAAAGAATTCAAAACATGGTGCATTATTAGATTATATTGAAGAAAGCGATTCTCTTAAGAAAAAAGAAGAAGATGATGAAGAGGAAGAAGAAGAACCAGATTGGAAAATAAATGCAAGAAAACAAGCTGAAATAAAAGCATCCAATAAAAAATTAAAAAGTGCAACATCAAATTTAAAAACAACTTATTATGGATATCATAATTTAAATAGAAAAAAGGATATTAAAAAATCAAATGAATTTACGAAAAATAAAGTTTTTGATGATACCAATTTATTTGATAATGAAAATATGCATGGTAGAAAGTCACGTGTAAATCCTCCTTTACAAAATAAAAAACTTAATTTAGAAACACCTGGTGTTGTAAACTTTCAATCAATATTACATGGATTACAAAGAGGTGATGAAGGAAAAGTTACCAACAATTTAAATTTTAGAAGATTAGGTGGTATGATAAATAATAATGAACCTGTTATTGTAATGACAAATTCAGATGTTGTAAAGGTTTTTAAATGGCATGAAATTAGATTAGATAGTTATAAGAATGCTTTAGAATTGTGTCAAGAAAAATTTGAAGAAATTGAAAATTATAGTAAATTTTTAGAAAAAAGAGTCTCTCAGTTAGAAAATAATACTGTTTATACAGATTATCAAACATTATTAATTAGAGATGAATGTATTAGAAAAATACAGTCTGCATGGCGATGGTATAAGTTTAGAACGTCTTATAATGCCATTCTTCTTCAAAGATGGTTTAGATATAAAAAGAATGTTCTTGAAGTTTCAGGTGATGTGAAAAAATTCTTTGATGATATTAGATTTTTAAGAGAGGAAGCGGCTATTGCTGAAAGCTATTTATTATCATTAAATGGTTCAAAGGCTTTACCATTAAACAAACTCAAAGAAATTAAGAATAAGATGAAACACCGATTAGATAAAGTAGAAAAAATGAGAAATAATATTAATAATTAAAAGTATAACTTTCCATATTTTCTAAGTTTTTCTTTTTTTAAATTTATTTTTTTTATTCTTTCTATTCTTATTTTCATTTTTGTATCTATTAATTTTTGTCTTTGTTTTTTAAGTTGTTCACTTCCTTTAGAAATTATTACTAATAAATTTTTTTCTAATTCCTTATCTTGTGATATTTCAGTTTTTAAAATATTTTTTTCTCTTAATAATTTTATATTTTCATTTATTATTTCCATATTATTTATTTTTATATTATTACCTCTTGATATCAATTCTATTAATTCACTTGAATAACTTGATAAATATATTCTATCTTGATTTACAAGGTCTTGTCTACACATCGGACATGAATTATTTGTTCTTATCCATCTAAAAAAACATTTTGAACAAAAAAAATGTTTACACGGAGTTACCATTGAGTTTTCTAATAATAAAATTTCATAACATATACTACATTTATTTTCTTCTTCCATATAATATTAAATATATATATTTATTTAATATTATTTAATGAATTTCTATATTAAACTTTATAAATTTTGTTATTGTAAGCTTCCATTTCAGCTACATATCTATATTGGTCTTTATTTTTCATTTCATCAAAATGATTTTTTTCCTTGTCTGTGAGTTTCTTCCACATTTTTCCTAGTTCTTTTGCAATGTTTCCAATCACTACCTTCTTATTATTTTTCTTTTCTTTATCAATTAATTTTCCTCTCTCTTTGTCACAAAAGAATAGGAAACCTGATTTTGGCTTCTTAGGTTTATTTGGGTCTTTCTTGAACTTCATCTTCATTTTTTCCCCTAATAGAAGAGTTACCATTTCTTGAGTCTTTTCAGTTTGACCTAGTGCCATACACACTCTTTCTAATACTTGTTTATGTGATTCGTAAAACATATTATTGAATTGTACTTGGTTATCTTGAAATTGTTCACTTGCCATTTTATATAAAATCTACTATATATTTAAGTCTTTTTATTTAACTATTAAATTATATAAATATAATCAATTTATTAAACTATATGAGTCAAATTTGTTTAGAAGAATTTGAAAAAAATCTTAAAAGAATTAAATTTAATGAAAATAATAAAGATATTTCCAAAAAACTTGATGTATTATCATGTAAGTTGAAAGATTTATCTGTTAACTTACAAAATAATATTAATACTAATGAAATTGTTGTTAATAATGTTAGACCCGCCGGTCATACCAGACCTGTTAGAAATAATTCACATATACATTTCAATAATTATTTAAGGTCTTGGTATTGGTAAATCTTCTTCCTATTTCTATTTCCTCACCATCTTCCTCTTCTTCAAAATATTTATAACAACATATACAAGTTATAAAACCAACAACATATGTTACTAGCATATATATAGTTATAATTTATATTATTCTATATCTTTACTTTAGCTATTTTAAGAAATTATTATAAAAAATAATTCTTCGTTTATATTTTGTTTGTATAATATATATGACAAGAAGAAAAAGAAAATCTCCTAGAAGAAAAAGACCCACTAGAAGAAGACAGAGAGGTGGGTTTGGTCCAAGATTGTTTGGATTGAACCCTCTTTATACACAAGTAGCTGATAAACCACCAGATGCAGGTGATGATTTAAGTGACTATGTTTCTAAACCTGGTGTTGAAGCTGTCCCTGAAGGTGTTGGTCAAGAAGCTGCTGGTGCAGATGGTGAAGCTGCTGGTGCAGATGGTGAAGCTGCTGCTGCAGATGGTGAAGCTGCTGGTGAAGCTGCTGGTGAAAAAGGAGTTTTTGCTGCGTTAAATGATGTGATGGAGAATGTTGGAGCTAAAGCTGTTGCGACAGCTCAACAAACTGTTAAACAAGCCAACGCGAATTTAATAGATAAAATTAAAAAGGCTGACCCTACTAAATCAAAAACAGACGAAGAAGTAAATCCTCCTTCACATGAAGATGGACCACTAGAACAACAAGGTGGTAGAAGACGTAGACGTAAGTCAACTAAAAAGAGAAAATCTAGAACAAAAAGAAGAACAAAAAGAAGAACAAAAAGAAGAACAAAAAGAAGAACAAAAAGAAGAACAAAAAGAATAAAAAAAAGAAAAAGAAGAAGGCCTAAAGCTGGTGTAGGTTTCCCCATTTACCATGATTCTTATGGAAGCCCTAATGCTCCTCAACCCGGTGGATACCGTAGATAAATTGAATTTCATTTTACTAATAATTTAAGATTTATTAATAAAATGTTTAAGAACTGTCTTGGAATTTCAAATAAAAACTCCGAATCTTCCAAATTCTCTTATGAACTTAAGACTTTTGATAATAAATCTAGAGGAACACCTAAGTATAACACTTATAAATGTAATGATTACGAGTTGTCTAATCTAAAATATTTAGGACCCTTGAAAACTCATTTAAATTCCATAAAACATTTTTTCGGTCAACCTCAAATATTTAATTGTTATAAAGGAAAATTTGCATTTGAATATGTTTGGTATATTAAATTTAAAGATGGAACTAGAGGTTCTATAGTTAAGTCTTTTAAAAATAATTATGACGCAAAATATAATAATGATTGGAAAATTTATGGTAGTAGTGAAAAAGTTATGGGTCATATAATTTTGTTATTTCTATAAAATATAACATATATATAAGTTATGGTATTAAATTTTTTTAATGTAAAAAGGAAAACAAGAAAAAGAAAAAAGAGAAAATCTAAAGCAAAAACTAAACGAAAAAAACCTCGTTGTAGTAGTATTTATTATAATAGGAAAATTACAGATACTAGTTTCCCATATTTACCTATTACAAAATCAGAAGCTATTGATGAATTTTTAAGAATGAAAAATGCAAATAATTTAAATCCAAAGTCTTTGGTAGGAAATAAAATGGTAGATTATGGAACATATAGAATGCGTGTTAAAACTAAATATCGTGGTAAATCTTGGTATGAACAATGGAAAAATCCTGTTAGAAGAAAAAAATTAAATGAATTTGCCAAAAGACTTGTTAAAATTAAAAATTTAACTCCTTTAAGAGCACAAAGAGACGCCATGTCTTTACAATGGGGTACTATTAATACTATGAGACCTGCTGCCGCTCTTAGTTTTTATAGAAAATTTGGTGCGACTAGTGTATTAGATTTTACTGCTGGTTGGGGATCACGTATGATTGCAGCTATTGCTGGTGAAATGAATTATATAGGAATTGATAGTAATACAAAGCTTAAACCGGGTTATGACAAAATATTAAATACATTAAAACCGTATAATAAAAGTAAAGTTAAACTTTATTTTAAAAAGGCCGAAGA
>Ga0115000_10002604_pt1 | contig 15415 bp, 10 predicted proteins | sample ArcticOcean_MG_C_6_FD_89690 | JGI IMG/M metagenome (GOLD analysis project Ga0115000, IMG submission 89690) | Marine microbial communities from western Arctic Ocean - ArcticOcean_MG_CB8_128 | ecosystem: Environmental > Aquatic > Marine > Oceanic | place: Arctic Ocean: Canada Basin | collected...
AGTGCACTCGGGTTAGATGTACCAAGTAATAATGCAACAGCCAGTGAAGTAATTAAAACTTCCGCTGAAATGTCAGTAGGAAACCCATCTGAAGTAGACGCTGTAAAACTAAATATAGCTTTTCCTTCTGGTTGTGTTTCTCAAAAAGAAAATGGAACAATTGGAGAAGGCTTTGAAGAACATAGAATATTCTTTGGGTACTCTAGAGATGGAGGGACTACTTACACAGATACAGTAGTAGTAGGTAGAGCAACTATTGCCACAGCTACTACTAGTTACCATAAAAATACAAGAACAAAAGGGGTGCAGTCAGGAGTTATTCAAGCCAAAACAAAAGAAGCTTTTAACTACACTTATCTTATAAATACAGAAGAATTCCAACCATATGACGCGTATAGAATAAAAGTACAAAGACTATCCCCAGAAAATCAAAAAGAAAACGGATGGCAACAAACAAATGCATCTCAATTAAAATCAATTGAAAACATTATTACAGATAAATTAAAATATCCTTATACTGCTTATGGAGCAGTAATAGTAGACGCAGAAGATTTTGGTTCAATACCAAAAAGAGGATATGAAATATATGGAATGAAAGTAAAAGTTCCTACAAACTATTTCCCAAGATATGAAAAAACAGCAGCAGGAGTAAGAAGATCACTACCTACATACACAAGAAATATAAGTACAGGAGCCGATACTGGTGCCTATGTAGACTGGGATGGTAACTTCAGAGGAGACTTAAAAGAGTTTGATGATTTAACGAATACTGTAGATATAGCTAACTCTACTTCTGTTTTCACAGATAATCCTGTATGGATATTTATGGATATGCTTACTAATCCAAGATATGGACTAGGTAAGTACATAGATCCAGAAGGAACTTTCGCACAATTAGATAAATGGACACTATATCAAATAGCAAGATATTGCGATGAGTTAGTACCAGATGGAAAAGGAGGCACCGAACCAAGATTTACTTGTAACGCTTACATAGGAAAAAACCAAGACGCATTAAAAACATTAAAACAATTCACAAGCGTAATTAGAAGCATGCTAGTATGGTATAATGGAAAAGTCACATTAGGAGCAAACGTACAAAAAGGAGCCGTCTATACATTTACAAAAGGTAATGTAATAGGAGGAGAGTTTGGGTACTCAGGAACAGCAGGAAGATTTAAACACAATCAAGTAAGAGTAACTTGGAATGACCCAGAAGATGGGTACAAACAAGCAGTAGAAGTTGTAGAAGATATAGACGAAATACAAAAAGCAGGAAAAGTTACACGAAAAACTGTTACTGCATTTGGTTGTACATCACAAGGACAAGCTCATAGATATGGTAAATGGCATTTATTTACAGAAAGATTAGAAAAAGAAGTAATAAGTTTTAAAACAGGAATTAACGCAGGAGCTATACTTAGACCTGGAGACGTTATAAATGTTCAAGATGCAGACAGAGACGATACTCAATTAAGTGGTAGAGTTTCAGTAGCTCAGAATTCAACTACAACTGTAGTGTATACAGATAGAGATTTAAGTTCAACAATATCAGCTAGTAATAATTACCAACTACATTTAATATATCCAAGTGGAGGAGCTTATTTAACACAACAAACAGCAACTATTAACTCAGTGGTGTATAACCATGGAGACTTAGTTTTAGTAGATGATGCAGCAGCAGCTATAGATACAGAAGCAAAAGCACTAAATTGCAAAGATGATTCTGGAGCTTTAGTACAGTTACATTGGTCAGAAGATGTTAGAATAGAAACTAAATCAATTAGTGCTTATAATGCTAGTTCAGTTACAGTAGCAAGTGCTTTCAGTGCCGCTCCGGAAGGAGAAGTTATTTATGTAGTATCTGGAGCAACCGATTTAGGTGTAAAAGTTGACGGTAATATGAGACAATTCATAGTTACTTCTGTAAAAGAGAATACAAAGGAGATGACTTTTGATATAAATGCTGCAGAGTATGATATTAAAAAATTCGATGCAGTGGATAGGGGCTATGAAATCCCAGAATTAGCACCAGAATTAAGAAAACCTAAGCGTACCGAGGACGTACCAGCACCTACAAATGTAACCGCCCAAGTAGTCCCAAGTGGAGGAAATAACTCTGCAACAGACGCTGGGATATCTGGATATGATATCGTACTATCGTGGACACATCCTTCTTCTACAAGAACAGATACAGACGGTAATACACTAACAGATGTATACGAACACTTAGCAGGCTATAGAGTACAGCATAATGTTCAAACTGGAAAAGCGTATGACGCAAACCACGACCAATTTATAAAACTAGATGTAGATAAACAAACTTCATATACTATTGAAAATGCAGTAGTAGGCGATGAATACATACTAAGAGTTCAAACAAGAGATACCAGTGGAAAAACATCTGGTTACGTTCAAACTAAGGTAGACTTCAATGTATCTAGTCTAGCTCCTTTCCAAGCTACTCTAGTCTCTGGTGGACTAAATGGCTCTATTGTTAAAGGCGGATTACTAAGCACAGTTCAAAACATAAATAGTTCAAACGGAACTATAACATTCGCAAGTGGAACATATTCGTACCAACCTCTAAATGGAGCAGAGCCTTTAGCTTTCGCAGGTGCAAACACTAATTTCACAGTAGCCTCTGGATTCAATAATCTAGCAAATGGTGAGATAGGTTTCTTACTATTTGATTATGATGCAAACTTAGCTAGAGGAAGTACTAGAGTAGATCCTCTACATGCAGTACATTTACACACAGACTCTACAGCTATAGATGCAGACACAGAACAACCACTTAGTTATACCTTCCTAAAAAGATTAGGGGAGTCAAGTAATGATATAGTACAAGGAAGTGGAACTATTGCTTTACCAAAAGGTAGTAGTACAATTACTGGAACAAACACAGCATTTACAACAGATTTTGAAACAGGAGATGTAGTTATAGTAGATGTAGCAGGAACAACACGATTCATGTCTACAGTAGGTTACATAACAAGTGCTACAAGTATGGAAATAACTTCTGTACCTTCAAGAGCGTACTCAGGCAAAAACATATACAGACAAGCACTCAGAATAGATTCTTCTTCTGACGCAGTTTTAGCACAAGTAGCTAATAATGCAGGTACTTTTGAATTAACTTCATTTACAAACAAAATAAAAATAGATAATGATGATGAAGTCGGATCAAATGCTATTACAAGTGTACAGATAACTAATAACTCTATTACAGCAGTACAGATAGAAGCAAACTCAATCAATGCAATAGCAATAGTATCAAACGCTATTGGTTCAAGCGAAATAGCAGCAAACTCAATAGGTGCCACAGCTATAGTAGCAGGTGCAATAGGAAGTTCAGAAATAGCGGCAAACTCAATCGGCGCAGTCAACATTGTAGCAGGAGCGATAGGCTCTTCTGAGATAGCAGCTAACTCAATTGGAACAGTAGCAATATCAGCTAACGCTGTTACAAGCTCAGAAATAGCAGCTAACTCAATTGGAACAGTAGCAATATCAGCAAATAGTATTACAGCAGCACAATTAACAGCAGACGCAGTAGGAACATTTACAGTAACTGCAAATAGTATCACAGCAGTAGAATTAGCTGCTAACGCAGTAGGCAGTGCTCAAATATTAGCAAACTCAATTGCTTCTGCAGAAATATCAGCTAACTCAATAGGCAGCGCAGAAATAGCCGCTAACTCAGTAAACGGAACAATACTACTAGGAAACTCAGTAGGCTCTACTCAGATAGCAATTAATTCTGTAAATGGTATTATAATTCAAAATGGAGCAGTAGATACAGACCAGGTAGCAGGAAATGCTATAAGAACAGCTAAAATAGCGGCAAACCAAATAGTAAATGCAAGTGTAGCTAGTAATGCTATCAACGTAGATAGTATAGCTGCTAACTCTATAGAAAATGCACAATTAAAATCAAATTCAGTAACCGCTGCAATAATTGTAGCAAATGCAATAGGAACTTCAGAAATATCAGCAAACTCAGTAAATGCAGTTATTATAGCTGCTAACTCTATTGAATCAAATCAACTAAAAGCAAACTCTGTAAATGCAATTGTTATAGCTGCTAACTCTATTAATAACAACCAAATAGCAATTAACTCTGTAAATAGTGTTGTTATTCAAAATAATGGGGTAACTGGAGATAATATATCAGCTAACTCAATTACCGCAGCAAAAATTGTAGCAAACAGTATAACAAACGCAGAAATAAGCGCGACTGGAGCTATAGACTTAGCAAAAATAAGTATTGGAACAGGCTCTATAGGTATAGCAAAAATAGCTATTGGGACTGGAGATATTGATATAGCAAAAATAGCTATTGGTACAGGATCAATTGACATAGCAAAAATAGCTATTGGTACTGGAGATATTGATATAGCAAAAATAGCTATTGGGACTGGAGATATTGATATAGCAAAAATAGCTGTTGGGACTGGAGATATTGACTATGCAAAAATAGCTGTAAGTAATGGCTCTATTAATACAGCAGTACTAGCCGCAAACGCAATTACAAACGCAAAAATATCTTCAACAGACAATATGACAATCACACTGACAGATGGTTCAGCAGGTGGTTGGAATGTAAATGCAGCAGACTTTTCTAGTACAAACTCAAGTGGGGGCGGTAATGCAGCATACGCAACAGCAGGTATAAAATTAGGGGCGGCAGGATATATTTCAGCAAAGAACTTCTACATTGACACAGCAGGTAACGCTAAATTTAAAGGTGCTCTAGAAGGTGCAACAGGTACTTTCTCAGGAAGTATATCAGTAGCCGCTTTTAATAGTGGATATACAGGTTCAAGCGCGGCAACAGCTACAGCAGCTGTAGCAGCTAACGCAGCAGCAGCAGCGTCAACAGCTAGTGATGCCTATGGTCAAGCTAATACTGCTACAACAAATGCATCTAATGCCTATGGTCAAGCTAATACTGCTACAACGAATGCATCTAATGCCTATGGTCAAGCTAATACTGCTACAACGAATGCAGCTAATGCTCATAGTACAGCAAATTCAAAAGTTACTCATGCTTCAGTAAACACATCATCAACTATTGTAGGTGGTGGTGTAGGTGGATGGGGTATAACAACGTATCACTTAGCAGGTGGTGCACAAGCAAGTTCCTCAACTAGAGATTTTGCAATAGGAACATCAGGCTCAGGAAATGCAACTTTCTTAGCAAATGGTGGTATTGTAATGGGGTCAGATGGTTTTGTTTCCGCAAAACAATTCTATATCGATACATCAGGAAACGCCAAATTCAAAGGAACACTAGAAGGTGATGATGTTACTGTAAATGGTCAATTAACTTTACCTTCCTCTGGTGCTAATGTAGCCGGTAGTACAGTAGGTAGCTGGTCTACCAATACTATGGATAACAAACATATAGTAAGTGTAGGTACTGGAGCAGGATTTTATCAAGGATTTGTAAGATTGACTGGTGGAACAAACCATGTTAAAACTATTAGTATACAAGCAAGAACAGGTAGTTCCACCGCAAGTGAAGGAACACTAATTTATGAAACTCCAAGAATTGACTACTATACAGCAGGAAATGCAACATCAGGTAGATTATACTCTAGTGCTCAAACAGCTAATATGCCTATTGCATTTACATATACAGGCTCAGGCAATGTTTCCCTGTTTGTAAGAGCTCAAGCAGATACAGGACCAGATACAGTAGGTTCAGCGGAAGCAAGATTTATTAAATTCGGAACAACAGACCCATTATTCAGTTTTGCTAACCAAACAGGTGTAGCAGTAAGTACCGCATTTTATTCTAACACACAAGTAGTTGGAGGATTTGCAGGCACTAAAACAGCAAGTATAACTAATACTTCATATACAAGATATAAAATTGATGGAGGAAGTTTTGGAACAGCAAACTCAAATATAGCAACGGAAGTTACATTAATGTAGAAATTACATCAGCAAGTACTAATGCAACTACAAGATCAAGCACAATAACTATTGGAGAATCTTCCGCAGGATTTGAGGTTACAACAACATTAGGAGGCGGAGGCGGAGGCGGAGGCGGAGGTTGTTTCGTAGAAGGAACTCCTGTCGTAATGGCCGATGGTTCGCTAAAAGCAATAGAAACAGTCACTGCAGGAGAGAGTGTAAAATCATTTAGTCACTCTAGTTTATCTCTTGAAGAAGATGCATGGATAACTTGGACAACACCAGAAATTGGTACAGGTACTTTTGGAACTTCTACAGTAGAAACAGTTACAGATGCTCATGCACATGACAATTACTATTGGATTAATTACAACTTGAAAGTAACAGGCGAACATCCAATGTTAGCATTTAAAGATGCAGTTTTCAAATTCGTAAGAGCTGAAGATCTAGTAGTAGGAGATCACCTAGTATTAGAGGATGGAACCAGAGAAGAAATATTTGCAATGCCTAACGTACGAGTAGCCTGTGTAACACATAATATGGACGTAGAAGATCAAGATACTTATGTTGTTAAGGGCGGTAATGGAAATGGATATATAGCACATAACGTTATACTAGATGAGGAGAAACCATAATAGTGAATCATATAATACAAACAGGAACAGACTCGGAAGGAAACCCAATTACTACTACACTAGATGTACAGTTTACTCATGTATATGAATATGTAGGGCATGAAGCACAAGACTTCGTGAACAATCAGTGTATGCCTAGAAGAAGAGAAAACAATATGGTGAAAACTGTAAAAATAAAAATTACAAGCACTGATGGAACTTCTGCAAATGCAACTCACCTAGTTAGTGGACAAGCAGATCAAATTTATTCAGAAAATTTATTAATTCCCTTACCTTGGAGAGCTAAAGCGAATGGAGAATTATCAGGCTTCTTAACTCCCTATGAAAACGTAACTGAAACAATTATGTTAAATTGGGCAAAAGCTATAATACAAGAAACAGATAAAGCAGATGCATTAAATCTAACTTTTGCTACAAAATTATACGGTGATAGGTACCAATCATAACCTATTTTCCGTTTTAATAACACCCGTTAAAAATAGTTCTTGACAGCACCCCATATTTTTGATATAATTTAGCATATAGGAGTAATATTTATGGCAGCAGGAAATTATGACATAGTCATTGATCAAGGTGCTGACTTTTCAATTGAATTAGTCATAGCGCAAAACGGCAACCCAGTTAATCTAGGTAGTCATTCTGCGTCTGCACAACTGAGACCAACACCCACATCTTCTACTCTTACAGCAACCTTTACTTGTACAGTTACAAATGCCTCACAAGGCAAATTAACAATGAATTTAGGTTACGCACTCACACGAAATATAGCGTCAGGTAAATATTATTATGATTTAGAATTATTTAATTCTAGTGCTAATAGTATTACTAGACTTATTCAAGGTGTAGCGAGAGTTACAGCAGAAGTTACAAGATAATGGCACTTACCGTCACGATTACCCCTCAAAATACAAGTTTAACTGCAACTGCAAACACAACGACATTAACGGTTTCTAGCGCGGTAGCAGCTAGTGCAACAGATGCAAGCTCACTCACATTTGATAATCCAGTAGGAACCTTAGTAGGGCAATCTACGATTGAAGGTGCACTCAATTACTTAGCGAATCAATTTTTCGTACAAACCTCATCTCCAGCTTCCAGTACAACAAACTTGGCAGAAGGGGATTTATTTTATGACACTGACGATAATCAGTTAAAGATCTATAGAGAAACGTCTACGGGCGTATATAGTTTTGTTCCTATAATGATAGGCAACGACTCAACCGACTCAGACACTATAGACGCAGGGGCTTTTTAGCTCATTTAGGACAGAAACATGGCACAAACCATTAAAATCAAAAGAAGTAGTAGTTCCGCCGCTCCATCTTCCCTCGGTGCTGGTGAATTAGCGTATTCATCAAATTCCAAAAAACTATTTGTAGGGCATCCCTCTACATCGGCAGTAACAACAATAGGCGGGGACTTATACGTCCAAATGCTCGACCATACAGCAGGTACGCTAACAGCAGCTTCAGCAATAGTAGTAGATAGTTCATCTAAAATAGATGTATTAAAATCAGGTAACATAGTAGTTACTGGTTCTAGTAATACTATTAGTACTAGTTCAGGCAATCTTACTCTAGCTCCCACAGGTAATTTAGTTATTACTCATGGCGGAACTATAGATTTAACAGGTCAAGCAAATTCACTAACTCTATTAGACAATAACGCAGCAGCTTTAGATATAAACGAAGGCGGAACTTCATATTTAAAATTTGTTACTACTAATGGAAGTGAATCAACAACTGTAGGATCAGCATTAACAGTATCAGGACTAACTTCAGCAGCAGCTGTCAATATGTCTGGAAACTTAGCTATCGCTACAAACAAATTCACAGTAAATGCTAGTTCAGGTGATACTGTAATAGCAGGCGACTTAAATGTCGTTGATGTAACAGCAAGTGGTGATTTAGAAGTCACAGGTGGCACTACTCTTAACGGAGCAGTAAATATTGGTGACGCATCAGGAGATGCAATCGCAATTGCCGGTACAGCAACATTTACACCATCAGTAGACTTTGATGGTGGCTTTACAGTTGCAGGGTCACAAACAGTTGACTTTGGAGGAAATAGACTTGCTAACATTGGCACTCCTACCCAAGCAACAGATGCTACAACAAAAGCATATGTAGACAGCGTAAAACAAGCACTAGACATTAAAGAATCAGTAAGGGTAGCTACAGAAGCAGCTATTACTGGAACTTATGATAATGGTACTGGTGGTGTAGGTGCTACATTAACATACGACTCCAACGGAGCTATAACTGTTGATGGACAAGCACTATTAATTAATAATAGAGTACTTGTTAAAAATCAATCAACCGCTACACAAAACGGTATTTACTATGTAAGTACAGTAGGTAATGCAGGTGCAGCAGCAGTACTAACAAGAGCACTAGATGCGGATTCAAGTGCAGATGTAACAGGTGGACTATTTACTTTCGTAGAAGAAGGTTCAACTAATGCAGATGCAGGTTTTGTTTTATCAAATGTTACAGGATCAGCAACACTAGGTACAGATGGTCTTACCTTTACACAGTTCTCAGGAGCTGGACAAGTAGTAGCCGGAATAGGTTTAGCCAAATCAGGTAATACTATTTCAGTAAATGTTGATGATACTTCTATAGAAATAAATTCAGATACTTTACAAATTAAAGGGTTAGACAACGCAATAGTAGAAGGTCAATTAATTTATGGAGCGAACACAGGTGGTTCGTTTACAACATTAAATATTGGTTCTTATGACTCAACAAATTCAGTAGGACAAATGTTACAAGTCGGAGCAAACGGAACTGTAGCATGGTCAAACACATTAGACGGTGGAACATTCTAAGAAATGTCTCACGTAATTAAAATTAAAAGGTCAGAAACAGGCGGTAGTATACCATCAGCAGGTGATTTAGAAACATATGAACTTGCTATGAATGTTTCTGACAAAACAATTTACACAAAGAACAGCTCAGGTCAAATTGTTACTATGTCATCTGCCGGTATAACCGAAGCAGAAGCACTAGCACTGAGCATAGCATTAGGATAAGATTATGGCATCAGCATTTAAATCAGCATCATCAGCTAGTGTAGGCACTTCATTAACAAGTGTTTATACCTGCCCTTCAAGTACAACATCAACGATTATTGGGTGTTATATTTGTAATCAGAGTGGTGGACAAATTGAAGCAACAGTAGAGTTTTTTGACGCAAGTTCAAGTACTCACGTAGCTTTAATGCATAGCACTCCAATACCAAGTAACTCCACACAAGTAGTTATAGGTGGAGATGCAAAAGTGGTTTTAGAGGCTGGGGATATAATCAAGGTACAGAGTAATGTAGCAAATTCAATCGACTGCGTACTCTCATATTTGGAGCAAACATAATATGTCACTCATAGGAAAAAGTAATGCATTAGTCTCCTCACTTGAGGCGAATGCAGTAGGTACTACTGAAATAGTAAGTAATTCAATTACAGCAAGTGAAATAGCAGCTAACGCAGTAGGCTCATCAGAAATAGCACTTAACGCAGTAGATACTCTACAAATTGCAACTAACGCAGTTGGAGCAGCACAATTACAAGGAGCCGCAGTAACCGCAGTAGGAGATAATGCTATCAACGCAGCAGCAATAGCAGCTAACTCAGTAGATTCTTCAGAATTAGTAAGTGGTAGTATAGATAGTATACACATCGGCACAGGACAAATAATTACATCAAAGATCGCTAATAATAATGTAACTTCAGGACAACTAGCAAGTAATTCAGTAGTAGCAAGACACATAGCTGCTAATGCTATAGGAACAAGTGAAATAGCCTTAAACTCGGTAGATTCATCAGAATTAGTAAGTGGTAGTATAGACACTATACATGTCGCGAACTTACAAATAACATCAGACAAACTAGCAGCTAACTCAGTAGTAGCCGCAAAAATAGCGGAAAATGCAGTAGGTACTAGTGAACTTGCTAATAACTCTGTAACTGCTACACAGATTCCTTCAGGAACAATAGTAGCAGACCTACTAGCCGCAAACTCAGTAGATTCATCAGAACTAGTTACAGGTAGTATTGATACAATACATCTTGGAGACTTACAAGTAACATCTGGTAAAATAGCCGCTGGTGCAATAATAACTACAAAATTAGGAGCTAACCAAGTAACAGCAGCTAAGATAGCATCAGGAATTATTACTTCAGCCCATATAACAGACGGCACTATAGTGTCTGGAGATATAGCCGATAATACTATAGCAACAGGTAAGATAGCGGATAACGCAGTAGATGGAAGTAAGATTGCTTCTAATAGTATTTTAACAAGACACATAGACGATGCACAGATTACAGCAGATCAACTTGCTGCAAACTCTGTAGATACAGCAGAACTAGTAAGTGGCTCAATAGACGCCATACACCTAGCTTCTGATTCAGTTATAACAGCAAAAATACTAGACGCTAACGTAACAACAGCGAAGATAGCAGATAACGCAGTTACTGCCGCTAAGATTGCTGATGGAAGTATCACTAGCACTCAATTAGGTGCAAACTCAGTAGATACTGCAGAACTAGTATCAGGCTCAATAGACACAATACATATTGCAGACGACCAAGTAACAAATGCAAAACTTGCAGTAAATTCAGTCTCCGCAGTAGAACTAGCTGGAAATGCAGTAACAGCTACACAGATAGCAGCAAACGCTGTATCGGTAGCAGAACTTAAATCAGACGCATTAAGCGGACAGACAATGTCAGGTAATGTTACTTTCTCAGGAAACGTGACAGTATCAGGAACTTCATTCGCAGCTTCAGCTACAACAATTACAACTGGAGACTCTCTTATCTCAATGGCAACTGGCAACGGAAGTTCAGATGCAGTTGATATAGGTTTCTATGGATTATACGATACTGGTGGTACAGACAAATATTCAGGTATATTCAGAAACGCAGATGATTCTGGTAAATGGCAGATATTTAAAGACTTACAAGTACAACCAACTACAACTGTAAATACTTCAGGAACAGGATATGCAAAAGGTACGCTAGTAGCAGATTTAGAAGGAAACGTAACAGGTAACTTAACAGGAACAGCTTCTGCAATAGCAGACAATTCAGTTACTTCAGCAAAAATTGCAAACGGTACCATAGTTGGTGTAGATATTGCAGCTGATGCAATAAACGGAACAAAAATTGCTGATGACTCTATAGATTCAGAACATTACGTAGATGGTAGTATAGATAATGCTCATATTGCAGACTTACAAGTAACAAACGCAAAAATAGCAAATAACACTATACAGACAGGTAAGATAGCAGATAACGCTGTAGATGGTACGAAGATTGCTCAAAATAGTATTTTAACAAGACATATCGATGACGCACAAATAGTACTAAGTCATCTAGCAGCTAACTCCGTAGACTCTTCAAAAATTGTCAATGGAACAATCGTAAATGCAGATTTAGCAGATAACTCAATTACTTCGGCGAAGATTGTAAATGGTACTATAGTGTCCGGAGATATAGCAGCAAATACTATAGCAACAGGAAACATAGCAGACAACGCAGTAGACGGTACAAAAATAGCAACAGACAGTATAGTAGCAAGACATATAGCAGCTGGTGCAGTAGGCGCTTCAGAACTAGCATCAAACTCAGTAGATTCAGCAGAATTAGTGAGTGGTAGTATTGACACTATACATATTGCAGACGACCAAATAACAGCAGCTAAGATAGCAGATAATGCAATTAATAATGTAGGTATGATATCATCAGGATTAATTACCGCAGACTTATTAGCATCAAACTCAGTAGATTCAGCAGAACTAGTTACAGGTAGTATTGACACTATACATATTGGAGCATCACAAGTAACAACAGCAAAGATTGCCAATGCTAATGTAACAAATGCAAAACTAGGAGATAACTCTGTAACAGCAGCTAAAATAGCCGCTAACGCTGTCGGGTCAAGTGAGATTGCAAATAACTCTATAACAACTACACAATTATCAAGTGCAGCACTTGATGGTAAAAGCATGACCGGGAATATGGGGTTCGCTGGAGCTAATATCGGTCTTGGTAATGGCACTAGTGCTATAATTGAGGTAAAAGGTAAGTTAGGTATTCAAGATGCAAACCCAGTTCAAAAACTTCACATAGACGAAGTAGCTGGTATGGATGTTGGTACAGGAGCTTCAACATCAACAACAGTATTTTCATTAGATACTTTTGCAGCAGCAACATTTAGAACTGCTAAGTACTTAGTACAGATAACAAATTCAACAGACGGTGATTACCAAGCGTTAGAAATAGCATTATTTCATGATGGTACCACAGTTTATTTAACACAGTACGCATCTATATTTGACAACGGAGCACAAGCGACGTTTGATGCAGATATAAATACAGGTAATGTAAGATTAAGAGTAACTCCAGCAAGTGGAGCTACTATGGCGTATAAATTTATACGAACAACAATAGAGGTATAAAATGGGACAAAAATTAGATTTTAACATTGAAGACGCTGGAATAAAAATTGATGGTGTACAAGCCGTTGATTCCAGTGGAGGCTTCCAAGGTGCAAGTATGGCAGCAACAAAACTTACAGGAACAATAGCATCAGCTAGGCTTCCTCATACAATCACTACTAGTGCACCATCTGGCGTCGGCTCGACAGCAACTGGTCACATATGGTTTGTTTATTCGAGTTAAAAAATGGCAATATATGTAAACGATTCTGGTACATTACGACAAGTTAAGTTCCTCGCTGTAAATGATGGTGGGGTAGTTCGTCGTGTCAATGAAGTTTATGTAAATGATAATGGTTCTTTAGCCGGACCTTTTACAGCAACTCATGAGACTAGTAGGAATACAGCTACAACAACAAGTACAATTTCAGGAGTACAAAATACTGTATTTAATACAAATACTGTTTTTGATACAGACTACAATACTACTACCACATTTGATACGTCTAAAGTTACAACTTTCAATACCACACTAGCAACTGCTACAGGCGCAACAACCACATTTGATACAACTACAACGTTCAATACTACGGTATCAACAACAACTGCGTATAATACTACAACAGCTTTTACTACAACGACTACCTTTACAACAACTCAAGGTACAACGACTGCGTTTACAACTACTACAGCATTTAATACAACTACAACGTTTAATACTACATTAGCAACAACAACAGCTTTTACTACTACTACAACGTTTGATACTACATTAGCAACAACAACTGCGTTTACTACTACAACTGCGTTTACTACAACTACTACCTTTACAACAACTCAAGGTACGACAACTGCGTTTACTACTACAACTGCGTTTACTACAACTACAACGTTCAACACTACATTAGCAACAACAACTGCGTTTAGTACAACTACTACATTCATTACTAACAAAAATACGATTACTTCGTGGAATACCACAACAGCGTATACTACAGCATATGATACTGTAATTGGTACAAGTAGGACAACTTCATTTGCTACTATTACATCTTATATAGATAATACATCTTTCGGAACAAGTAAAAGTACAAATACTACACAATCCACCTCTACCTCTAGAAGTACAAATACTGCTCAAGGCACAAACACAGTTACAACCTTTGCAACTATTACAGCTTATATAGATAACACTACATTTGCTACTATTACTACCTTTGCTAATAATACATCATTTGCGACTATCAGTACATATAATACTACTAGAACCAGTAATACCGCTAGAAATACTAATACAGTTACAGCTTATATTAATAATACTTCATTTGCTACTATTACTACTTATACTACTACACAGGGTACAGCTACTTCTAGAAGTACTAATACGGCTCAAAATACAAATACAAGTAATAACACAAATACTTCTACGGCTTATATAGCAGTTACAACCTTTGCTACTATTACAGCTTATAGTACTACACAAGGTACAAATACAAGTAATAGCACAAATACTTCTACGGCTTATATAGCAGGTACTAATACTTCTAGAGGTACAAATACAAGTAATAACACAAATACTGCTACGGCTTATATAGCAAGTACTTCATTTGCTACGATTACTAGTTACACTACTTCGCAGGGTACAAATACAAGTAATAACACAAATACAGCTACAGCATATATAGCAGGTACAGCTACTTCTAGAAATACAAATACTGCAAGGTCTACTGGGTTTACTAACTCAACTGGTTTTACAAACTCCACAAATTCGACATGGGTGCATAATACAAATACAACAGGAGCTACAAATACTTCGAGAATTACTACATATAATACTGATTATATAGTAAGTTTTGATCCAGAAGCCGGTACAAACTTTGATGACAGAAGTACTAGCCGTAGTACAGCGTTTACTAACAATACAAACTTCTTAAACAGTACTAGTGGTATATATGGAGTAAATACAAGTACTTCTAGAAATACAAATACTTCTCGTAATACTGCATTTACTAACTCAACTGGTTTTACTAACAATACAAATACAAGTAATAACACAAATACTTCTACAGCGTATATTAATAATACAGCTTTCGGAACAAGTAGAAGTACTAATACGGCTCAAAATACAAATACAAGTAATAACACAAATACTGTTACAGCGTATATTAATAACACAGCTTTTACTAACAATACAAATACCGCTAATAATACAGCTACTATTACAGCTTATATTAATAACACATCATTTGGAACAAGTAGAAGTACTAATACGGCTCAAAATACAATACAAGTAATAACACAAATACTTCTACGGCTTATATAGCAAGTACTTCATTTGCTACTATTACAGCTTATATTAATAACACATCATTTGGAACAAGTAGAAGTACTAATACTTCACAGGGTACAGCTAC
>Ga0115000_10002606_pt1 | contig 15402 bp, 14 predicted proteins | sample ArcticOcean_MG_C_6_FD_89690 | JGI IMG/M metagenome (GOLD analysis project Ga0115000, IMG submission 89690) | Marine microbial communities from western Arctic Ocean - ArcticOcean_MG_CB8_128 | ecosystem: Environmental > Aquatic > Marine > Oceanic | place: Arctic Ocean: Canada Basin | collected...
CGATAAGGGGCTTGATGGTAACGATACCATCATTGATTGAAAATTCGGTGTGAAGTCTGAGGTGCGCGAAGGGCGGATTAGGCAAATTTTCAGACATTTAAAAATCTAATTATTGAGTGACATTGAAGTCCTCCAATATACCTTTATTTTGTTGAAAACGGGACAAAAGATTAAGGCCTTTCGGCTGCTTTTAAGATCCTAGCTACAGGCGCAAATGTGCGCCGATGGATAGGCGTTGCCCCGAGAGATTCCAGCGCCGCAAGATGCGCCGGTGTTGGGTATCCCATATTACTTGCAAAGCCATAGCCTGGGTATTGCAGATCCAGCTCCTGCATCTCCATGTCGCGAGTCACCTTCGCAATAATCGAGGCGGCTGAGATGCACGCAACTAACGAGTCGCCCTTGATTACAGCCTCGCAGGGATACGTCCACTTAGGGCAACGGTTCCCGTCAACGTAAACGAACTCCGGCTGCACCTTCAAACCTGCGATTGCCCTACTCATGGCCAGCATACTCGCCTGCAATATATTGATTCTCTCAATTTCCTCTACCGATGCTCGACCTACCGCATAACAGTGAGCGTCCTTCACGATAGCGTCGAAGCATACCTGTCTCTGTTTGAGGGATAACTTTTTCGAGTCAGCTAGACCGCTTATTGGCTTTGCAGGGTCGAGTATCACGGCAGCGGCAACAACGTCCCAGGCCAGTGGCCCGCGACCCACTTCGTCGGTACCCGCAATCAAGGTATAGGATTTGCTCGCTGAAGAAAATGAAGGTTCCCTCTTCATTTACCGACTACGGTCTTTCTCTATCAAAGATACTACCGCAGCGGCTGCCTGTGCGGAGGCATCGAGGCGCAAACTCTTATGTATCCGCTCAAACTCCTGCATTAGCGCCTCGTGATCTTCCGAGCCAGTCATATGCCTAACTATCCCGTCTCGCACTTTCTCAAGGGTAAGTTCGTGCTGAATAAACTCAGGTACTAACTGCCGTCCCGCCAGGAGATTTGGCAGAGCAACATAAGGGATCTTCACAATGCGCGAGGCGATGGCAAATGTGATTGCCGCAAGCTTATAACCGACGATCATGGGCCTTCTTAGCAGCAACACTTCTAGGGTGGCGGTGCCAGAAGACAGTACGACTAAATCTGCCGCACTGATTGCTGCATGAGAATCATCTACTAGTATAAATTGCTCGCCGCTAAACATTGATTCTTCACGAAGCAGCGCATTGATCTGCGCCTTATTCGCAGCACTACTAGTGGGAATTATAAACTTTAGCTGCGGACATGCAGCTAAAGACGCTACCGCTGCGGCAAGGAATACCGGGGCAAGGCGTTTGATTTCACCGCCGCGACTGCCTGGCATCAGAGCAACTACATCGTCACCTGGGTTGAGGCCAAATTGCTCACGTGAAGATATCTTCTTATCTTCAAAACCGATGGTATCTGCTAACGGGTGACCTACACACTTAACCTCGACCCCATGTTGGGTATAGATAGCCGTCTCAAATGGAAACAAGGTCAGCATTAAATCGACTGCACGTTTCACCGTATGGATTCTTTTCTCTCGATAAGCCCACAGGCTTGGGCTGACATAGTGAACCGTCTTAATGTTATCGTTCTTCAGTTCTTCTTCGAGGCGTAGATTGAAGTCGGGGTTATCGATCCCGATAAAGACCAGTGGGCGCCGTTCGGTAAAAAAAATTCTGAGGCGTTTCTTCAGCGCAAATAGCTCGGGCAACCTACCCAAGGGCTCGACGAAGCCCATGACCGAGAGTCTATCCATCTCAGCTAAAGAATTAAACCCAAGCGCGATCATGTCTGGCCCACCAATACCGGCAAATTCCGCATCAGGGTATTTCTTGCGCAAAGCTAAAATCAAGCCAGCACCCAGAATGTCTCCGGATTTTTCGCCAGCAACAATTCCGATTAGAGGGGCATTACTCATAGTTTGAGGCATCGTGATTAGTGACTTTCGTAACCCTCGTTGCTTTAGCTACTTACATTACCAACTGACCGGTGAGTCTATGAAGAAGTGAATTCAAATTTTTAGCGGTGTATGCCTTTCTTCGAACTCTCCAACGAGTCGATGAGAAGCTGCAGCGCATCACAATTTTCGCGCATAATCTTCAATTGGGCGATAGCATCCTGCAGAGAGTGGCCACGCATGTAGATGACCTTATAGGCAGTACGCAATTGCTTGATAGTAGGCTTGTCGAAACCGCGACGCTGCAAGCCTATAGTATTGATCGCCCTCGCTACCGCGGGCTGGCCGCTAACGATCATATAGGCAGGTACATCGTGATCGATATGTGTCACGCCACCGACCATCGCGTGAGCACCGATCTTGAGAAATTGGTTTACACCAGCATAGCCGCCAAGAATGGCCCAGTCATCGACTTCCACATGGCCTGAAATCCCCACGTTATTGGCGAAAATCGTGTTGTTTCCTACAATGCAATCGTGCGCGATGTGCACATAAGGCATGAGTAGGTTGTCGCTACCCACGCGAGTGAGACCGCCACCGAAGCCTGTTCCACGGTGCAAGTTTGAGCCTTCACGTAAAACGTTGCGGTCACCAATTTCAAGCCAAGTTTGCTCACCCTCGAACTTCTTATCCGCGGGATCTTCACCGATGGAGCTGAATTGAAAAATGCGATTGTCTTTGCCGATTTTCGTGTTGGCGCGAATCATCACGTGCGAGTCAATGACAGTACCGGATCCAATTTGTACATTGGGCCCGACAATAGTCCAAGGACCTATCGTAACATCGGAATCTATTTCAGCTTTAGGATCTATCCTGGCGCTGGAATCAATCGACATTCACCTTCCTCTCTGCACACATTATGGTCATTGTTCCAACTAGCTCTTCACCCACGCAAGCACGGCAGGCAAACTTATAGATACCGCGCTTATTGGTAATGATTTCGGCCTCTAGGGTAAGACAGTCACCCGGCACCACTGGCCGTCGCAAGCGCACATTATCGACGCCGACGAAATAATAGAGGTAGCCGTCCTTTGGTTTCTTTTCCTGGCTCTTGAATCCCAGCACGCCAGCAGCTTGAGCCAGCGCCTCAATGATGAGCACACCAGGCATGATAGGTTGATTCGGAAAATGGCCATTGAAGAACGGCTCGTTCACAGTAACATTCTTGTAAGCCACGATAGACTTACCCAGGTCTATCTCAGTGACTCTATCCACCAGCAGGAAGGGATAGCGCTGGGGAAGATACTCTTTAATTTCTTCGATAGTCATTAACATGTGCGGTTCTCTAGTCTGCCCCGCACGCGATCATTGCGTGCTAGGTTTATTTGAATTTCGGTGGCTTCTGACACGACGCTCGATCTTAAATTCAATTGACCTGTTTCTTATCGGTAGAATTCTCGATTTTTTTCAGTCTCTTGGCAATGCTATCTAGTTGCTGGAACCGAACCGCATTGCGCTTCCACTGGGAAGTCTTCGCTTGAATTGTACCAGTAGAGTACATACCCGACTCTGGAATCGGTTGGCTCACCAGCGACATGGCACTCACCTGCACGTTGTCGGCAATGGTTATATGGCCCACGACACCCGACCCGCCACCCATGATGCAATTTTTCCCTATTGTCACACTGCCCGCAATTCCGGCGCAGCCACAGATTATAGTGTGTTCACCAATCTTGCAGTTATGGGCGATCTGGACCTGATTGTCTATCTTCACGCCGTTACCGATTTCAGTGTCCTCCAGGGCACCCCTATCTATCGTGCTACCAGCGCCGATTTCAACGTCGTCACCTATTTTAACGCCGCCGAGTTGATGAATTTTAACAGACTTGGCGCCATCGAATGCAAAACCAAACCCATCCGCACCAATTACTGAGCCAGAATGAATCACGACGTTCTTTCCTAAGACGACTCGATGGTAGAGCGTTACGTTGCTATGCAATTGACAAGCATTGCCAAGGCTCGCACTCTCACCTACATAACAGCCCGCGCCAATTACAACATCGTCGCCCAACGCTACATTGGCAGCAATTACGGCATTTGCAGCGATGCTTACGTTCTTGCCGAGCACGACAGACGTATCTACGCTAGCAGACTCATCGATGCCCATAGGAGGTATTGGTGAGTTATCAAATAGTGCAGTGGCTTTCGCAAATGAAACATAGGGGATAGGCGTCACAAGTTTGTTGCCTGGACAGCTATCTATGAATTTTTCATCGATGAGTATCGCCGATGCCTGACTAGCCTTTAGCTGGCCTACATAGGATGGGTTGCTTAGGAAACTCAGCTGGCCAGACTTGGCATTCTGAAGAGTGGCGAGGCCAGTTATTTCGCACTGGCCATCGCCGGTTAATTTGGCGTCCAGCAATTCTGCCAGCTGCGCCAATGTATACCTTGTTTTATGTGTCACCTGACACTAACCCGATAATGAGGCTTCCTTTACAGATCAGGTTGCGAATTTTCATTCAGCCTTGCAGTTACCTTAGCGGTAATATCCAATACCGGCGCAAAGTAAGGCGCACTATCTGAATTAAGAATCAGATCGTAACCGCCCTCGGCAACTACATCGGTAACAGCCTCGGCAAGATCGCCTTGCATGCTTTCTAGAAACTCCTGATTCTTTGCCTGCAACGCTGTTTGCACTCTTTCTTGTATTAACTGCAGCTGAACCTGTAAATCTTGAGCATTGGAATTCATTCGGCTAATTTCTTGTTCGCTCATTACAGCTTCGTTCTGTTGAAATTCTTCACGCAGGGCATTTAGCTGATCGGTAAGCTCTTGCGCTCTCACCTCGTCTGCACCAAATTCTTGCTCCAATTCTTCTTGTACGACACGAGCCGGATCTGAATTAAACAGTGCCTGCAATGCATTCAGCACGCCAATCTTGGTATCCTGAGCTGCGGCACCTTGAGACACAAGCACCAAACTCAAACAAACGAGTAGACTCTTAAATATTTTCACAGTAATTCTCCAATTCTTACAACACTATTGAGCATGCGCCCAACTAACCATTAACACCTAACCATTAACTACTAACACTACAACTTTTCACTTGAGCATCTAAAAAACGCTACTGTCTTGTACTAAATTTTTCAATCCCTGGATCTTGATTATTCCAGCTGTGATGTACTGCCAACTCTTCAAATCAAGATAATCTAAAAACCATTTCCAACGGTAAAGTCGAAGCTCTTGGTATCATCTCCCTCTTTACCAAATGGTGCAGCCACATAGAATGTCAGCGGGCCAAATGGTGACAGATAGGTAACGCTAATCCCTGCAGAGTATCTAATCTCACCTAAATCGAAACCTGTACAATTTTTCAGACGTGTCTGCCGTTCCGTACAATGCGACGAGAACACGTTTCCTGCATCGATAAAAAAAGCCGACCTAACTTGACTAGAAACATCAATAAACGGAATTGGGAACAATAGCTCCAATGTCGTGGTGGCCAGTATGTTACCACCAAAACTGTCATAATCCTCATCTAGGTAGAAACTTTGTACTGCTAGGGAGATTTCCTGATTTCCCTCTGAATCCAGCACCGGCCGGCCGTTGCCATCCAAAAGAGGTGTTGTTTCATAGCCTATATCACGATTCAAGCCTACTGCGGAACCATCCTCTCTGCGCAGAATCTCGCCATTTTCATCTCGCTGCAGTGTAAGGCCATATTCAGCCAAATATCTGGCGCCAGGTGTACTCTGCGGCCCTAGGCTATTTTCTTCAAATCCACGCACAATACCGTTCGAGTTTAGACCACCTGCGAAGTAGTTATTGAAAAAGGGCATTTGTTCGGTATCGCCATATCCAATGCCATAACCTAGATTTGTTCGCAACCCTACAACCCACCGCTGATCTCTAGAAAGCGGCCAGTAAATCTCATTGTTATAGTTGATCCTGGCATATTGCAGATCACTGCCGGGCAATGTGACTTCTAAACCGAGGCTATGAAGCATGCCATCTGTAGCCATCTGTCCACGGTTTAGAGTGTTGCGAAACCAGCTCCCTGTAATCGTATAGTTATCGAAGGTATCACCAAATTTGTCAACGAAGCCTTGATCCATATTCGACCGGAGCTGCAGCGGGCTTAGATCGGAGACATTACCTAGCACCGCATCCGTAACTGGTCCGTCAAAAACGTTACCGTTGGCAGGCGTAATCACAAATTGATCCACGCCATCGAAGAAAGTGGGGCTGGAGACAATCTCTTGCACAGAACCCAGACCTGCACTCAGCTCCGTGTGCGTGTATCCAAAATCAAACCCTAGCAATGAAATTTCACTCAATGGGTAACTAAAACTCAAGGAACCTCCGAAGGAGGAGGTATTGAAATCAGACACATTAAAGGGTGATTCCATCTTCTGAGCGAATAGGTTGAACCCCCTGCTCACTCCGTCAGGTGTGAAATACGGATCTTGATACCCGAAATTTAGGCCAGTCTGAAAGCGGCTTTTGTTAATACCAACGCCCAGCGTCTTTCCTGTGCCCAGAAAATTCTGCGCCTGCAAGCTAGAACTAATGAAGAAATTACCGCCTCCACCAGTGCCAACCTGAAAGCTGATAGCACCAAAGTTTTGCTCCAGCACGTCATAATTGACATCAATCTGATCTTCGGTGCCTGCCACCTCGATCGTATCGACTTCGACAGTTTCAAAGTAGCCTAGTCGCTGCAGACGGATTTTGGACTGTTCGATTTGTAGGCTTGACGCGGGAGCAGACTCCAGCTGTCGTAACTCTCTTCGCAGCACATCATCGGCGGTCGAAATATTGCCTGCGAAGTTAATCCGATTTACATAGGTCCGATTACCCGGCTGAATGAAAAAAGTTACATCAACAGTTTCGTCTTCCTCGTTGACTTCAGGCACACCCGTAGCTTCAGCAAAGGCATAGCCTAAGTTGCCGAGAAACTGCACCATAATCTCCTCAGTTCCCGTAACCAGTCCCTGCGAATAGATCTGCCCAGGGCGCACGAATACCGCCGCCCGCAAGAGAGCCTCAGCATCGACTAAGTCGCCGGCGAGATCAACCTCATTAATAGTGTACAGATCACCCTCACTCAGATTAATGGTGATGTAGACTTCTTTGCGATCGGGTGTGATAGAGATGGGAGTGGAGTCAATATTGAATTCCACAAAGCCGTTGTCGAGATAGAAGGATTCTAGACGCTCTAAATCGCCGGAAAACTGTTCACGCGAATAGCGGTCTTTGCGGCTTAGAAACATGAACCAAGGCTTCGTGCCTAGCTCGAACAAACCGAGCAGGTCCTCCTCGGTGAAGGCTTGATTACCTACTATATTGATGTGACGTATGCGTGATTCTTCGCCCTCGTTGATGTTCAGGCTTATAGCTACACGATTCCGAGGCAATTCTTCTACCTCGATATCCACTGCTGCGCCGTAGCGGCCACGCGACGAGTACACGTCCTGTATACCTTGGCGAATCACTTCCAGCGCGGCGCGCGTGAAAATTTGGCCCTCGGCAATTTCTGCCGTCGCCATGTTCTCGATAATATCTTCAGTCTCCAGAACGCCATTTCCTTCGATGGTAATCTCGGCAACGGAGGGTCTCTCCAAAACTGTTATAATCAGCACATTGCCTTCGCGCGCCACTTCAATCTCGTCGAAATATTCAGACTGCGAAAGCTCTCGAATGATTTGGGCTGAGATGCCGGGCGTAACTTCATCACCTATACCTACGGGTAATAGGTTGTAGATTATCCCAGGCGAAATACGTTGATAGCCATCGACGATAATGTCGGCTATTACAAATTCTTGGGCGTTGAGGGTCTTTGAAATTCCAAAAGCCACCAACAAACAAAAAAGTAGTTTTTTCATTTGCGCTGCATTCTCAATGTATTTTATTACTTGGCGGCGAGTTATTTACTTTATTTTACAACAGCCGGTTAACGTCGTTGTAAATTGCTAACATCATGATTCCCGAAATCATCAACAATCCCAGCTGTAACCCAAAGGCTTGAATTCTCTCGGGTACCGGTCTTCTGATGACAGCTTCGATCGCGTAGTACAACAGATGTCCGCCATCAAGAACGGGTATCGGCAGTAAGTTAAGTACGCCTAGCGAGATACTCAGTAGAGCCAGAAACCCTAAATAGACATCGAGACCGTAGGTTACTGTCTCTCCAGCCACCTGGGCAATAGTTATTGGCCCATTTATATTCTTCGGCGAAATCAGCCCGACGACCATCTTTCTCACAGAATCTAATACGAAGAGCGATTTATCCCATGTCTCGATCACCGCGGGCTGAATCGCCGACAGCACATTGTAATTTACCTGACGCTGCATCTCCGGGGGCAATAATTCTGCCAACGTTGTTTCCTGCACATAGGCACCAATGCTGCCAATTACCGTGCCATCATCAAGTGTCGCTGTTTCCGGCGTCATCAACAAAGCAGAATTGATTCCACCACGTTGGACCACGACATTAAGCGTGAGTTCCGGGCTCGCCCGAATAACCTCTACCCAATGTGTCCAACCGCGTATCGACCTGCCATCCACAGAGATAATTTCATCACCGATGCGCAGATCAGCTGCCTGAGCAGCACCGCCAGGGATGATGCCGCCAATATCCGCTGGGATTTCGAATTGAATAATACCGAGGTTGCCAACTGGATTAGGCGCTGTCTCCGCCCCCATCCAGGCATTTATGGGGACTTGTAACGTCCTGGTTCGGCTTGAGTCCGCAGGGTCCACTGTTAAAGTTATTTCGCCGGTTTCACCCAGTCGGGCCAGCAACTGCAGGGTGACCTGCTGCCAGGTAATGGTCTCTTCGCCATCAACGGCAAGGATTTCATCACCAGCTCTGAGTCCCGCTGTCTCGGCAAGTGAGTCTTCTATTATGTTGTTCACTACCGGCGCAATGCCGGAAACGCCATAGGATATGTTTATCAGCCAGAATACAAATATCGCCAACAGGAAATTTGCGACTGGCCCTGCTGCTACGATCGCCATCCTCTGCCACAGTGGTTTGCAGGCAAATGAGCACTGCTGCTGGCTCTCGCTTAAGCCGCTTGTATCGACAGCAGTGGTGTCTTCCTGGCCCAGCATTTTGACGTAGCCGCCCAGCGGAATGGGTGCGATAACATACTCTACACCATCCTTACCAATCCATGTTTTGACTGCCTTTCCGAAGCCGATGGAAAACTTAAGTACTTTTACGCCGCAGCGCCTGGCAACCCAGAAATGACCAAACTCGTGGATCGTCACCAATATACCAAGGGTAACCAGCAGGGCAATAACGCTTATTAAAACTTCAAGTATCATAAATATTCGTCGCAGCGCTAAGTCTAGGCGCTAGCCCCACGACAGAAATCCTTTAATATCAATTCTTTAGATAGTCTTCTAGCTTGTCGATCAAGGTCTCGAATGATAGCGAGACTAGGCGCCGGTTCACAAGGTATTTGTGACCTAACTGCCTCTATTATTAAGGGAATTTCCAAAAAACCGATCTCTCCCCCCAAAAATGCCCCGACCGCCACCTCGTTTGCTGCATTAAGCACCGCCGGTGCCGTTCCACGCTCACCTGCAGCCTCGATACCAAGCCGCAGACAGGGGAATCTGGAAAGATCTGGCTTTGAGAATTGCAAGGGCTCCTCCACCGTCAGGTCAAGTGGTGCAACTCCTGATGCGATCCGCTTTGGCCAGGCTAATCCATAGGCGATAGGAACGCGCATATCGGGGTTGGCCATCTGCGCCAACACCGAACCGTCTTTATAATGAACCATAGAGTGCACAATGCTCTGCGGATGAATCAAGACATCGACCTGAGACGGCTCTAAATCGAAGAGATAACAGGCCTCAATAAACTCTAAGCCCTTGTTCATCATCGTTGCTGAATCCACGGATATCTTTCTACCCATAGACCACTTCGGATGCAGGCAGGCTTGTTCGGGCGTGACAGATTGGAGTTGCTCAATCGGCGTATTCAGGAACGGGCCGCCGGAAGCGGTCAAGACAACCTTCTCCACGCCGGCTCTAGTTTCTGTGTGTACGCTGCTCTTCATTTGCGGCAGGCACTGAAAGATTGCATTGTGCTCGCTGTCGATCGGCAAAATTTCAGCGCCAGAGTCTCTGGCCACCTGCTTTAGTAAATCTCCAGTCATTACCAGAGATTCCTTGTTCGCGAGCAGCAAGCGCTTTCCATTAGAAGCTGCAGCAAGCGTCGATTCCAGGCCAGCTGCGCCGACTATTGCAGCCATCACAATATCGACATTCGGGTTACTCGCCACCTCGATCAATCCAGGCTCGCCAACCAACAGTTTTGTATTAAGATTGCTGTTAACTAACAGCGTAGTAAATTCGGGGCCGGCAGCTTCGCTCAACACGGCAAATTCCGGCTTGTATTTCTCGCACTGTTCGAAGAGCAGTTTTGCGTTTCGGTGAGCCGTGAGTGCAAAAACTTTGTAGGCAGGATTCTCATCGATAACGGCCAGTGTGCTTGCACCAACTGAACCGGTAGAACCGAGGATGCTAATCTGAAGATTGCTACGCGCCACGTTAGAGGCTCACCTGATATTCGCTATCAAGAACCAACATCACGGTAAGGACAAACAGAGGCGTTGCTGCTACTAGGCCATCCACTCTGTCCAGCACGCCGCCATGTCCAGGCAGCATCGTGCCGCTGTCCTTAACGCCGCAATTGCGCTTGAGCATGCTCTCTATGAGGTCACCCACTACGCTAAAGAATGTGATACCTACCGACAAAGCCAGCAAGGCAGCAATCTGTATCAAAGATAGTGGTTGGAGATTGTGATGCAGTACCCAGACAAATAAGGCCGCCACCAGCAAGCAGACAAAAGCTCCGCCCCAAACACCCTCCCAAGATTTCTTCGGGCTCAGCTTTGCAGCCAACTTTCTTGATCCAAAGTTCACTCCGACGAAATAGGCCCCGACATCGACAGCGGCAACTAAAATCACTAGCGCTAAAACCAAATAACCCGAAGGCAGAATATACTTCAAGACTACGACGCCAGCGAAAGTGGGCATCAAAACCAGCACACCCATCAACGCAATTTTCGACTCATCGTTCCATAGATTGCTATTCTCGGGATATCCGGCAAGAAAAAAGAGCGATATCAGCCAGAAAAGCAGGCCCAGGAACAATATGAAGCTCGCCCGAAAGCCATCGATATTTTGCGCGTCGGGAGAGATCCCCAAAAGAAAGAAACTGCCAACCAACATAGCAGCAATGCTAGCCAGGTAGGGGAATTTTGCTATATTTTTATCCGAGCTGATAAGCCCAGCCCACTCCCACGCGGCAACTAGAACTACGCCAGCAATAAAGAGCGAAAAATAAAACGAGGTCAATTGAGTAGTAGCGGCAATCAATGCCACCAGAAGTATTACCGCGGTAATGACTCGTTGCTTTAACACCTTAGTCATCCGTAGTTTGCTGATCATCATGACTGCCATAGCGACGTTGACGCTTTGCGAAATCATCAAGGGCTATCTGAAATTGTACATCGTCGAAGTCTGGCCAGTAACAGTCTGAGAAATACAGTTCAGTATAGGCGAACTGCCAGAGCAGGAAATTACTAATGCGACGCTCTCCACCGGTGCGGATACAAAAATCAGGATCCGGATAGCTGCTGCTACTCATGTGCTGATGCAGCAGATCCACATCAATCGCATCCGCTGACAACTCCCCAGAACTCACCTTGCCGACTATGCTTGTAAAGGCGTTCGCGATATCCCAACGTCCACCGTAGTCTGCCGCGACAATCACAGTCATACCAGTGTTGTTACGCGTCAACTCTTCGACCTCGCGCATATTATCCTGCAATTTCTGCGGGAAGCTGCTGCGATTCCCGATAAACTCCAGACGCACGTTTCTCCTGTGTAGCTGTCTGATTTCTTTCCGTTTTAGGACGGTAAGAAAGAGCGCCATCAGGCCCTGTACTTCCCGTTTTGGACGCAGCCAGTTCTCACTGCTAAAGACAAAAAGGGTGAGGTATTTGATATCTCGGGCGAGACAGGAATTAACCACCTCTCGCGCCGCCTCGGCACCAAAGCGGTGACCAGATTTCACAGGAAGATCGCGTGATTTGGCCCAGCGATTATTACCATCCATAACGATGGCAATATGCTGAGGCCGTTCCGATTTACAAGCAGATGTCATTTACAGTTACCTAAGCCCTGACGCTATAAAGTCCATTTTAAGCAAGCTGACTGAAGCGATCACAGCCTCAGAAGGACAGCAGATCTGCTTCTTTAGCATGGAATGACGACTCAATAGTCGCAATATGCTTGTCTGTAATTTTCTGCACCTGATCTTCGGCTCTACGCTGCTCATCTTCACTAATTTCTTTTTCTTTTTCAAACTCCTTGAAATCTGAGTTTGCATCTCGCCGAATATTTCGAATCGCGATTCGCGCATTCTCTGCCTCGGCCTTGGCTTGCTTAGTATATTCTTTACGCGTCTCTTCAGTTAGAGGCGGCATAGGCACACGGATAGTATCGCCATTATTCGAGGGGTTCAGTCCTAAATTCGATTTCATGATGGCTTTCTCTATCTCACTGATCATTGGCTTTTCCCAGGGGGAAATAATAAGAGATCGACCCTCCTCCACCGTAACATTAGCCAGTTGGCTCAAAGGGGTATCTGAACCATAGTAGGAAACTTGCACGCTATCCAGAATAGCAGGATGCGCCCTTCCTGTTCGAATCTTTTTAAAGGCGTCATCCAGCGAGGAGATGCTCTTCTGCATCCTTTCATCTGCGTCGGCTATAGTTTCATCGATCATTGTCTGGCTCCTCGCTCCTAAAACTTAGCTCGGCGCCCCAGGCCGCCGAGTGTTCATCAATCTAAGCCTATCAACTACTCAATGTGAGTGCCGTCAGGCTTACCCATGACGTTGTTCAACAACGCACCGGGGGTGTTCATATTAAAAACTTTAATTGGCACTTGATGATCACGGCCTAAACAAAGAGCCGTCAAGTCCATAACACCGAGTTGCTTTTCGATGACTTCATCGTAGCTAAGAGTATCGTACTTAACCGCACTGGGGTCTAATTCTGGGTCGCAGGAGTACACGCCGTCAACCTTAGTAGCTTTCAGAATTAGGTCGGCATCGATCTCAATTCCACGTAGGCATGCAGCAGTATCCGTGGTGAAGAATGGATTTCCGGTTCCTGCTGAGAATAAAACGACATCGCCCGCGTTTAGGTGTCGAATAGCCGTGCGCCGGTCGTAGTGTTCGACGACACCGCTCATGGGAATGGCCGACATAACACGCGTGGGAATGCTCGCTCGCTCAAGAGCGTCGCGCATCGCCAAGGCATTCATTACCGTAGCTAGCATGCCCATGTGGTCGCCAGTTACCCGCTCCATCCCCGCGGCGTGCAGAGCCGCACCGCGAAATAGATTACCACCACCAATGACCAGCCCTATCTCCACTCCCAGACCCACCAACTGACCAATTTCTACAGCCATTCGATCGAGTACTTTCGGGTCTATACCAAAATCGCCATCACCGGTGAGTGCCTCACCGCTTAGCTTTAACAAAATACGGTTGTACTTGCGTTCCTTATTTGGCATTTTTAGTGGTATCCCTGCTATCCCGCCCCTAAGAGCCTTTAACTTGAGCCGCTACTTCATCAGCAAAATCTATCTCTTCTTTTTCGATACCCTCGCCCACTTCGAAACGAACAAACTGAACTACGCTTGCATCGGCATCGGAAAGTAATTTCCCCACAGTAACATCCGGGTCTTTAACAAAAGGCTGTTCCAGCAAACTTACTTCGGCGACAAATTTACGCAACCTGCCAGTGATCATTTTCTCGATGATTTCTTCCGGCTTTCCGCTCTCACGTGCCTGCGCAGAATAAATCTCCGTTTCTTTCGCTATATCTTCCTCAGGCACATCTTCTGCCCTGACTACCAACGGATTTATGGCCGCTATATGCATAGCCACATCACGAGCGAGCGCTTCGTCACCACCGGTGACCGAAATTAAAACCGCGATTTTATTATTGCTGTGCACGTAACTCTCAACGATGCCCGCGTTCTCATCAGTAAATTGCAAACGTTCCACACGGCGCACGTTACAATTTTCGCCTATTTTCTGAACTAAGGCAGAACGCGCGTCTTCCAAACCTGCGCCAAGCAGTCCAGCAACATCGGCCTCACTATTCGAATAAGCAAGTTCCAACGCCTGCTGTGCAAAATCGAGGAAGTTATCATCTCTAGCGGCGAAGTCAGTTTCTGAGTTGATCTCGATAACGACACCGTAGTTGCCATCCTCCGCAATCTTGGTCAACACGACTCCTTCGGCAGCAACACGGCTCGCCTTCTTAGCTGCCTTAATACCACTCGCCTTGCGCAAATCATCGATGGCCCTTTCCATGTCGCCATCAGCTTCGGTCAATGCCTTCTTGCAATCCATCATCCCCAAGCCGGTTCTTTCGCGTAACTCTTTAACCATGCCCGCTGTAATATTTGCCATCTCTTAATGCCTCTATTCTAATCATCTTGAAGAGCACGCTCTTCTATTAAATCGCCTGTAAAAAGAGGGCTATCCGCCCCCTTTATTTAACTCTATCCACACTACTAAGCAGGGAATTCTGTTAGCAGTACAACCCTCTATTAAGAATCTTCCTCTTCAGCCTTTTTCTTGGCAGGCGCTTTCTTCTTAACAGCGACCTTCTTAGCCGGTGCTTTTTTCTTAACAGCGACCTTCTTAGCCGGCTCTTGTGGAGCCTCTTCTACAGCAGGCGTAGCTTCAGCTGCCACTTCTTCTACAGGAGCCTCTTCCACAGCAGGCGTAGCTTCAGCTGCCACTTCTTCTACAGGAGCTTCTTCTGCTTTCTCCGGCTCAGCAACAGCCTTTTCTGCAACTGGCTCAGCCGCTGGTGCTGCCTCAGTTTTTGCAGCTGTCTCAGATTCAGCAACAGGAGCATCATCTTCTATCTCGATGAATTCGCTATTTCCGCCTGCAGGAGCATTTTTCTCGCGCCCTTCAACACAGGCATCAGCGATCGCCTCTACATACAACTGAATGGCACGTATCGCATCATCGTTACCTGGAATTACCGTGGTAACGCCGTCAGGGTTGCTATTGGTATCAACGATACCGATCACTGGGATCTTCAGGTTGTTCGCTTCTGTAACAGCAATTCGCTCGTGATCAACATCGACTACGAATATCGCGTCAGGAAGGCCGCCCATATCCTTAATACCACCGATACTACGCTCAAGTTTTTCCTTGGCGCGGGTTCGCATGAGGGCTTCTTTTTTGCTCAGACGACTCAGCGTGCCATCTGTCTCTTGCAGCTCAAGATCTTTGAGGCGCTTAATAGAGCCACGAATAGTCTTGTAGTTCGTCAACATACCACCGAGCCAGCGATGATTTACATACGGCATTCCTGCCCGTTCTGCTTCCTGCTTAATGATTTTCCCAGCTGC
>Ga0115000_10002611_pt1 | contig 15394 bp, 7 predicted proteins | sample ArcticOcean_MG_C_6_FD_89690 | JGI IMG/M metagenome (GOLD analysis project Ga0115000, IMG submission 89690) | Marine microbial communities from western Arctic Ocean - ArcticOcean_MG_CB8_128 | ecosystem: Environmental > Aquatic > Marine > Oceanic | place: Arctic Ocean: Canada Basin | collected...
CTCTCTCTCTCTCTCTCTCTCTCTCTCTCGCGTTTGCAAAAGCGTTAAATGTCTTCTTTTAAAAGCGAAAGTTGTTGTGTGTGTAATAAGCGTGAAAATAAATGAGGTCAAATTTGTACTGGTACCAAAAGTTCATTTAACATAAAACGTAGTAGTAAAGGTCATAAAAGTCATGGTAAAGCTCAATCCTTTTTACTACTCTTCGCTGCTCATCTCTTCCTCGCTCTTTTCGGCGTGTTCTTCCTCTCGTTGGTAACTGTTCATTTCAATAAAACGTAGTAGTAAAGGTCTCATAAAAGTAAGAGTAAAGCTCTCCAATTTTTACTCTTCGCTCGTCTCTTCCTCGCTCGCGGCTTGTTCTCCCTCTTGTTCCGAAGCCTCTTGTTCTTCCGCCTCTTGTTCTGCCTCCGCCTCGGCTTCCGCTTCTTCCTCCTGTTCTTCAGCGACTTCCTCCTTGACCTCTTCCACCGCCTCGCGCATCTCTTGGCGTTGCTCTCGACGCTCTCGTCGCTCCTCGCGCGCCTCCGTTCTCTCTTCGCGTTCTTCCTCCAAAATCTCTCTCTCCTCTTCCTTCTCCTCGGCGATCTCTTCTTGGACTTCCTCCTCCGTTTCTTCGCCGTTTGCTCCTTCTTCTTCTCCTTCCGCGGCCACCACTTCTTCCTCGTTGTTATTGTAATCCTCCTCCAACAACTGTCTCAGCGTCCCTCTCGCTCTCTCTCGATCTTTCGGAGGATACACAACTCGATCGAATCGTTGCCCGCCGATCCTGCGTCCTCGCAACGGTCGCTCTTCTGCGACCTCTTCCTCTTCCAACAAGCGCCTAAAGCCGCTCGTTTTCAGTCGTCCTCGCAAACCCTCCTTTTGATCCTTTTCCTCCTCCTCCCATTTTTGTTGGTCCAATCTCACATCCGGGATAGAAACGCCTTCTTCATTAAGGCTTGCACTCACCGAGGCAACCGCGCTGCTCAAAAACCCGAAGAGAAGCGCGACGATCGCCAGTTTCTTCTTTGCCGATGTATTAAACGACGTTTTCGTAAACGGCGACGACGAAAATCCACGCACTGGTTCCACATCTTTGGTGGTCTTCTTTTTCCCGGTGTTGTTATCCTCCTCATCGTTTCTTCTCATCATCATCAAAGTCGTCCCCGGAAAGGTGGTTGTTTCCGAAGCAGCAGTTTCAGCGGCACCAACTCTCGTCGCGCCGTAAAAAAGGGACGTCAAAACCATCCTCTTCGTTAAGTAGTTCTTCTTCTTTCTCTCGAAGTGAATGCGCGTTTACTCAGAGCGTATTTCGTGAGTATACATCTGGCGAATAATTTTCTCTCCTTCTTCCCCAAGGGCGAACTAACCTCTTTATTTGGGGTTTAACACACCCTAAATACTCCTCTCCTTTTCGAATTTTAAAGCATCGCCGCACAATAGTATTACTCATAAGCGCGCTTTAAAAGCCATTAAAACGACACGCATAAACTCTTTTCTGAAGCATATTCAGCGGAGAGATTAAAGAGAGTAAAGCTTTGATTTGCGTTTGTCTTTATTTTCTTCTTATTAGTACATAATAATGGGCGTTCAAGATGAGGACAAAACATTCATCGGTTCTGCGGCGGAACGCGCCGCCCGATTCCGACAATACGAATACAAAGCGAACGCGTCTTTAGTCCTCCAAGCGGATAAAACGGAACGACGCATGCACGAACCGAGCGGAATGCCGGAAAGTTTGTGGGGGCGGATCGATGCGAAAGCGTTCGGGGATCGCGTACGTGACAACGACAAGATTGGTACGACGACGAAGAAAAAGAAGACCAAAAATGCGATCGATTTGAAGCATTCGACAGTTTCGGACGCATTCGCGACGAACGATACTCACAAGAAGAGAAAGAAGACAGGTCACAAAAAAGACGTCCTCTCTTCCGAGATGAACTTTAATAGTGGGTATAAGCCAAAGACGAGAGAAACGCGAGCGGCGTACGAAGTTTTGTTGAAATCGATGACGGAACAATTCGGCGAGCAACCGTCGGACGTGTTGAGAGGCGCGGCGGAGGAGGTGTTGGAGACGTTGAAGGATACTTCCGTGAACGAGAAGAAACGGAAGGAAGAGGTGGAGAGTTTGGTCGGGGAGTTATCGGAGGAGAAGTTTGCTAAGTTAGTCGCGGTGGGAAAGATGATTACGGATTTTACGCCCGCCGGCCAGGGGGAGGAGGGGAATCCAGAGTACGAAAACGGCGAGAACGAAGAGATGGACGACGACGTTGGCGTTGCGGTGGAGTTTGAAGAGAGCGACGAGGACGATTCGGACGACGACGACGACGGAGACGGTGGAAACAGAGCGGAGTTGAGAGAGTTGAGGTCGGAGTCGGAGGGAGATTCGGAGGACGACGACAAAGACGAGGAGGAAGAGGATTCGGACGCTTCTGATGACTCTCTTGGTGAACCGAAAAAAAAACACAAGAAACAACACGTGATAGTTCGTCCGTCGGAAATTGACGCCTATTATTTGCAGCGTTTAATTTCCAACGCTTTCTCTGGTTCGTCAACCGCGACCACCGAAGAGGAGAAAGAAAACGATCAGACGAAAATGTCCGAAATCGCCGAGAAGGCTTTGCAAGCGCTGGAGGCGCCGGACGACCGATCGCGAGAAAATGAGCTCGTTCGACTTCTCGAGTACGACAAATTCGATTTGGTGAAAACGTTTATGCAAAATAGAGACGTCATCTTGTGGTGCACGAAACTCTCGAGAGCGCAATCGGAAACGGAGAAGCAAGACATTGAAAATTTAATGAGCAACGATTCCAACGGCGCGTTGATCTTGTCCGAAATGAAAGCGACGAGGGCGTCCGCGCGAGAGCGACAGGAAAATGTCGAGAACAAAATCCGAGAAGAAGCGAGAAAGTTACGATTAGACGCGCAAAAGAGAAGAGAAAAAGAGCTCGGCGCGAGCGCGCACCGAAAAGTCTTAGAACTGGACGCGTTGGCGTTTCATCGAGGCAGTCGCTTGATGGCCAACGCGAAGTGCGAACTCCCAGAAGGCTCGTTTCGAACGCAAAAGAAAGGATACGAGGAAGTGCACGTGCCGGCGATGAAAGCGCCGCCGTTTGCGGATAACGAAAAGCTACGACCAATCGAGGAAATTCCCGAATGGGCCAGGCCGGCGTTTAAAGGCATGAAAAGTTTGAACAGAGTCCAATCGAGAGTGTACGAGACGGCGTTGTTGTCGCCAGAAAACATGTTACTCTGCGCGCCAACTGGGGCGGGGAAAACGAACGTTGCGGTGCTCACCATATGTCACGAAATAGGAAAACACCTCGATCCAGACACCGGCGAGATTGATTTAACCAAGTTCAAAATAGTATACGTCGCTCCGATGAAAGCGTTGGTCGCGGAAGTAGTCGGTAACTTGAGCGAACGGTTGAAAGATTTCGGAGTAAACGTGCGCGAATTGACCGGGGACGTTTCCATGTCCAAAGCAGAAATTGAAGACACGCAGATCATCGTCAGTACTCCTGAAAAATGGGATATCATAACGCGAAAGTCTGGCGACCGCGCGTACACGCAATCCGTGTCGTTGTTGATTGTCGACGAAGTTCACTTGTTGCACGACGGTCGCGGTCCAGTCTTGGAATCCATCATCGCGCGTACGATCCGACAAGTCGAAGAGACTCGCAAACACGTCCGATTCGTCGGTTTATCTGCCACGCTACCGAACTACGACGACGTCGCCGCGTTCGCTCGTGTCGACCACGGAAAAGGGTTGTTCGTCTTTGATAACTCATACAGACCGTGCCCGTTGCAATCGCAATTTATCGGCATCACGGTGAAGAAACCGTTGCAACGCTTTCAGTTGATGAACGAAGTGTGCTACGAAAAAGTCGACGAACAAGCTGGTCAAACGCAAGTGATGGTGTTCGTGCACTCGAGAAAAGAAACGTACAAAACGGCGAAAGCTTTGCGCGACATGGCCATAGAAAACGAAACAATCGGGAAGTACGTCGGGAGTGATACTGCTACGGCGGAAATTTTACGACAAGAATCCGAAAACGTCAAATCGAATGATTTGAAAGAGTTATTAAGATACGGCTTTGCCATTCACCACGCGGGGATGGTTCGAGCCGATAGAACGTTAGTTGAAGAGTTGTTTGCGGATGGGCACATTCAAGTGCTCGTGTCAACGGCAACCTTAGCATGGGGCGTGAACTTGCCCGCGCACACGGTCATAATCAAAGGGACGCAAGTGTACAACCCCGAAAAAGGCGGTTGGGACGAACTGTCATTCCAAGACGTCATGCAAATGATGGGCAGAGCTGGTCGTCCTCAATTCGATACGTTCGGGGAAGGGATCATCATCACCCAACACACAGAACTGCAATACTATTTATCTTTATTCAATCAACAGTTACCGATTGAAAGTCAATTCGTGGCCAAACTAGCAGATTCGCTCAACGCGGAGATTGTTTTAGGTTCCATAGCTTCCGTAGTCGATGCCGTCAAATGGCTCGGGTATACTTACTTATTCGTGAGAATGTTGAGAAACCCAGTCTTGTACGGCGTGCCGCGATCTGCCGTGGAAGACGATCCGACGTTATCGAGCCGAAGAGCGGATTTAGTGCACTCGGCGGCGTTGTCGCTAGACAAAGCCGGTTTGATTCGATACGATAAAAGAGGCGGAGGTTTACAAGCCACGGATTTAGGTCGAATCGCCAGTCAGTATTACGTCTCTCACGGGACGGTGAAAGCGTTCCACGAACACTTGAAACCGCAAATGGGTGACATTGAACTGTGCCGTTTGTTCTCGTTAGCGGAGGAATTCAAATTCGTCACCGTGCGTCAAGAGGAAAAAATCGAACTGGCGACGTTAGCGGAAAGAGTGCCAATCCCGGTGAAAGAATCCATAGAAGAATCGACGGCGAAGATAAACATCTTACTCCAAGCGTACATTTCGAACATGAGTTTAGAAGGTTTCTCGTTATCGGCGGATATGGTGTACATCACCCAATCCGCGGGAAGATTGTTGCGATGTATCTTTGAAATCGTCTTGAAACGAGGATGGGCGCAACTCTGCGAAAAATCGCTCAACTTGTGCAAAATGGCTGGAAAGAAAACGTGGTCCTCGCAAACGCCTTTGAGACAGTTCAAAGCCATCCCGAACGACATCTTGATGAAAATCGAACGCAAAGACGTCAGTTGGGAGCAGTATTTTGAATTGACTTCGCAAGAAATCGGCGAGTTGATTCGATTTCCGAAAATGGGTAAAGCGATACATAAGTTTGTCCACCAGTTCCCTCGAATGGATATTCAGGCGCACGTGCAGCCAATCACGCGTTCGACGTTGAAAGTGGACGTCGTTTTGACCCCAGATTTCGTTTGGGATCAACGGTTTCACTCGTTCGCGCAAGGCTTTTGGATCATGGTCGAAGACAACGACGGCGAGAAGATTTTGCACTCGGAATATTTCACGTTGAAGTACCAAAACAAAGACGAGGAACATTCGGTGAGTTTTACGGTCTCGTTGTTAGATCCAATTCCTCCTCAATATTTTATTCGGGTCACCTCGGACGCGTGGTTAGGCGGAGATACCGTCATTCCAGTCTCGTTTAAGCACTTGTTGTTGCCGGAAAAGTTCGCCGCGCCGACAGAGTTGTTGGATTTACAACCGATTCCAATTCGAGAGGCGAAGTTTGGGTTTGCAAAGATGTATTCAAAACTTCCCCAAGGAGACGGTTTCAAGTTGATGAATCCGATTCAAACGCAAACGTATCAAGTGTTGACGGATTCTGACGAGAGCGTATACGTGTCCGCTCCCGCCGGCTCGGGAAAACCCGTCTGCGCGGAGTTGGCCATCTTGCGCGCGGTGGAAACGCACGGCGTGGAAAACGCGAGATGCGTTTACTGCGCTCCCATCGATGACATCGCTGAAGCGCGATACGCGGATTGGAAAGTAAAATTCGAAGACACCATGGGCATTCCGACGTGCATATTAACCGGCGACGTGGCGACGGATTTGAAGTTGCTCGAACGCTCTCGAGTCATCGTCTCAAGCGCTAAGAATTGGGACATTTTATCGAGAAGATGGAAACAACGCAAGAACGTGCAAAAAGTGAAATTGTTCATCGCGGACGCGCTTCATTTAATCGGTGGCGCGCACGGGGCCACGATTGAAGTCGCCTGCTCGAGAATGCGATACGTCTCCGTTCAAAAGCAACGCGAAGAAGATGAAGAAGAAGAAGAAGAAGGAAAGAAAAAAGATGGAAAAAAATCGGCGCCGCCGATTCGCATTCTCGGTTTATCCGCCTCCGTCGCGAACGCGAAAGATTTAGCCGAATGGCTCGGAGTAAACTCCAAAAGGCAGTTTAATTTCGCCCCGTCCGCGCGTCCATCGCCTTTGCGCTTGTTCGTCCGCGGATTCGACGTCGTCAATTACGAATCTCGCGTCCAAGCGATGTCGCGACCGACGTACAGAGCGATCAAGACGCACTGCGAGAAGAAAGAACCGGCGATTGTTTTTTCGCCGACGAGGAAACACGCGAAACAACGCGCGTTGGAATTACTCTCCTACGCTCTCAACGACAACGACGAAGGGTACTTTCGAAATGTCTCTTCGGAAGACGAAAACGTCTTAGAACAACTCTCCGAGAAGATTGAATCCGACGCCGGCGTGAAACACGCGATGACTTTTGGCATCGCCGTCATTCACGAAGGGTTGTCGAAAGTCGAAAAAGAAGCGTTGTTTTTGGCGTTTGAGTGTAACGCGTGTTCACTGATGATTTGCGAAGCCGCCTCGGTGTGGACTTTACGACAAAAAGCAAAGCTCGTCGTCGTTTCTGGGACGCAACTCTACGACGCCGGAGGTTCCTCCGCGGCGGATTACCCTGTCGTGGACGTGTTGCAAATGACCGCCAAGTGTGGGCGTCCAGGCGTAGATGAACACGGCACGTGCGTGCTAATGTGTTCGCAGCCTAAGAAAGCGTACTACTCCAAGTTCCTTCACGAACCGTTCCCGGTGGAATCGCACTTGGATCACTTCTTACACGATCACTTCAACGCGGAAATCGTCACGAGAACCATCGAAACCAAACAAGACGCCGTGGATTATCTCACCTGGACGTACTATTATCGTCGATTAACGAGGAATCCAAACTATTACAACTTGACTGGGACGTCTCACAGACACGTCTCGGACGCGTTGAGTGAACTCGTCGAGAGCACCTTATCCGACTTGGAGGTGTCCAAATGCGCGCAAATCGAAGACGACGACGAGACTGGCGAGAATGAAATTTCACCTTTGAACCTCGGGATGATTGCGAGTTATTATTACGCGCAATATACCACGGTTGAGTTATTCGCGGCATCCTTAACTGCAAAAACAAAGCTGAAAGGTATTTTGGAAATTGTTTCAGGCGCGAGCGAGTTTGATTCGGTGCCGATTCGCCCGGGTGAGGCGGAAATCATACGTCGCGTCTTGAACCACTCGCCCATCGCGATGACGAATAGGAAAACAAACGACCCGCACGTCAAGACTTGCGCGTTGCTCCAAGCTCATTTAAGTCGCGTCGCGTTACCAGGTGACCTTGCGAGAGATTTAGAGTCCATCTTACCGACCGCTTTGCGTTTACTCTTGGCCATGGTGGATGTAATTTCCAGCAACGGCTGGTTATCGCCGGCGATGTGCGCCATGGAATTGTCGCAAATGTTAACGCAAGCCATGTGGGATAAAGACGCCGGCGTGTTACAATTACCGCACGTGACGAAATCCATAGCGTTAAAAGCGAAGGATAAGGACGTGGAATCCGTGTACGAGTTGTTAGACGCGGAGGATTCCGTGCGAGGGGACATTTTGAGCGACTTGTCCAAGCGACAACTCTCGGACGTCGCGAAAGCAGCGAATCGGTACCCGAACGTCGATTGCGAACACAAAGTCACCAACGCCTCACAAATTTCCACGAGCTCAACCATCGACGTCGAAGTCAACATCTCTCGCGAGTGGGAGTTTGGCGATTCCGTATCGCTTTTACCTCCGGTCAATTGCAGTCGATACCCGATACCGCGCGAAGAAAGTTGGTGGGTCGTCGTCGGCGACGAAAAAGACAACCGCTTATGCGCGATTAAAAGAGTCAATCTGGTCAAAAGCTCCAAGGTAAAGTTAAGTTTCGCCTCGCCCTCCGAGGAAGGTAAACGTAAATACGCGTTGTACTTCATGTGCGATTCGTACCTCGGCGCGGATTTGGAGTTTGAGTTCGACGTCGCCGTCGCCAAAGGCGAAGATGAAGAAGAAGAAGATGATGATTCATCGGAAGAGGAGGAGGAAGAAGACGACGACGACGACGATGCGGGGAAGAAGAAGGACAAAACGCCAGACGCAGTCATGAAAGACTGATGATATGCAACTCGGTTTCGCCTAGCTTTTACACCGTTGTAAAGGAACAACCAAAAAACGCTAAAAACCCTAAATAGACAAAAAAACTCGAGCCTCAAAAATCTTCCTTTTGCGCTTCACAACAGAGAAGCGCTGCCTGCTCGTGGGGCACATCGACGCTTCATCGGAGAGACAGAGACACACACACACAGAGCGAAAGAAAGAAAGAACCAAACTAAGCGTTTCTCTCGTTTCTGTTAGTATCTCGAGAGCGTTTTGCGTGTAGTAGTCTATCGAATTTCCAATCATCCATTTCGGGGAAAGTTTACCATCCGCGCGCGGCTTAAATACGACGCACAATGACGTCGTCGTCCTCGTCGCCGCTGTTGTTGTTCTCAGAAAACCGACCGAATGCGACGACGAGTTTTTCAAGAAAATTCACCACCAGCAACGTCGCGTCTTCAATCCTCGTCGTCGTCGCATTCGCCACTCTGTCCACCTCATCCGCGGCATCACTGAAGTCGGCAGTCGCCCCGACGAAGACATCGAACGAAGAGTGGAACCGGTTGCACCCAGGATTTTGCGACAACATGACTTGGTCCACGAAAATAGATGATGATACGCAGAATAATAACAACATGGAAGCGTTGGGCGGTGGTGAAATGAACGATGATGATGAGGAGATTGAGTTGTCGCCGTTCGTTCGCAAAGCGATGGCGGTCGCCAAGTGGCGCGTGTACGACGAGTACCAGAAGAAGTACTCTTCTTTGCCAAGCGAGGAAAGCAGCGTCGTTTTGGATGATATAAAGAGAGATGCGTTGTTAGGAGAGGAGGAAGAGGTCGCGTGGGAAGATTCTCCGGTTCGGATTCACTCGGCGGATATCGTCGTCATCGTTCAAAGGAACGACGCGGAAGATCACGAGAACTTTGATAAGATTCGAAAGACGTTGCCTGACGCGACGAGCGACGTCGGCGTGACGCCGACGGAGTGGCCGGAAAATATCGGCGACGCGGAATGGGCGGTCGAACCGATAAGGAAGTTGAATAAAGAGTTCTTTGAGAGAGGATGGAAACACCCGGACGCGGTGAGAAACGGAAACAACTTGAAAAATTTGCCGTGGTTGGGTATCGTCGACGAACGAAACAGCACGGGAGGGATGACTGAAGAACAATACGGCGGCGCGCATCACATCGGGTGTTTATTCGGCCACATGCACGCCTGGCGCACGGTGTTAGAGTCCAACTCGGGGAAGAAGTTTTCGTTGATCATGGAAGCGGACGGTTTGAACTGGCAGATGAAACATTTAGACGCGATCGTCGCCAACGTCCCCGAGGACGCGGATTTCGTTTTGTTGACCAATTTTTACGAAGCCGCGTGCGCGCAACCGGACGAGGGCGGCTTTTGCGATAAACAAGGCAACACGTACCCAATATTAGCCGAAGACGGGCCGAAAAAAGGCCAACAATTGACCGGGAACTTTTACTATTGGCCGAAAGATCGCTCCGGAGCCGGATTCACGAGGTACTTGATTGGCCCGAAGTTCCAAGAGAAGGTGTATAAATTTATGGCGCGATTCGGCGCGGATATGATTGACGCATTCACGTACGGCCACTTGTGTCAAGACGATTACGCGAACGCAAAGATGCGCGACGAAGGGTTTGCCATGCCGGACGGGTCCGATCCTTTTCAAAAGAGAGAAACCAGTCGAGACGAGAAGAACTACGGATTGAAGGTTTTGAATTGCTATTTAACGGATATGCATCAAGACATGATTTACAATTAAGAAAGAAAGAAAAAGAGAGAGTATGAGAAGACAGAGAGAGATTACGCTACAAAATTACCTGCTTATCAGGTATACACATGCACATATATACTTTATAGCACCGTTATCAACGCATTGGTTGTATTTTACTATTACATACATTTTTACTAGAAGACGAACGCGGCGCTTCGATGTGCCGAGACACAAAAAAATCTGTCACTATTCCTATTCCTAATCCTACGACTGACTGCAAAAGTGCGACAACGAACTCTTGGTGGTGTTACTACAGGTGATAACGACGACGGTACGAGTTCGACGACGTTTTTCCTTCTCTTGTATATATGATTGGTATCGTCGAATTTTGTGATGGCGATGGTATTCGCTCTCCTCCTCGTCAAAAAAGCGTTGGTGGAAACGAACCGCTTCTTCCCGTTGCCGGTATCTCTGATTTCAAACGAGTCGTCGTTTCCTTCTTCTGAAACCATCATTGCCTTTTTATTCATGAAACAACCAACGCTGAATAAAAAAAAACCAATCAAAGCGAACAGCGATATCAAACTTCTCCGTTGCGTTTCGAAATCCGCTCCGGCGAGCATCAAAATAGCGACAAAAGATACGACGTTACTCGCATTCACTGCCGTGGCCGCCGGTCCTGAGTTTAACCCAAACTGTTTGGCGTATCGAATAGAAATCAAGGGCACCGGAGCGGTTAACGCTAACGTCAACACCGCCAATCCACTACCCCCTATGAATTGGTACATGTTCAACGCGATTGCCGTGGCGGCGATGAGTAATCCGCTTCCGTACCGAATCAACAACAAAGTCACCACGTCTGAAACTTCGCTCTTACTCATTTTAGGCTCGAACAATATCCCAAGCGACAACAACGCCAACGGCTTTGCCGCGACCGCCAAGGAACCTAAAAACTGATCCAGCGCGTACGGAATCGACGCGTTCGGAATGGCTTTCAACGCGATCGAAAGATACAACGCGAGTAAACACGGCGTGAACATTTGCGTCTTGATGGCTTTCAAAATAACCTCCTTTGTCGTTTTCTCACCTCCACCACCGCCATCATCACGTCTCGTCGTCGTACTCAGCGCGAACAACACGTAGCTGGCGATTAAAATCGACACTTGATTAAAGAAATCAAACACCACGGCTCTCCGTAACCCGACCTCGCCAAACACCGCGAATACGAGCGGGTACGCGAACGTCCCTAAGTTTACCCCAACCGTCGCACCGGCTAAATGTTCCCCTTTATTTCGCTCGCGATTTCGAAACAACAGAAAACCTACAATTGTGCCTACTAGGCACTGTAAGACGCTGTACGCGAAAAACACCAAGTACTCCGCGCTCGCGTGTATTGAAGCGAACGTCTGTCATATTAAGTGCATTACGAGTACAAAGAAAGACATTAATTAGATTTTAGTCAACACCTCTCTCCTCGCTTGAATAAAGAAAGAAAGTCCACAAAAAGCTACGACAAAACGAGCGATTGATGATGTTTTACGCGAGACGAGACGTAAAGTCGTTCTTTGTTTCGCGCGAGCCTCTCATCAAACGTAACACATTCAGATAACACGAACGAAGGGAAAAATGCATCAAACCTATACCTGTATTAATAAACTGGGCAACAGAGCGCCGAATATCACGGCGAGTAACGATTCGCCGTTTTCTCGAGTCACTACGGACAGTTTGCGAAGTGCGAAGCCGAGTAAGATGGTCGTCGAGGCGAGACAGAGTTTAAAGGAGACCTCATTATTCATCATCCTCGCGTGTCATATCTGAAGGATTTCCCCACGAATTTCCTCATAAATATCTCAGCGGGTCTGCACTCTACGACCGCGCAGTGATGACGACTTCTCAACCAAACGCATGGTTAGGGTCGTCCTTTATTCACACTCTCTCTCCCTTTGTGTCATCGCCTTTAAAGACTCCCACGACAACAGAACAGACGAGAGATGAGGAAGTTTTGTTGTTGTTGCCCCCAACGGGGAAGAAAAACGAATCAGATTCTGATGAGTTTATCGACGGCCAAGAAGCGTCGCTGAAGACAAAAAAGAACAAAAGAACACCACCATCGAGAGCAGTAGTAATAGCAGCAGTAGTCTTAGCATCGTTTATGGTCGTTTTAGGTAGCGCGAGCATTGGAAAAGGTGGATTTGATGAGAGGATGAGATTCAAGGCCACGCGGCCTTTTTTAGGGGGAGGAGGAGGCGAAAGCGTCGAAGGCGCGACGACGAACATCGACGAAGAAAAGTCTGCGTTTGTCGCCGTTCGGGACTTGTTCAAATACGAATCGAGGATTCTCCGTCCGCCCTTCTCCGATAACGCCGAGGAGAACAACGAAGAAGACGCGAGGAAAAGAAACTACGAGATGGACGACGGCGCGTTGTTCGGCGCCAGTCGCCAGTGGGGGTCGATACGCGCGAAGATAAACGCAGAAGTCTTTAATAACAACGAAAGTACCAGTAGAGAAAACGGACGAAAGTTATTCTTGTTCGTTCGACACGGCGAGGCGGCGCATAACGTTTGGGGCGAGCGACGAAAAGGCGAAGCGCCGATGCCGAACGAACGAGTGCCGTGCACGGACGAAGTGACCGGGAAGTCGTTGCTCGATCCGAGTTTAACGCAAGTGGGTTTGCACGAAGCCACGGAGAGCGGTAAAGCGTTGATGACGTACATGGAGAAGGTTTTCAAGGAGAGCGGAGAGGAGGAGGCGAAAAGAGTGGCTTTTTTCACCTCGCCGCAAGCGCGGGCGATTGAAACCTCTCGACTCGCGGTGTTGCACACGTCTGGCGTGAAAAAATACCAAAGCGCGAGTGGAAAATCCATACGAGTGTCCGATTTGATTCGCAATAAGATCGATTTGACCGTGCCTTTTGAGATTCGTCGACCGTATAGCTTTGAAGACGACTTGACGGGAGATCCGATTCAATACGGCGGCCTCTCGCGAGCGTTGGCGAAGAGAGAGGAGAAGTATTTAGAAGGGTGCGAATTCACAAAGACACTGGGAGATATCACGTCGATACACGAAAACGACGACTACGAGATTGCCGCCAGAGAAGACGCCGCGCAAGAAACGAAATGTCGTTTGGGCGAAGCGACGAGCGATTCGGTGTTTACGTGCGCGGACGAACTCGGTTTACTCGTAAATAGCGACGGTGAATTGAGGTATGAATCCAACGAGTTGAGCATGCAGTCCGTCCGCGATCGAATGCGCGTGTGGTTCGCGAATGTGTTCGAGGAAGAGCGCGACGCGAAAGTCATCGTCGCGTTCGTTCACAGCGACATTATCGAAGGCGCGTTGAAGGAATTGTACGGAGACGACATGAAGTCGGAGTATAAAGCGTTGAACGGCGACGTGGTGCCGGTGTTAGTGAAAGACGTTCGTCCGAAAGAGTATTTAAACTTCTGGAATGAAACCGATTATTAATAGTAGTAGTAATATGTAGAAGAATAGAGCGCGCGTGCGATACACACGTAAAAGCAATGTAAACTTTAGAAAGAGAGAAATATAGCGCATTTACCAACAAAACAAAAACAACAGCTCTTCACTCTCAATCCCTCTTCGCTTGATCGACTAACCTCTTCAACTCTTCCATCACTTGCTTCTCCTTCGCGGCTTTCTCCTCGTAGTTAATCATCGCCAACGCCGCTTGCTCTTCCGCCGAATACACTTGATTTTCTTTTCTCAATCGCACCGCGTTCATGCGCGCGTGTCGACTGCCGCTCATCACGTATCCCATCTTTTCGAAGTTTTCGATTTGCTCGCTCGAATACCCAACTTCGCCTCTCCGCGGGATTCTTTCCCCGGAATGCACGAACTGCGCCATGGCGGAGCCTTCGCCCGGTAAGAGTTGACCGCCGTATCCCGGTTTTCGTATTCCGGCGGCGATGTCGAGGTTATTCTCGTCCTCGGGAGGCGGCGCCGCCGGGCCGAAATTGACCGCAACATGTGTTCCTCCTTCTTTTCCTTCTCCTCCCGCGCTGCTTTGCAAACGCTCCTCTTTCTTCTTTCGTTCTTCTAACGCTGCGGCGGCGACGAGTTTCTCTCTCTTCTCTCTCTCTTCTTTCTCTAAAAATTGCAAGAAACGCTCGGGTTGCTCCTTCTCGTCGTCCTTACCTTTCCCGCCCTCGCCGCCGTCAAAATCTGGTACCAACTCGCCCTCGTCGATATCGTCGTCGTCGTCGTCTTCGCTACTGCTACTCTCGCTACTACTCTCGCTACTGCTACCGCCTCCTCGGCGCTTGCGCCGCGAGGAAGATTTTCGACTCTTCTTCTTCTCCTTCTTCCTCTTCTTCTCCTTGCTCGAATGCTTTTTCTTCGTCGTCTTCTTTCTCCTCTTTTTCTTCTCGTCCACCTCGTCCTCGTCGTCGCTCGCTTTCGGCAAGGTAGGCCCTTGCACTTTCTTCCTCCCTTTTTTCTCCTCGTTATTCGGATTCAAGATATCCTCGATCCTCTCGTCCTCGTCCGTCTCCGACCATCCCACCGGACTCCCCATGTTCGCCATCGCTTCGTACAACTTTCGGTGATACTCCGGATCTTCAATCCACCACAATTTATACCGTTTCAACCGTCTGTAATCCAAGTGATCTATCGCTTGCTCGTATAACTCTTGGTCCGAATACGTCCCGTCCGTTCGGTCCGGGTTGCGGAAGGTTGCGGACTTTTGTTGCTCTTTCGCGTGAAAGACGGATTTTTTCGCTCGTTTTTGTTGTTGTTGTTGGTGTTGGCCAGAACCTCCCCCAAACCTCCCCGGGGGAGCATTCCCCTCTTCTCTCTCGCCCTGTCGCTTCCTGGAGGGAAAGCTGCCGAAAGGGGGCGTATCACCACCACCAAAAGCAGCGGTGTTGTTCGTCAGGCCGTTCTCGCGGGATGCGCGCATGTTTCGCGCGTAGTTGGAGGAATCTTTATCGTCGTCTTTGTTTTTGTGTTCAAAGTTTCCTCGCCGTTGGGGAAAATTCGTCTGAGTCGTCTTTTTATTATTACTATTCTCCAAAGAAGAAGAAGAAGGCTGTTGCGATCGGTGCGATCGGGTTTCTCTCATAACGACGGATGAATTTCTCGTTTCAACGCGAAGAGAAGTCGTGTTCGTGCGTTTTTGCGCGTATGTATCTCTTTGCAGTAATTATTTATTACTGCATTCAAGTTTGTGAGGATTTGGAGTGAAAACTACTGTCTGTGTGTACGAAGCGTCAAAGACGAATAGGTATATATACAATGATACAGATTTACAGGGTTTATTAAATTGTTTTCGTCGTTGCGCCTCCCACCTCC
>Ga0115000_10002612_pt1 | contig 15392 bp, 11 predicted proteins | sample ArcticOcean_MG_C_6_FD_89690 | JGI IMG/M metagenome (GOLD analysis project Ga0115000, IMG submission 89690) | Marine microbial communities from western Arctic Ocean - ArcticOcean_MG_CB8_128 | ecosystem: Environmental > Aquatic > Marine > Oceanic | place: Arctic Ocean: Canada Basin | collected...
CGAATACAAGAGCTCTCTTGATCGACCAAAACGCCCACCGGATATCAGAAGGCAAATCCTTCGGGTCAAACCCTCACAACGAAGGTTATCCTCAAGCAGCTTCAAACATCAACGAGGCTGTCCAGACGGCTCTCGAAACAGCAGCTCCTGCCCAGCTTAAGATCGAATCTGCCTTCTGCGGTATCGCTGGTATCCGTAATACCGAAGAACAGGAACGGTTGGCAAAAGAACTCCAACATTTCCCTTGGGCTCAAAGCGATCGCCTCGCCATAGACCACGACGTCTCAATTGCCTACGCAGCCGTTCTAGGTACGGAATCAGGCATCACTCTAATTTGCGGTACTGGATCATCCTGCTTTGGGAAAGACCTTTCGGGAAAGACCATTCTAACCAGCGGCCGTACCGAAATCATCGACGATCCAGGAAGCGGATACGCGATAGGCTTAGAGGCAATCGAAGCTGGGCTAGTTCAAGAGCTTTCGAACATTCGAAGCGACATCGCTAAACTCGCCCCTAAGGTGATCGACTTGGCTCAAAACGGAATGCCTGCAGCCCAAAATATCTTGAACAGAAACGCCAATTCACTCGTTAAGCTTATTCAAGAAACACACTCGAAGATCGAATTAGGAGATACGTTCAATCTCGGTATTATTGGCGGTCTTGGTTCTATCGATACGCTTTACCGAAAAATCCTCCTCGAGAAAGTTCTATCTGAGTTTCCAGGCTCAAAGATACGCCTCACTAGAAACACTCCCGTTGAAGCGGCGGCTCAATTAGCTCTCGGATAGTTTAATCGTTCCGTCCGCCGAACATGCTTAACAAATACAACAAATAGCTAAGCGAGCTCACGAATGCCGCCACGTAGGTCAATGCCGCTGCGTTCAAAACCTTATTGACCCCAACCATTTCTTCGTTCCCCAATATCCCTAAGGAAACCAATTCCTTCTTAGCCCGAGCACTTGCATCGAACTCGACCGGAAGCGTTATCAATTGGAAAATCGTCAAAACGACGTAGCACAAAATCGCGACTTTCAAAAGCGTCCCAACTGAGACATACCTCCAACCAACAAAGGTGGCACGAGACGTCCCGGCTCGTATATCTCGCTAACAAGATACCCTTCTGCAGATATTGCCAAAAGCGTCCAACCACACTTCAATCCCACGCCAAATGACAAACCCAAGCTCCAAGGCCTCCCTCGCCCTTTCGAATACAAGCGAACTCCCCTCGCCCGCATTGATCGTCTATCCAGACCGAGTCGAAGCGAACATCCAACATATGATTGCCATTGCAGGAAACCCGGACCGCCTACGCCCTCATGTCAAAACCCACAAGATGGCCGAAGTTTGCGCCCTTCAAACCGCGCAAGGAATCCGGAAATTCAAAGCCTCTACCCTTGCCGAAGTCCATATGCTCGCATCATCCCAGGCGAATGACATCCTTTTGGCCTATCAACCCGCTGGTCCCGATATCCACGACTACGTTCGATTAGCGAAGGAAAATCCGAATACAACGTTTTCGACGATTGTGGATAATCCAGAAACAATCAATCTCCTCAATTCCGCCTGCAACGAACATGCAATCGAACTCGGAGTCTTCCTAGACATCAACAGCGGCATGAATCGTACCGGAATCGCTCCCGACGAAACTGCAGCGAAACTCTACAGAAGGCTCCACCAATCCAGTAAGCTGATAGTCGGAGGCCTACACGTTTACGACGGCCACATACACGAGTCGAATTTCGAAAAACGGGAACGGCAAACCAATGAAGAATTCGCCAAAGTCGAAACGCTTGTCCAAAGTCTAAATAGCAGCGGACTTGACGTCCCAACGATCGTCGCCGGCGGTAGTCCGACCTTCCCAATCCACGCAAAACGAGCGGCTATGGAACTTAGTCCCGGAACACCTCTTTTATGGGATTTCGGATACGGAGACGCGTTTCCAGATTTAGCCTTTCAGCACGCAGCGATGTTATTTACCCGAATGATCAGCAAACCCGCCCCGGGCCTATTGTGCTTCGATCTTGGGCACAAAGCGGTCGCTTCCGAAATGGAGCCTCCACGCATTCGACTGCTTGGACTGGAAGACGCGACCTTCGTTTCGCACAGCGAAGAACACCTTGTTTTACAAAGCGATCGAGCTTCCGAAATATCAGTCGGAGACTCATTTCTGGGAGTTCCCAAACACATCTGTCCAACTGTAGCTCTTCACAACAAAGCCGCGATCGCCGAAGACGGACGTATCACCGGCTTCTGGGAAATCGCCGCCCGTTCGAGAATCCTCGAGTAGAAATCCCGAAGGTATTCAAAAGGTAGCGGCCGATCTCCGAGCGGCCATTATTGTTAAAGGTGCCATCGACAGGTCGGGGGGACATGTCTGAACAATTAAATCGTTCAGTGATCCCGCTGAGCGCATTGGCGTCAACTTAACTGAAATCGTCTGAAAACCACCCCGACGTGTCGGGGTAGCTACGCCGAGAATTCGGCGTGGGATCTGCAATAATTCCTTCAAATAGAGATAAGTTGACGCGTATGCGCTGAGCGGGAAGATCGGCCGGTACCAAAATGAGTAGCAAAGCCGCCGACAAGTCGGGATCTTCGACAAGCCTCGGGCTATTTGACCCAAAGGAAACAACAAGTCGATCAACCTTAGATCAATTGCTTTCAACGCAAACGATTGCCCAAGGACCTTTTCCTATTTCGAGCGTTTGAATACAAACCAATGCTCCACTTCCTTCATCAACACTATAAACCGCAAACTTTCCAGAGCCACTACCTGCTGAATATAGAAATTGCCCATCAGATGAAAAACCAAATGAGCGCGTAGCCGCCTCGCAAGGGAAGCGATCGATCAACGATAATTGGCCCGTATCTGAATCAACTAAGAACGCAGCTAGCGAATCATGCCCTCGATTAGCGACGTAGACGTATCGTCCGCTAGGGTGAATTCCAACATCCGAGGTGGAATTCGTCCCGTCGAATTTCTGGGGCAAAGTGCTGAGCGTTTGAAGTGTTTCCAAACGACCGTTTTCAGAATCCAACCGATAGGCCGTCACGCTATTCCCCTGCTCATCGCTTCCGTACCCATATTTCCCTTTCGAATCCAACCGAAAATGCCGAGGCCCTGCGACGCCTTCCCGCTTTAACACGGGAACATCGTTCGCTGTCGCCATACCTGTCTTCGAATCGAAATAAAACTGAAAAATTCCGTTCGCAGCCGTATGAGGCACGAAGACAAATCGATTCGAAGCATCCACTTCAACCGAGTGTGGCCGATCTGCCGTTTCAATCGTCTGGCGCGGAACGTTGCCAAGAAGCCCATCTGCAACCTTATGTACCATGACATGTCCTTCGAAATAGTACGACGATATCAAAAAGCGCTCCGATTGATGCAAATGCAGAAACGATGCATGCGATCCCGCCATCGTCTCGCTTAATAATCTCAAACTCCCATTTTTATCATCAATCTTAAAGCTCGAAATCTTTCCGCTATCGCTTTGCGAAGAAAACAGGAATCGATTATCCTTTGAAACCGTCAACGATGTTGGCCCTCCATCAACTTCGATATCGCTTTCGAAAACGATCTTTCCTTCGTCACCAATCTCTCGATACACCGCGATTCGATTTTCTCCAGAAACAGCGACGTACAAACGAAGCGTCGACCCAATCAGCGCCGATGAAATTCCGGTCGCAACGATAGACGCTATTATTAATCGAGAGATGTTTTTCATAACAAATACGGTGAAACGAGATAAACTTATTCATTCCCCAGGCCTCAATTGCAATTCCTTCGATCAATTAAATTCCATTCTAACACAACCTTGATATTCGTCATTTCGAAAGATGTTGAGGATTGCGATTCTCTTTCAAGCCACCTGAACTCCCGACCAATCCTATTGATGCGACTTTTTCCGATCATTTCCATTCTAAGCCTACTATGCGTTTCCTCGCTTATCGGCGCTCCTAGCTCGTCTTCCGAAGACCTAGGTTTCGCGGTCTTCGGTGACCGATGCATGGCAGGCCACCTGCAGAGCGGTATGGGGATTAAAGAAATGAACGCGCCATCAATTGCGGGACTCCCACGCTGGCACGTATCTGACCAACTTCGAAAATTCCGGCGGGATCAGCGCGAATTTCATGCCGACGACGCTCCAGGCCATTTGATGCAAGCCAAGGCGGTTGCTTTGGATGAGAAGTCGATAGCGTTCGTTGGACGTCGCATCGAATCGCTGACGCCCACTGAAGGTCGAAATACGCTTGCGGAAAAAGCAAGCAAAACCTCCAACTCGCTCTATCGCAAGCAATGTCAAGATTGCCACGGCGAGCATGGCGAAGGCGATCGACCAAATCGAGTCCCTCCCCTAACCAGTCAACAGGACTGGTACCTTCTCAAACAAATCGAGAATTTCCAAACCGGAAAACGAATTCACTTCGAAAACGATTCTTCGAACGAACTAGACGAAGAACAGCTGCAGCCCATCGTTGCATGGATTTGCTCATTGCCTGCTCGCCCTCCCGAATGAAACCACGGATAAAACTAGCCGAAACGATGACTCCTGACGGAGGAGCTCTAGCCCTCTTCGAACAAGACAACACCTACTCGATCAGCTACAAAGGACAGCAACTCATGCATTCGAAGATGACCACTTCGGAAGAGCTACTAGGGAAGCTGGGGCTAGATCGATTGGACAAAACGCTACCCTCGCGAATACTCGTCGGTGGCCTTGGTCTAGGATACACGCTGCGAACCGTGATGGAAGGTTGCTCATCCGAGTCTCAAGTCGACGTAGCGGAACTATTTCCCGAAGTCGTCGATTGGAACCGAACCTTCCTCAAGGAACTCAATGGCTCCTTCCTCGACGACCCTCGCACCACAGTTCTCATCAAAAATGTAGGCAACGTAATCAAAAACGCTCCCCCCGAAACCTACGACTCTATCCTCCTCGATGTAGACAATGGTCCCATTGCAATGGTGGCGGAAAGCAACAACTCCCTGTATTCCCATTTTGGAGTACGCTCCATTCACGCCGCCTTAAAAGCCAATGGTCGAGCCGTCTTCTGGTCAGCTCAAGCCGATCCCAGATTCGAAAAACGCCTCCGCAAAGCCGGCTTCACCGTAAAAGCTGTCCCCTCAAGAACCCACCCAGGAGCCAAGCGGGCAGCCTATCTTCTATACGTCGCCGATCGGTAGCTGACGGTAAAGGTCGAGGCCGGATCACATGTCCTTCGCTACGCCGTCGCAATCCGAGCGGCCATCATTTCTAAAGCAGCATTATTGAACGTCACCCCCTCACGGCCGATACGATCCATGTTCGGAGTCTCAAGTACCGTGTTTCCTTCATGCCCAGCTAAGCCAAATGGGTAACATCCCAGAACGGATAGAATAATTCTGAGAGCAATCGGCCTTCCCCTCGAAGGAGCCACTCTAAGTCCAATTGAGTTCATTCCAAATTTCCAAAAATACGCAGGAGAGCTTTGCCGCGGAATACAGATCCACGTGCACGACCGGCTCGCATTCAAACCCTATCGGTTCGGTATAGCCCTGCTAGTCGGAGCAGCCAAAGCATTCCCTGACGATTTCAAATGGCGAACGGAACCCTACGAATTTATCGATACGGTGCCCGCAATCGATTTACTCTACGGCGACGACTCCCTCCGCAAAGCAGCAGAGAGACGTCTCTCAATCGAGACGGTCTCCAAACAAATGGATACATTCGAATCCTGGTACAAATCCGCTCGAACGCAGTATCTCCGCCACTGAATTCCAATGCCTTTCGAAACAACGCGAATACGGAAATATTTCAAAAATCGATTAGGTTGAATTCTTTAAACAACGGCCCCGCCGAGACGGTTCCTTGTGTCCCCGCTGCGCGGGCCCAATAAGTTCTCGCCCTGCGAGAAATAGGTTTATCCCCCATTGAGATACATGTAGGTCGTCTCGCTGAGGCGACAACTCATTCAAAGCGACGGGTCAACGACCCATCCTACAATTCATCATCAGTGTACATCGGTGTAATCAGTGGTTAAAACCTTCATTCCTTATTTCAACCTTCACCCTTCATCCTTCAAACGCCCCATCCCAGTGTACCGAAGCCGGAGGCGACAGCGAAGCGAAAAACAGTGAATATCTGCGCCCTTTGTTTGCCACCCCGGGGCAAGCCCTCGACTCCGTCGACAGCGGGTAAACCTCGGCGGTGCATCACGGCAACCAAACGCTTCGCGCTTCGGGGCTTGATGTTTCGAGCGTAGCGACACATTCATCGCAAGATTTAGCTCGCCGCAAGCGGCGGGGAATGAACCCAGTTGCGATTCAACTTTTTCCAATCGCGAAAACACAAAAGAGACACGCAGGCGTTTCGTTCTGTAAATTGATATTCTAGCATCTAAATATTGTAGAGCTGCTTGTCCCAAGCAGCCGTGGAATCAGCATCAATCAGCGCGGTTGCCTATGGACAGCCAACCCTACCAGACGACAGGAGAAAACGCATCCTAAAGTCATACCAAACTAAATTGAGTTGTACATAGTTAACTATGTATTTTAAAAGGTCTTATAAATTCATAAGTTTTATCGTAAACCTCAAAATTATCCCGACAAATTACGCGCAATGAAATACTGGAAATTCATTTGGATCATCGCTGCATTGGTCCACCAGAGCACCCCAGCGGTCACTGCAAAAGAACCGCTTCCGGCAACGCCCCCATTCCGAATCGAAGAAACCTTGGTATCCTACCGCGATACAGGGACCAAGGACTACTTGGCTTTTCCGGCGATCGTTCCGTTGGGAAACAACGAAATAATGATTTCCTACAAACGTGGCAGAGAACATGCCAGGGACCCGGGAGCTGAATTGGAGATCATTCGATTCGATCTTGCCAGCGGACTTCAAACCCAAGAGCCAATCCAAATCGGTCTGCCGAACGCAATCATGCAAATGGGCGAATGGATTCGTTTTCCAAACGGAAACTTGGCCACCTATATTGACGTCCAGAAAATCGACGAAGAGGGACAGCACTATCGGACGGGTTTGATGCGGGCCATCCGTAGCGAAAGTGACCAACGTTTTGGAAAACTTGAAAAAGTAGGTCCGATCGAAGGCGTTGAATACGGGTACCTCTTCGATAGCGTGACCGTAGGCCAGCGCCTCTACGCCTTGATGATGACATTCGAATACCTCGCCGGCGAACGACGTACCGTAGATGTCCTCTACACTGACGACAATGGAGACACGTGGCATTTTCTGCGAAACTTAAGCCAAGAGTTTGGCGATATTCGGATAAACGAAAGTAGTTTTATTCCTTTCGAAAACGGCTTTATTGTCGCTACTCGAGGGTACGACGAAAAACAAAGGCTCCATAAAGTTGATTCTCGTTTCCGGCTCCTGCGCGAAACGACCCTCACCGACGAATCGCCCACAATTAGCTCTTACCTTGGAAGACCTCGTCTATTTAGTCACGACGGAGAATTTTTCCTCATTGGCCGCAATCACCGGGCTCCCAATCGTGAAATTCCCATGGAGCTCGCCCTGATTCGTTTCGATCCCGGGAGCCTTGCAATCGAAGAACAATATGTTCTCGACAACAGTGAGCGAGGCGATGTCACCGACGGCTATTACCCATCACCCATAATCGTCGATACTGGCAAACGGACGTTCCTAAACGTAATCGACTACAAAGCCATACTCGGAAATTCTCCCGACATAATACGCCTCCAATTCGATATGAAATCGTTTTTGCCATAAGCCAATGATCCCGCTTACTGCAACCACCCTAAAAGGCACATGGTCCACTCTACTACTCCCGCTAGACGAAAACGAAGCCATTCGCTGGGACAACATCGATCTCCAACTTAACGCTCTAGCAAAAGCGGAAATCGACGGTATTTATTTTAATGGTACAGCCGGTGAATTCTTCAATCAAACCACCGAAGAGTTCCTTCAACTCGCTCAAACCACTGCTGCATTCTGCGATGCACGCGGTATTCCATTTCAGATCGGCGCCTCTCACCTTCACCCCAGCGAAACGCTTCGCCACATCGAACAGACACGCGAACTCAACCCAGGCGCTTTTCAAGTTATCCTACCTGAATGGAATCCACTGACGTGGGAGGAAATACGGAACTACCTCACCCGGCTAGTCGCCGCCGCTGCTCCCATCCCATTGGTCATCTACAATCCTCCAAACGCTCGAAAGGTTCTGCTTCCATCGGAATGGGCACGTCTTGCATCTGAAGTCGACGGTATCATCGGCATCAAAGTAGCGGGTGGCGATGCCGCTTGGCACGTTGAGATGAAACATGCAGCAAACCGACTATCCGTATTCGTCGCTGGAATACGTTTAGCTTCGGGTATGATTCACGGATGCGCCCGCGGCAGTTACTCCAACCTCGCTTGCCTTTCACCCTGCGGAGCAATTCGCTGGGGACGAAGCATCCTCAAAGAACCCGAGATCGCTCTCGCTCAAGAAGCGCAAATATTGGAAGTCTTCAAATCCGCTCTTGAGCCCATTCGAGGCCGTTTTTCGAATACGGCAATCGACAAAGCCCTCGCTGCTGCGGGTGGATGGGCCGATGGTTCGCCAACCGTGCGGTGGCCGCTTGCCAGCATTCCTCAATCCGAAGTTGACCGCCTTTCAAAAAGGTTTCGCAAAGCGCTCCCTTTTTTGTTTAACGAGACGGGCTCAAGTGCATGAGAACGTCTTCCAGGTTCTGTATCGCATGCTTGATCATTGCAGGATTCACCCTTCCGCTCTTCGCCGACAAGAACGGTACCTCAGATATCGCCAAGCCCAATACCCATACAACATTGTCCAAGCAAATTGAGATAAAGTCATTCCAGTCTCACGCTCTTCAAAAAGAAATTCCTTTCGCCGTGGTTTCCCCTTCAGGTAATTCGCCTCCTGAAGGATGGCCAACGCTCTTTCTGCTCCATGGCCGAGGCCGAAACCACCTGAGCCTGATCGAGGACGCTCAATCCTGCTCAAACCTCCTAGGACAGCCATATCTCATCGTACTTCCAATGACCTTCGATGGATGGTACATCAACTCTCAAACCGACCCTAAGGCCAAGTATAGCGACGCCCTCAAAGAACTCGAAATAATCGTCGCCAATGACTATCCAATTAACAAAAGCCGAAACCAACAAGCGATAGCCGGTTGGTCAATGGGTGGTTACGGCACGCTCTACCACGCGACGCATCGACCCGAACAATACGCCTATGCGGCCGCCATGATCGGTCTCGTCGATTTTCCAAGACCTGAAACACTGCCGGAAGGCCAAAACTACGAGGTCCCGCAAATTATGTTTGGTAATGACCCGAAGATTTGGCGAACCTTCAATCCACGCCACAACATTGAAAACTTGCGAAACACACAGGTTTTTCTAGCGATCGGCGAACACGCTTTCGATAGAACGATGAACGAGAAATTTCTTCGAGATGCCGAAGAAACCTCCATCAATATTAAAGCAATCCGCATCCCTCACGCCCATACGTTTCAAGCTGTCCAAGAAGCCCTCCCGCTCGTACTTGAAGATGTGCGGAAGTTCTTTGAAAAAGGAAAATTCGAATAAAACCACGCCGCCTTGCGACGTAGATATAGCAAGCGTCATCATAAATCTTATTTTCTGTAGGTCATCTCGCTGAGGCGACACGCTTACCGGGCTGGCGGCTTAGCAACCCACCCTACAATTTCGAATCTGAAATTAATGAGGTACCCGAAGTCTAGCTTCGAATCCTCGTGTTTGACGTGGTCGGACATCCTTGTCCGCCGCAGACGGATTTGGGGCCAGCAACTGTTCAGCGCCCTGCTACAAGATTGTGACGAAATGTAGTTTAAAAACCCACAACGAAATTTCCTCCGTGAACTTCGTAGCTTACTAATTGTTTAGGATTAGCTAAGCTTGGTTTTTAAAAAGCCTAAATCAACGGCTTTTTCGATAATCAGCGATCCCAGCCTCTTGCGCTTTTAAGGCCGCGTTGATGTACGTATCTGCGGTACGGCCGCTTACTTCTGCGATTGAGGCGCTGATTATTTCTCGAGGGTCTCCCTTTCTCTTCAAGCTCGTGAGCTTTGAACGAAAGTTATCTAAAAAATCGTCGCCATAACGTAGATACATATCAAATAGAACAAATCGAGCTCCAGTAGAATTTTCAAATCTAAGGCGAATGGGTTTGCCCTTATTCATTCCAGCTCCTTTCCGTTTCTCGCCTGCATTCCAGTTGAGAGGATCGAACCCCTCGCCCAACGTGTTCTTCGGATTCTCGACTCCTGCGATATAAAGATCGTACACCTCTTTCAGTCCGTACTGATTTACCGTCACCACATCGTTAAGAAAATTACAGAGAACCGGATCAAACCAATCACGGTCATGGACTTTGTATGATCGATTCCGAAAATGACTCAATAAAGTAGATGAAAACACTTTCCGGAATCGCGTATTACGGCGACCGATCCACGTAAACGGATCGTATAAATGACTCATGTTCTTCACGATTAGTCTTTGCAAATAATTGATTTGCTCGTCCGTATTTTGCTTCCTCGAAACGATTATTGGATAGGAAACCCTGACCTCCCTAAAAAAGCTCGGGTGAACATTAACCGGGAGTCCGCGATCCCTGATAATATGAAATCCATTATTCGTCTCCAAATTTAAACCTTGGTTTTTCACAACCACAGTTAGGCCTTTTCTAGTCGGAACATTCACTTTCCACTCGGTCAAAACACGCCGCTCCCAACTTTGGGTCTCTCGATCGTATCGTAGATTTTTGGCGTATTTATTGCTCGGCAATATTGGATCCATTTCCTCCTTTTCCCAAATGACGAGTTCCTTGACTTGGAAAAACGGCTTTGCGCGCAAACGCGCCAAAATAGCTTTTTCCCGAATTAGCCATTTCGTCTTATCCAATTTGAAATTCGTAATCCCAAATGACTCTGCCAAGGCTGCCAGTTCCTGTTCATGTAACGCGCCCTGCTCTAAATGAAAATTCATATGGAGCGTCTCCAGTATGAGTAATTTCTGATGCAATCCGCCGAGTATTTTGGGGAAATTCGAATGGATCGCTTTCACTACTTTATTGTCGCTGTGATAGGGCCTACCCGTGAGGCCATCAATTACATCCATATCGCCGCCATACTTCACGAACGCATCCAATCTAACGAAAAAATCAGCGTCATCCTCAGTACCCGTTCCCGACAATGCTGACTGCCCATGGATCGGCTTAGATCCATCAAGCGCAATCGCAAGTAAAAGTAGAAAGCTGAAGGTTCTATAAAAATGGATGTTTGGCAAAATTGGATTCAGGTAATTCATGGGATATCCGTCTATTTTGACTATTTATCATGGTAGCTCAAAATGCTGGTTTCTTGAGCTCTCAAGGCAGCATTGATGTATGTGTCGGCTGCAACTCCGCTTACTTCTTCAATGGATGCCCGCACAAGAGCCAGGCTTTCCGTTTTCTTGGTAACGCTTGCAATTTTTGAGCGAATATTTTCCAAAAACGGGTCACCATATCTCAAATACATATCGAGTAATACAAACCGAGCTCCGTCAGGATTTTTAAAGTTCAACCTCACTTTCACGTTCTTACGCTTTCCAGAAGAAGCTCTATCCTCGCCTTCGTTCCAATTCAGTGGATCCATCGCTTCACCCATCAAAAAGCGACTGTTTTCAAAACGCTGCGTTACATACAAACCATAAACTTCTTTGAGGCCGTAAATTTTCAAGGTAACGATATCGTTGAGGAACTTGGCAATGAGCGGATCAAACCACTCGCGGTCGAAAATTCTACTTCCTCGCTGCTCCATGTGTGCTTTTAGCCGCGAAACGAACGCGGTCCGAAAACGCGTATTGCGACGTGCCGCCCAAGAGAACGGATCATACAAATAGCTCAAGTTCTTAACGATTAAGCGCTGCAATCGATCAATCTGCTCCTGTTCGTCTTCCGATCGCGAAACGATTATCGGATACGACACTTTCACCTCCTCGAAACTACCGGTGTAAACATTTCCTGGAAGCACGTCGCTGATATGGAAGCCCTCGTTAGTATCCAGATTTATCCCTTGATACTTATTCGCCCGCTTAAAGCTGTTTCGACTTCGGATATTGACTTCCCATTCGGTCAGAATGCGTCGTTCCCACTTGAGAGTATCCGTATTGAATTTGAGGTTTTTTCCGCGCTCATTACCCCGAATGGCGATACCGCTCAATTCCTCGAGTTCCCAAACGACCAGTTCCTTTATTTTGAAAAAGGGCTTGTCATCCAAGCGAGAAAGAATCGTTTTTTCCTTTTTCAGCCAATTTTCTTTATCCAAATAGAATCCCTTGATTCCGAATGTCTTGGCCAATTCAGAGAGTTCCTTTCCATGCCGCGCCCCCTGCGTCATTTGAAATGCCATATGCCTCGCTTCGAGTTCGAGCAATTTTTTGTGAAGCCCTCCCATGATCTTTGGAAGGTTATTGTAAATGGTTTTCACCACTTGACTGCTGCCGTGGTAATGCTTCCCCGTCATTCCATCGATGACATCGATCTTTCCGCCATATTTCACATAGGCTTCCAACTGAATAAGGAATTCGCCGTCATCCCCAACACCCGCCTCCGACAAAGCTGACTGGGAAAAAAGCGGGAAGCTACCCAGCAGGATTATCAAAAACCCAGATAGAGCCGCTTTAATTAAACTGTCTAAACGTCTCACGCCTCGCCCCTCTCTTTTCGAGCGCGAAAGTGCTCAATTCCCGCTTTTTGCGCTTTTACCGCCGCTGGAATGTACTTCTCCGCAGGAACTCCGCTGACTTCTTCAATCGTCCGCATGATGACTTCCTTGCCTGACGTTTTTTTCTTCAGACTGGTAAGGTTGGTCCGAAGTGTATCCAAAAACTTATCGCCATATCGCAAGTAAGCATCGAACAAGACCCATCGCCCACCCCTAGGTTGATCGAAGTCGATGTATACCTTCTTGTTTTTGTTAATTCCTTTTCCTTTGCGTTTCTCGTTGGGAAGCCAATTGAGCAAATCCAAATCTTCGCCCAATGCGTTTTCCGAATTTTCAAACTGCTGAGTCACGAAAAGGTCGTATACCTCTTCGAACCCATAACGATTGGTCACCACGACATCGTTCAGGAAGTTGCAAATCGTAACATCGAACCAGTCGCGATCGTTAACCCGATATTTTCGTTCCTTAAAGTATTTGACCAACTCGTTAGCGAATACCGTCCGAAAGCGAGTCGCCCGCCGAGCCAACCAAGTGAAAGGATCATAGAGGTGGCTAAGATTTTCTACGATTTGTATTTGTATCCGGTCGATCTGGGCCTGCGTGTCTTCCTTTCGCGACACGATAACCGGGTAGCTAACGGAAACCTCCTTAAAATTACTTGAGTGAATCGTGTGCGGCAGGCCCTGGTCTCTTACAATGTGAAAGCCTTTGTTTGTTTCGAGGTTCAGACCTTGATTCTTGATCACCGTATGAGTGTTCCACTCCGTTACGACCGGGACCTTCCATTCTGTGAGCACGCGACGATCCCATGAAGCGTTTACGGGATTGTACCTTAGATTCCTCGCGTACTTATTATCGGGCAAAGTCGAATCCATTTCCTCTTTCTCCCAAATGACGAGCTCCTTGATTTGGAAAAATGGGGCCTGTTGCAAGCGAGTGAGGATCGCCTTCTCTCGGACCATCCAATTCGTCCGATCCAGCTTAAAATTGGTTATTTTAAACGATTCGGCCAGAGCAATCAATTCTCGCTCATGGAGAACTCCATTCTCCAAATAGAAATTCATGTACTTAACCTCCAAATCCAGCAGCATCTTATGCAGCCCTCCCATTATCTTGGGGAAGTTTGAATGGAGGGTTTTCACTACCTTATTATCGCTATGATAGGTTCTTCCGGTGAGACCGTCGATCACATCGACATCGCCCCCATAACTAACGTAGGCATCCAGCCTAACAAAGAAATCGGCGTCATCCGCGACTCCCGAGCCCGAGAGCGAAGATTGGGACCAAAGCGGTAGCTGGCACGAGAGAAACAGGCAGCCGAGAATAATAACCTGCCTCAAGCGGGAAAGGGATGTAGACATAGTTTGCGAGAATCGTTGTGTGGGAAACGCAAGCCGTTGGATGACTTAAAAGGTAACGGATCGACTTCAAAGAAACAGGGCAAGCCCATTTGTCGCCCCTTCTCCATCTTCAATAATTTCACTCGACCGCACACAGGGTTTTTTTGAGAAACTGCCGTATTTCCCTAGATAATCACTCTCCTCTGCTCTCTACTCGGCCTTTTGCCACGGCACTTGGCCTGCTTTCTGCAAATGAAGCATGAGACTACTACTCAGTTCCGAAATCAATTTCTTGTTATCCACAGGATTCGCTTCAAGAGGATCATCATCAAGGTTGAAAAGCTGCATCGGCTCGAATGGCGAACTTTGCTGGAGTTTCCAAGGCCCTCTCCTTACCGCATAGTATGCCCTACCCTGATAGCCCATCGCTCCGCCCTCGCGGCGAACCCAAAACAAGTCGCGATCTTTCGTATAGCCATCATCCCCATTCAGCAAATACGGCAGAAGCGAACGTCCTTCGATTTCATGCTTAACCGCAACACCAGCGACTTCGCAAAGCGTCGCGTAAAAATCCATGGTTATTCCAACCGTATTCACTTGGTCCTGACGAAACTTACCGGGCCATCTTACGCAAGTAGGGACACGTATGCCACCTTCCCAGTGGTCTTGCTTTCCGCCACGCAAATTTCCATTGCTCTGAAAATGTCGAAGCGAACCACCATTGTCCGAACTGAACACGACTAATGTATTTTCACGCTGACCCGTTTCGTCAAGCGCATCCAAGACCGTTCCAATGTAATGGTCCATGTGTTCGATAAAGGCTACGTTCTTGGCCCTTCCCTCCGAAAGCTCTGGGCTTTTCTTCTTCGTGCGCTCTAGCCAGTCCTCAGGCGGTTGAATCGGAAAATGAGGAGCATTGTATGGGAGATACAGAAAAAATGGATCCTTCTTCCCTCTACTATCCTTGATGTAGTCAACAGCCCAGGCGGAAAACAGCTCGGTCGCATGACCTTCAGGATCAACCTCGCGGCGATTTTTTCGCATCCAATTAATACCTCCACGCCGGTGGGTATAATAGTCGTCCATCATATCGCCAAGATAACCGTGAAAGAAATCAAATCCGCGATCATTGGGAATATTTGGCGAATCATAGCCTAAGTGCCACTTCCCAATCATCGCCGTGCGATAGCCTCCCTTCTTCAGCATTTGCGGCAAAGTAATCGCCTCGGGATCCAGGTAACCCCAACTATTGGGAGCATTCTGGCGAATGACGCCTGGCACGCCGACCAAATCCGGGTACCGCCCGGTCATTAGCGATGCCCGCGTTGGTGAACACACCGTGCAATTCG
>Ga0115000_10002616_pt1 | contig 15382 bp, 15 predicted proteins | sample ArcticOcean_MG_C_6_FD_89690 | JGI IMG/M metagenome (GOLD analysis project Ga0115000, IMG submission 89690) | Marine microbial communities from western Arctic Ocean - ArcticOcean_MG_CB8_128 | ecosystem: Environmental > Aquatic > Marine > Oceanic | place: Arctic Ocean: Canada Basin | collected...
CCGGTCAATCCAATGATGAAGTTCGAAAGCTTTCGCTGGGGATTGACCAAAAGACTGAGCGTGTCGACCTGCTCATCGCCTTTGAACTTCACCGCTCCAACTTCAATGATGTGATCAGTGCTGGAGTTGATTCCGGTCGTTTCCAGATCGAGCGCTATAAGAATATCTTCGTGAATTCCGGGCAATTATTTACGTTTTCTAAGGGTCTATTGATTCGCACACACAGTGCTAAAAGTAATGCATCGACTCTAACGTAATCCCGACAGGTGAACGTCGCCTAAATCACGAAAGTCGAACCGATCCACCGCAATTAGTAACCGGCGGCCTTTAGCACCCGTTCAACGTTATCGAACCCGGCTTCCAACTCATTGGCGTCGATTGCCCGAATGACGTCGGCCATCGCCGCGTTGACTGGCGTGGAAACACCGACGGTAGCGCCCTGCTCACAGACGAATCCGTTCATTTGGTATATCTCGGTGGGTCGACCTTTTACCACGTCTTGCGCCATCGAAGGACGCCAGTTGGCGCCTGACGACTTCTCAGCCAACTCGCCGTCGAGAGCTTCGTAGACATCGCCCCGAGACGCTTCCGCCCACTCGCTAGCCTTTTTACCGCTGAAGTTCTCTACGTCGTGGCCAAGCGCTAGGCCAACCGCAGCAACTTCTTGTGCGAGTCGAATCTGTAGTTCTCGACCGCGAGGGTGCTTGTTGAGATCTGCCATCCCCATATCGCTCGACGCAGAAACCGGGTTACCCATCGAGTTCTGTCCAAGCTTTGCCCAGCGTTCGCCCCACAGATTTGTGGTGACCTTGCCGGCATCGATCGGATCGAGAATATCGATTAGTTCGTGGAGTCTCGGCGAGTCGCTGCCATCGTGGTTACCGGCCCGAAATACAATATGACCGTGATCTCGTCGACGTGTATTTCCGGGTCGTTCAACCTTCCCGGCTTCCCACATGGCGACAGAAATGCTCGACATCACTAGACCGACAGCGCGGTCGGCTCCGACGGCTGCCGCGATTGCTGGATCGGTCCACGTGTTTTGCGACGAAACGATGTAGCCGTCTGGCTTCACGAACTTGTCGATAAATGTGGCAGCCCAAAGCGTGTCGTATGCCTTCACAGCGACGAATCCGATATCGAACTTTTCTTCGCGAGCCAGCAGTTCGTTTTCGTGAAGGTGATACATAGTTGGACGGGCGACAAACGAGTCGTGCGGACCATCGACTTGAAGACCATGATCACGAATCGTCTCAACCTGCTTATCCCACATATCGACGAGTGTTACATCGTGACCTGTGTGAGAAAGCCAGCCGCCCAAGTACGAGCCGACCGCCCCGGCTCCAATGAAGATGATTCGCTTGCTATCAGTTTTTGTTGGCATGGTTTCGTGTTTCAGAATTCGGATTATTTAGTGGATTTTCGGGCGAGGTTAGTCGTAGTAAATAGCTTCGGAACCCGCCTTCCGACGTTGCGTGCTATTGATGAACTCTTTTTGAAGTTCAGGTGGTGGGTACGTGTATCGATTCGGTGACATCAACCACGGCTCCTGTCGCTCGTTGCTGGTACGGATCGTTACGTCCGGTCGCTCTTTTACCGTTTTTTTCAGATGAGTACCCAATCCCGGCTCGGTTGGAGCCATCAAGTATCCGTCTTCGATAACGAAATCTGGTTCAATAAAGTCTCGATACCAACCCAAGTGCATTGCTCGGTTGTACTCCATGATCATCACGTTCGGAGTCGCCATAGCAATGTGTGCACATGCAAGCATGTTCACTGGCCCCACGCAGTCGTGAGGTGCAATCGGCATTTGATGGGCGGAAGCAAGAATAGCGATCTTCTTCACTTCCGAGATTCCACCGGTCCAAGTGAGATCGGGCATACTAATCCTCGCGGCCGCTGATTCGATGAATCGTCGATGCTGGTAACGAGTCATCAGCCGTTCGGCAGCAGCGATCGGAGTCGTTGTTGCCGCTTGAAGACGAACATGTGCTTTTTCGTTCAACGGCGAGATCAACTCTTCGTGCCACATAGGGCGAAGTGGTTCCATCTCTCGCACAATTTTCAGAGCATTCGGAAGGTTCCACTTTGCATGAGCATCGTTGGCGACCTCGATTTCCATGCCGAGCTTGTCTCGAATTTCTCGCAAAGGACGTAGCGCCCATTCAAGATCGTCGTTGAACAGAACTTGCCCATCTGACTCGCGAGCGATGAAGTCAGTTGGCGACATCTTCATGCCCGTTATGCCCTGATCAAGAAGCCGCTGTGCTACACCGACAGGGTCGGTCCACACGTCGTATGCATCAGTGATGTCGCCATAAACACCTAGCGTGTTGTAGACCTTGATTCGATGCCTCGTGCCTCCGCCAAGGATCTCGAAGATAGGCATCTGCAACGCCTGTCCTTTGATATCCCAAAGAGCAACATCGATTGCAGATATGGCACGCATTTCACCACCGCCGTAACCGGCATGATCTGAAAGTCGGAACATCGTCTGCCAGTGGCGTTCTATCTCGGCGGGATCGCGACCTATTAACAAAGGTCCGAAGTGATCGTGAATTGCTGATTCGACGACCGAAGCGCCGTACCAAGTCTCGCCGAGTCCGATCAGACCAGTGTCGGTGTGAACTTGAACGAATATCAGATCCGGGAATTGTCCAAAGCGAATCGTTTCAATTTTGGAGATGATCATTGGTCGTCCCCTTCTCCTGAAAACCCTCGTTCAGAAATTGGCGATCCTTGCGCTCGGAAGTCTGCAATTTCTTCCATCTCGGCCCACATTTTCTCCGGGAACCAAGCACCACCTTCCCACCCTTCGTCGTTCATGCCGTCGATCATTATCGATTCATCGCTGACTCGAAGCTCAACATCAGGTCGATCGAAAACTTCGGGTCGAAGCCTCGTACCGATTCCAGGATTTTGCGGAGCATGGAGCCAGCCATGCTCGATAGGAGGCAACGGATCAACGAAATCGCCGTACCAGCCGTACAAATATGGTCGAACGTGCTCCATAAGCATGGCGTTCGGCGAGTTCATACATATATGAGCACAGGCGAAAATATTCACCGGCCCGGTCGCGTCGTGCGGGGCGACTGGAACTTGGTGTACCGACGCCATAACCGCGATCCGATGGGTTTCGCTGATTCCGCCCGTCCAAATGAGATCGGGCATGACGATTTGCGCAGCGCCGTTTTCGATGAACTCTCGAAGCTGCCATCGAGTCAAAAGTCGTTCTGAGATGCATACAGGGGTGCTGGTGGCGTCTTGAAGCTGGCGTAGTGCATCAGGATTCAGCAGCGGCATCAAATCTTCCTGCCACATGATGTCAAGCGGCTCCATTTCCTTAGCGATCTGTATCGCTACCGGAAGAGCCCACTTGCCGTGACCATCGTTGGCTATCTTTATTCCATCGCCGACGGCATCGCGAACATCTCGAAAGGGCTGCAGTACGTGATCTAGGTCTTTGGGCGCTAGATATTGCCCTTCGGTTGGAGTTGCGACTGGAATGGTTGGTCCCATCTTCATAGCGATAATTCCATCGTCGATCAACTCTTTCGCCAGTTCTCCGGCACCGAGATATGGCGCTCCTGTGGCATAAACACGGATTTTCTTGCGAACAGCCCCGCCGAGAAGTTCATAAACCGGCACCCCGGCAGCCTGCCCTTTGATGTCCCACAAAGCCATATCAATTGCCGAGATTGCTCGAAGTTCGGCACCGCCGTATCCAGCGTGATCTGACAGCCGAAACATGTTCAACCAATGTCGTTCGATTGCGAACGGATCGCGTCCGACGACCAGCGGAGCGAAGTGATCGTGCACGGCAGATTCAACGGTTTTCGAGGCGTACCACGTTTCGCCAAGTCCTATCAAACTTGTGTCGGTATGTACACGAACCCAGATAACATCGGCCGGATCACTTACTCGAACTGTTTCAATTTGTGTAATTTTCAAGCTAAATGGTCATCCTGTTTGTTCCTGAACGAAATCCGGACTGTGGCGGTCGCCGAGTATACGCCGAACAGGGTTAGAATTCGCCAGCGAACCCGAAATACCGAAGCCATCGAATGGCACATGATAAGAGGAATATATTGAAAGCAGCCAGAGTAGTAGCCCGTCGCAAAATTGAATTCCTCGATGTCCCAGAACCCGGTCCGCTCGAAAACGGTGAAGTTCAAGTAAAGCTCGAATCTCTTTCGATTTGCGGAAGTGATATTTATCTCGAATACGACGCAGAACTTCCTGAAGAAGATTACCCATTTTTACCCGGGGCGCCGATGCACGAGTGCGCCGGAGTCGTTGTCGACAGTCGCGATCCCGACTACAAAGAGGTCCAACGGGTGATTGTTATTCCTCGCGACGTTGCAGGAATGCAGGAACAAGTCGTTCAAACAGCAGACCGATTGATCAAGCTTCCTGAATGGGGCGATCTTTCAGAGTGGGTAATGTGTCAGCACTCTGGAACCGCACTTTTTTCTGCCCGACAATGGGGCAACCCGATGGCCAAAAAGATCGCTGTGATCGGTCAGGGCGGTATCGGGCTCACGTTCACAATGATCGCCGAGCGCCAAGGCGCACAGCAGATCGTTGGGATCGACCTCGAAGAGTATCGCTGCCGAAAGTCGTCAGAGCTTGGTGCGACCCACACGATCAACGCGTCGAACGAAGACACTATCGAAGCTTCAACCGAAATAACCGGCGGCGATATGTACGACGTTGTTGTCGACGCCAGCGGTAATCCGGAAGGTCTTGGTATAGCTATTGACCTGGTCAAGAACGAAGGCCAGATCATCTCGTTCAGTCTCGTCGACCCAACGACCGTTTCATTCGACCATCGAAAGTGGATGGGCAAGAACATTCAGATGAACGCAACGGTTATCGCGGCTACAAACGAACCTATCCAGGAAATTCGGGATATTGTGGCTTTGAAGGAGCGAGGTTGGATCGATCCCGGAGTCTTAAAGACGCACGATACAACGTTCGAAAACGCGCAAGATACCTTCGAAATGTATCGTCTACGTCAGGACGGGGTCATCAAGGTAGCTATGTCTATCTAGGGAATCCAATGGCATAATCGTTCTCGAAATCGATTATTTTTGTTTTCACACTTAATTAGGAGTTTTATATGTCCGCTGAAGTAGGATCCAAGGCACCAGCATTCGCATTGTTGGATACAGATGGCAACGAGTACCACTTGAGCAATCTGGCAGGTAAAAAGGCTGTAATTGCTTTCTTCCCGGCTGCGTTCAGCGGTGTTTGCGCTGAAGAACTCTGCACATTCCGTGACTCTCTTGTTGATTTTTCAGATCTGAATGCTGAAGTTTTAGGCATTTCGACCGACGGACGATTTGCAAACGGAGCATTCCGCGATCAGAACAATCTGCCATTCCCAATTCTCAGTGACTACAAACTGACTGCGATCGCCGACTATGAAGTGGCATGGCCAGATTTTGCTGGCATGAGTGGATACACCGCTGCCCAACGATCGGTATTTGTTGTTGGAACCGACGGCAACATCGCATGGAAGTGGTTGTCAGACGTGCCGTCTGATCTTCCCCCTTTCGATCAGGTAAAGTCAGCCGTCGAAGCCGCAAGCTAGCCACACGGCAAATTTGTGAAATCAAAACAAGCCTCGGAGTAATCCGGGGCTTGTTTGCTTTAACCGGCTGGCGCATGATGCGATCTAACTAGACATCTACGCTTCAGATCGGATCACCACCAATGCCGAAGTTCACCTCTATTTCTCTTTCTTCCCAAGTCAGGTGGTTCGGTACAGGTGACTGCCACGGCGACCTGCGCAATGCCTATCAACAAACTAGAGATAGTTTTCAATGGCAAAGTTATTGCGCAGGCAATCTCAAAAGACGGCAGCAAAATGCTCGTTATCGACGAACAACTCGATCTACCGGGAGGCGGTTGGATTGCCGCTCGGGCGGTCAGTGATCACGTCGCCTGGCATGTTTGGCCGGTCAACTTCGCCGCCCACACTTCGGCCGTTTACGTTAAGGCTGGAGCGACTGACGTGTTCGACGCTGCTCTGGGCGAGTACCTGATAACGACCATGCAGGGAGGTGTTGAATTGCTCGACACACTTGCCACTCGTGCCGATGCGGCAAGGCATGCGACTATCCGAAAAGTATTTACAGATGCCATCGGATCGGTAAAACAGAAGATACCGCACACCCATGCCGACGGCACGACTCACACGCAATAAATAGTACGAGTCGTGGATATTCCGAAGAATCGTATTGATTAGTGGCGATTCTTCGGAATATATCGAGCGTTATTCAGTAGACCTAGGGTTCGCAGGACGCACTGATCCTGCGCTCACGCCGCCGTCCATCAGAAGCTCAGCACCGGTCATATATGACGCGTCTTCGGAAGCTAAGAACAAGATGCCACCTGCGATATCGTCTGGCTTACCCCAACGTCGCAGCGGAACGCGATCTGTTCGGTACTTGCTTTGCTCAGGGTCGCTGTAGAGATAGTCGGTGAACGGGGTGTGCACCCAACCCGGCATGATCGTGTTGACTCGAATGCCAAGTTGCGACAATTGAAGAGCAGACGACATCGAGAAGTTGTGCATCCCGCCTCGCGAGAACGAGTACGCCGAGCCGTATGAGCCTGAACCCTGTTTGGCTGCCATCGAGGCTAGGTTGATAATCGATCCACCGCCCGATTGATCCATAGCTGGTGCAACGGCACGGGTTCCCAAGAAAATTCCAACGGTGCTGATTTCCATCGTTTTCTTCCACACGGCAGGCTCGATTTCGAGAATCGACTTTGGATCGAGAATTCCGGCGATATTGACCAAAATGTCGAGTCGACCAAAGTGCTTCATGGTCATTTCAACTACGGTCTTCCACTCTTCTTCTTCAGTTACATCAAGGTGCAAGTAGATAGCGTCGTGTCCTGCTTCACGGAGTTGCAGAGCAGACTTCTCACCGATTTCGTCTTGAACGTCAGTGATAACAACACCTTTACCGCCCTCTTCAAGAAAACGCCAAACCGTAGCGCCACCAAATCCCATCAGCTCGTGTTTGTTGGTAGCGGCGGAGCCAGTGAGTAGCGCAACTTGACCGTTAAACCGATTTGCGAATCTCATGGACATTTCGTATTAGACCTTTGTGAACCAAACTTCAGTGCAGCTTCAGTTCTTCGCTGACGCTCGAATAAGCTCGGCAAGTTTAGCCCCATCAGAATGCATCGGGTAGCAAGATTCGGCTATATCTGCGAACGCTGTATCGCTACAACTAAGTTCGGAATCACAAATCCGAAGATTCCGATGAAAACCAATATTTCGCCAAGCAAGTGTTGTTTTCGATCTCTGAAGAAAATAAATGCCGGTATCGAAATGAATAGCACAACGAATAAAACCGCAAATAGATACGTCGGCGACGGGGCAATCGAAATTTGTGTACTGTCGTTTGATCGAGTGGCTTCAGCCGCAAACGCCATGATGATGGCAAGAACATTCCAACCCAAAAACGTGACCAACGCTGACATAGTGATCAGACTCGAAACGCTGGACTCTACCGCTCGCTCCGCCAATGCTTTTGGTGGGTTGTACACGAGCAGTAACGCTAGATGAGTGACGAATATCATTCCCATCAGCGCTCCGCCGATCATGCCAGCGATGACTGTGCGTAGTGGCTCTTCCATCTAGGCTACCGGTTCTTCCGAAATAGCGGCGGCTGGGTCGACCAAGAACGAACGTTTGCGGTGCACGGTAGATAGCAAAAGATGCCACGCTGTCCCGAGCTCTTTGGATGGCGGAACCGTAAACATCGACGGACCAGCACCACACAACATCACGTCCCGAGCGCCAAGCGACATGATCAGGTCACGGTCGTTGCTCCAGCCAGGGAACAGCTCTTCGGTGATAGTTCCAAACTGATTAAAGAAGAACTCTGGGGGGCAGTCACCTCCTGCTCGTATACGCGCCGCAAGCTTATGAGTGAGGCTGCCACGGGTGAACATCGATTCATTCACGTGAGAGAAAACCGATGCCGTCTTAGCAGTCGGATTTTCCAGATCAACCTCAGGAGTCAGAATTAGAATTTTCGGTACATCGGCGGGGGTAATCGGAGTCACATCTTCTCCCCTACCTTGCACCAACGAAGTGCCGCCGCGCACGAGAAACGGCACGTCAGACCCTATTTCCGCTCCAAGCTCAGTCAATTCATCTAAAGAAAGCCCAAGCTTCCATAGCTTGTTTAGCCCTCGCATAGCAGCGGCAGCGTCAGTCGATCCGCCGCCAAGACCAGCCGAAACTGGAATGACTTTTTTGATGGAAATCGTCGCACCATTCGTAATTCCAGCTTGCCGCTGGAGTAGGGTCGCTGCTTTCGACGCGAGATTTAACTCAGGGGTGATCTCTTCGTCATCACAAGTAACGATTACTTCGTCAGATTCGGAGAATTCTATAGTGTCGAACAGATCTACAGTCTGCATCACCGATGCCAAGTTGTGAAATCCGTCGCGGCGGCGTCCAAGAATCTCAAGCGAGAGGTTTACCTTGGCGAATGCTTGTTCTGTAAATGAAATCTGATTGCTCACTAAAAGCTCGTTCGTTCCCGAACTAAGGCGTTTTGTTCTGTCGGTTTTGACGTTTTCGGCGTACCGACCCTTTGACTTGAAGCGGTCGTCCGGCTTCTACCCAAACATCGTAGAGAATCTGCCAGTCGGAAAGTGAAAGAGTTGAAGGACGTCGTGAAGACTCGAATCCAGTTTTCTCAACCAGATTCCGTGCATCGTCAAGAGGAATAAATAGGCCGTCTGACAATGAGTTGTGCAGTTGTTTTCGAGGACTTTTAAAACCGCTACGTGCCAGCGTAAAGAAATCATCCTCCGACTCAAAAGTTATTTGAGTTTCGCTCGTCGGAGTGAGTTTAATGACGGTGGAATGAACTTTTGGAGGCGGATTGAAACATTCGGGTGGTGCGTCAACAACGTGCTCGGCCGTCGAATAGATTTGGATCGCCAACGACAACAGGCTCATGTCGTCCGGTTTAGCCGACATGTCTTTGGCAACCTCACGTTGGATCATGATGACCATAGAGGTTGGTTTACGTGTCGATTCGAGGAAGTTTCGTGTGATCGGGTTCGCAGCGTAGTAAGGAAGATTCGCAACGACCTTGTAGTCAGTTTCACGAGTCCATGGATCAACGTCTGAACCGAAATCCCTAGCATCCACGTTCAGCACTCGCACGTTGTCTGCAGATGCGTACTTCTGGGCTAGCCGGTTGCAAAGATCTTCGTCGAACTCTAAAAGTAAAGCACGCCCTGCTTGCTCGACGAGATGGCCCGTAAGTGCGCCGTGCCCTGGCCCGACCTCGACAACGGTGTCTTCACTGCTCAGATCAGCAGCGGCGATAATCGTGTTGATTACGTCGGTGTCTTCGAGAAAATGCTGACCCAGCCGTTGTGCAGACACAGGCTATTCCAACCTAGAATTCTTATCGTCAACCATCTACTGGCAGAGGAAACATCTTGTGGCATTCAGTGCAGAGAGAAAAATATGACCGTTCATCTCCGTGTCGGTTGCTGCGTGAAACATAAATGTCAATACCGACTCAAACCCGGCATTCCCACGGCACCCGAGATTTATCGCTTACCGCTGCTACCTTCCGGTCCTGACGGAGTTCACGAGGTCTCGCCGCGCAGGACCAGGCTCTCAATATCTAAGTACTGACACCAGAGGCCACATGCGAACAATCTCGACAGAGCATTCAGTCTCGCTAAAGCGGATTACGAGTACAGGGCACCGCTAACGCCCCACCTAGCACGATCAACTTAATCGTACTACCCACCCGGCAAATAGTCGCTGAAATTCAACACGAAAACGGCTGTGAATCCCGATAGAATCCCAATATGCCCAATCAGTCACGAGATATTTCAAACATATACCCAGCAATTACTAAAGCGGTTATTCCGGTCGGCGGGCTTGGAACTCGATTCCTTCCGGCCACCCGCAGAGTGCCCAAGCCGTTGCTACCCGTTCTGAACGTCCCGGTAATCGAATACGCCGTGCGTGAAGCGTCTGAAGCTGGTGTGACCGACATCGCCATCGTCATGTCGCCAGGCATGGAATCGGTCGCAGAGTACTTCGGCAATCAGGAAATTCTTGAACGTGAACTGAAGTCACGAGGACGTGACGTTCTGTTAGAAAAACAACTTGAGATTGCGTCCCTTGTAAATGTGACCACCGTGTATCAGCACGATCCAAAAGGACCGGGTCATGCAATATTGCAAGCACGCGATTTCTGCGATGGAGAGCCGTTTATCACGATATTCCCCGACGATGTCATCATCAACGACGTTTCGGCAACAGAACAGCTCATTCAGGTGTACCGAGAGCACGGTGGTTCAGTGATCGCTGTTAGTGAAGCGGCTGACGAGATTATTCACACCAAAGGGGTCGTAGGCGGAAAATCTGTTGGAAATGGTGTCCACGAAGTCGATGTTCTCATTGAAAAGCCCGCACTGGAAGACGCTCCGAGCAATCTAGCGATTGTTGCCCGCTATCTACTCGACAATGCAGTGTTCGACTATCTCTCAGAAGAACATGAAGGGGCCGGTGGTGAAGTGCAGATAACTGACGCCATAGCGTCGCTACTCGGGAACAATCCTATCCACGCCAAAGAAATCAGTGGCTTTCATGCTGACACCGGGAACCCTGGCGGGATGCTCAGGGCAGCAATTCACGTCGCCAAGCAGGATCCAGAACTCGCTGAAATCGTGAAACAAGCGCTCGTCGACTAGCAACCCGGTTTCTAAATCCGTCTCATCGAAGGTGAGAAAAAGTACACCAAAATGCCGGTAAGTACCACGAATATGCCGGCACCGGCGAGTGCCGTTTGAACACCGACTGCTTCGGCTACTGCACCCATCCCAAGATGTCCGATCCAGCCGAAACCGATAGCGAACACCCAAGCGCCAACCGCTCGACCACGCATTTCGTCAGGAACGTTTAATTGAAGCAGTGTCCATTGCATCGCGTCGAACGCTGCCGCTGACGCTCCGACTCCCATAATCAACACTAAAGCTGCCGCATATGAGCCAGGGGCCGAAAACGTGGCCAAGAATGTGCCATAGGCAATCGCAATACCAATAAGCAACAAACCTTTGCGGCCGAAATTTCCCAGAGCCATCAAGAATATTGATCCAATTACAGATCCAACTCCCGCCATCATTGTGAGAGTGCCCAGTCCTTCTGAATCGACATTCAAAGCGTTCTTAGCTACGGCAGGCATAACCGCACCGTAGGCGAACCCGAATATTTCGACCAAAACGGCCGTGATCAGAATCATCCTCACTATCGGTAGCGTCGACATCAATTTAAGACCATCAATAACATCTCGAACAACCGATTCAGTTTTGTCTATTGATCGGGTCCGCAGCCCTCTATTCGCAAATAGAGCAAGGACTCCTCCGACTACGAACGTGCTGCCTGATGCTAAGAATGTGATCGGAACACCGAGTGAACTGATAGCAAATCCAGCTGCCAAAGCTCCGAGTGCGCCAACTGCACGCATCCCGGTCGACTGCACAGCCACAGCGTTCATCCGAAATGCTCTTGGTACCGAGCTAGTAACCATGCCCTGAACCGATGGCAGCTCGAACGATTGCCCTACTCCCGATAAACCAAGGATCACAAACACCAACCACAGGGGTTCCAAACCGTTCGCAGCGATTACCGCCAGCGCCGTGAGAATTAGTGCTTTGTAAATACCGACTGCAAGCACAATCTTTCCGCGCGAGAATCTATCGGCGACGGCTCCTCCAATCGGCGCAAATATTAGTTGGGGTGCCTGACGTACGGCGAAAGTTGCAGACGCGAGAAACACGTCGTCAGTTTCATTGAGAACTACCCAGCCCGTCGCAAGACGTTCTCCCCAGTTACCAAGGGAGAATATGACCGAAGCTAACCAGATTCGTCGGAATTTCGGGAATGCGAAAGCAGCGAGGGGGCCGTTTGGGCGAGAAAATGTCGAAGTTGTTGGGCTAGAGGTCATTGTCTGCCCGCCATTCTGAGCACGTTCTCGCTATTAGTCGAGCGTCAACACTGCCATAAAGGCTTCTTGCGGCACTTCGATCGAACCAACCATCTTCATTCGACGTTTCTTGCCTTTTTTCTGCTGTTCCAGAAGTTTGCGTTTACGTGTGATGTCACCGCCGTAACACTTCGCCAAAACGTTCTTGCGGAGCGCTTTCACGTTGGTACGAGCGACGATCTTGCCACCAATAGCGGCTTGAATTGGCACAGCGAACATCTGGCGAGGAATCAGATCCTTCAACTTAGACGTTAATGCACGTCCAAGCGGAGCAGCATTGTCTCTATGAGTAATCATCGACAGTGCGTCAACCGGTTCGTGATTTACGAGAACGTCCAACTTCACCAGATCAGCCGACCGGTTGGCGATCCTCGAGTAGTCCATCGACGCGTAGCCCTGAGTACCGGATTTCAACTTGTCGTGAAAATCAACGAGGATTTCTGAGAGCGGGATATCGTATTCGAGAAGAACTCGGGCGTCGCGTAATGTACCGCCGCTGGCATCGTTTGACGCTGGCTCTAGGTACTCCATCTTCTTATATTCACCGCGCTTGGTCGTAACCAATTCCATGATGTTGCCGATGTAACGTCCCGGTGTGACGATGGTGATATTCACCCATGGTTCTAGGATGTCAGCAAGCTGGTTATGATCAGGCAATTTGGACGGGTTATCGATTGTGATCGAATCACCGCTCTTGAGCAGAATTTCGTAGCTGACGCTTGGTGCAGTTGCGATCAGGCCAAGCCCATATTCCCGTTCGAGTCGCTCCTGCACGATGTCCATGTGCAGCAAGCCCAAAAAGCCACATCGGAAGCCGAAGCCGAGAGCGGCAGACGATTCAGGCTCGAAAACGAGCGCTGCGTCGTTAAGTTGCAATTTATCGAGAGCGTCACGTAGTTCGGGATAGTCTTCGCCCTCGGTGGGGAATATCCCGGTGAACACCATTGGACTTTGTGGAGCATACCCGGGAAGAGCTTCGGTGGCAGGATCTGTCGATACCGTCATCGTATCGCCAACGCGAACAGCCTTCACATCTTTCAGACCTGTAGCTACGTAGCCAACCTCACCCGTTTCAAGGCCATTGGTCTTTTCTAAAACAGGACTGAAGAAACCAGTTTCGAGAACTTCAGCCTCAACTCCAGTGCCCATAAGCTTTACGCGGTCAGAAGATTTGAGAGACCCGTGCATTGCACGAATGTAGGCGATAACGCCTTTGAACTGGTCATATTTAGAGTCAAATATAAGGGCACGGAACTTGTCGTCTACCTGACCAACTGGAGGGGCAATTCGTTCGACGATCTGCTCCAACAATTCGGCAACACCATCCCCAGTTTTTGCCGATATTTTAAGGACTTCGTCTTCGCCATAACCGAATGTCTGTTCCAACTCAGTCATCACACGCTCGGGTTGAGCCGCAGGCATGTCGAGTTTATTGAGGACCGGGATTATTTCGAGATCGTTTTCTAATGCCAGATAGACGTTTGCGATCGTCTGCGCCTGAATACCTTGAGTAGCGTCGACCAAAAGCACTGCGCCTTCACAGGCGGCGAGTGACCGTGATACTTCATAGGCGAAGTCGACGTGACCGGGGGTGTCGATCAGATTGAACTGATATTCAATACCGTCGTTTGCTTGATATTGAAGGCGAACTGCCTGCGCTTTGATAGTTATGCCGCGTTCCTGTTCAAGCTCCATCGTATCGAGGTGCTGTGCGGTCATTTTTCGTTCTGACACGGCCCCAGTGAGCTCGATCAGGCGATCGGCAAGTGTCGACTTGCCGTGATCGATATGGGCGATGATGCAGAAATTTCGTACGTGATCTTGCGACATTTGTTTAATAGTAGTCGCAATTCCCGAAAATACCTCCAACTGAGCTGACGAGTTCAGCCCTAGTTGAGAGAATCGCTTACTTCGGAACTGCCGATAACAGCACTTCAACGTGAACCTCATCCTTCACGATAAAGAAGTTGCTCGTCGGCGCAGTCATACCAAAATCAGCCCATGTGAAATCTCCTTTAACGAGTACAAGGAGACGATCTGGGTCAAGTCGAGATTCGATAGAGAATTCGATTTCGGCGTCACTTCCGTTCACGTTGACAGTTCCTGTAACAGTCGAAGCAAATGCTTCGCCTTCAGCGAATTGCGCAGGAATGTCGGTAAAGTCGGTAATGCTGATAGTTGCGGTCGACTGAGTCGGAAATAAGCGGTCTCGTACGTAGCGATCACGTCTCGAATCATCACTTTCCAGCGAGTGAAGATCAATCACAAGCGACGAAGATTCAGCAGAAAGGTCGATTTCACCGGTAATCGCGCTGGTTCTAAGAACTGCGTCGTTGGGCAACGGCAACCGAGACAGCTTTTCGTTGACGGTAAACGTCGCCTCTGATCCTCCGCCCACTAAGAACGTGCCATCGACCGCGACCGACACGGGTGTGTCGGTTGCGGTTATTGACGAAGTTGCCAGCGAATTTTGTGTCGCATCGTCCGGTGTATTCGCCGAATTTGCATTAGTCGTCTCGTCTGCTCCGCCGCAGCCGACTGCGATAAGTGCGATCAAACCGATCGACACAACAAAAGTACTTTTTAGTGATTTCATCATTTCGTAAAGAATTCGTCCGGTTTCTAATAGATCAAGGAGCGGGCGGAAGAGTGAGCGTTCCAGATTCCTGATCGCCCTGCCCTGCAAGAACAATACTAAGCACGACAGCTATAACTACGAGAACAACGGTCGCCAAGTTTCCGTATTTAGTACCAGTAGCGAATACTGGTGTTAGAAATATCGAACAAATAGCAACGACTAACGCCAATGGCACCGTGAAAACCAAGGCATCGTCCAGTTGCATTTGCGCTAAAGCGGCGATGAGCAGAATCACGATTCCCAACCCGGCTGAGAACCACCAATAACGACGGTTGGATTCACTAACAGATCGCGATATCTGCCACAGCGTGCCTGATATCACCCCTACGAACAACGCCGCAAATCCTACTGTTGCCGAATTCAGCCTTATGTCGTCAGGCGATTCCAGCGGCAACGAGACCAGCACGGCAATAATCGCCGCAACCGCACCGGCTCCCAAGCCTGCGAATATGTTTCTAGTAACTGCCATAGCCGATGAGTCTATCCGTAACTCTGAGTACGATCATCAAGAGATTGTGAAGATTCAGACAGCCAGAGCTAGTGCCCCCGTCGTAATGCACGACCCGGGGTAGCACCTGTATTTGTTCCGTTCTCGATAACCACTTCACCATTAACGGTCACGTAGTCGATTCCAACCGGATAGTGTTTCGGGTCATCTTTTGTGGCATCCGTTCGTACAGTGTCGGGATCG
>Ga0115000_10002621_pt1 | contig 15374 bp, 12 predicted proteins | sample ArcticOcean_MG_C_6_FD_89690 | JGI IMG/M metagenome (GOLD analysis project Ga0115000, IMG submission 89690) | Marine microbial communities from western Arctic Ocean - ArcticOcean_MG_CB8_128 | ecosystem: Environmental > Aquatic > Marine > Oceanic | place: Arctic Ocean: Canada Basin | collected...
TAAACCCCAAGCATTTTATAACAAAGAAGACCAATGGGAAATACCACAAATAGACAATAAAATGATGGAACCTTATTACACCATCATGAAACTTCCGAGGAACAAAACAGAAGAATATATTCTGATGCTACCTTTCACACCAAGTGGTAAAAGCAACCTCTCAGCATGGATGGTGGCTCAAAGTGATGGAGAAAACTATGGAAAATTGATTGCTTACACATTTCCTAAACAAAAACTGATTTACGGCCCGAATCAAATAGTCGCACGAATTAATCAAGATGCAGACGTTTCTAGACAAATCTCCTTATGGGATCAGAGAGGTTCAAAAGTTATTCAAGGGACTATGCTGGTTATACCTATTGAAGAATCTTTGATCTACGTCAGACCATTGTACCTCAAAGCTGATGCTGGGAAAATCCCTGAACTTAAGCGAGTCATTGTGGGCTATGAAGACACCATAGCTATGGAACGAACCCTCGAGGAGGCTCTTGCCAAGATATTTGGAGAAGATGCCATTCAAAATATCGCTACAACCAAAGGAAGTGTAAAAAGAAAACAAACAAAACCTGTCGAGTCAAAGAGTAATATGCAACTGAAGCAAACTGACTATCAAACTATCAAAAGTATGTTTGAACGAGTCATGAAACGACAAGAAGAAATGAACCAGAAGTTATCCAACCATAAAGAAGACTTGAAAGCCTTAGGCAAGGCTTTGGATTCAGCAGTTGCTATGGATTAAATTACTAGATAGGTAACTAAAGGTATTAAAATATAACTGCTCAAACTTTTTATATTTAACGTGAGTAAAAAAACTATTCGAATAGTCCCAACTGTTTAGTGCGATCATCTGAATTAGTTACATCGACCGGGTAGTTTCCATCAAAGCAGGCAGCGCAAAAGTTACCTTTCTGCTCACCAAAGATCTCAAGCATTTTTTCTAACGTTATGTAATACAGCGAATCTGCACCGAGGTACTTGCGCGTCTGTTCAACATCCATATTAGAAGCTATTAACTCTCCTGGATTAGGTGTGTCTATCCCATAGAAACATGAATGCCTAGTCGGTGGCGAACTGACTCGAACATGGACTTCTTTCGCACCAACATCGCGCAACATCTTAACAATTTTTTTACTTGTTGTTCCTCGCACAATCGAGTCATCAATGATAATGACCCGCTTACCTTTTATGATATGTTTCACAGCATTCAACTTAATCTTCACACCAAAATTCCGAATCTGCGATTGAGGTTCAATAAAAGTTCTGCCAACATAATGGTTTCGTATTAATCCCATTTGAAAAGGAATTTTTGATTCTTCCGAGTAACCCATAGCAGAAATTACTCCCGAGTCGGGAACAGGAACTATCACATCTGCATCAACTGGCTTTTCTTTAGCTAAAACATGCCCCATTAGTTTACGCACAGAGTAAACCGACTTACCAAATAAGAAGCTATCTGGTCTTGAAAAGTAGACATGCTCAAAAACACATTGTTTGATAGGAGCCTTAGGGAAAGGAAAAAACGACTTCACCCCATCTTGGTTAATTAAAATCACTTCACCTGGCTCTAACTCGCGAATAAACTCTGCTTCCACTAAGTCCATTACACACGATTCAGAAGCTACAATATAAGCACCATCAAGTTTCCCTAAACATAGGGGACGAAACCCCTGTGGGTCACGCGCAGCAATAAGCTCATTCTCGCTCATCAGTACAATTGAGTAGGCCCCTTTTACCTGTGAAAGTGCTGCCACTGCACGATCAACAAATGAATTACACTTCGATAGCGCCATTAGATGCACAATGACTTCACTATCATTCGTAGATTGAAAGATTGCTCCTGACGCCCCTAATTCCTTCCGAATTTCTGTAGCATTGACTAAATTCCCATTGTGCCCCAAAGCCATGGTTCCACCCGCATACTCAATGAGACAAGGTTGAGCATTTTTTATCTTACTCATCCCTGTAGTTGAGTATCTGTTATGACCTATCGCAAGATTTCCAGGGAGTTTTTTAAGACGCGTATCGCTAAAAACATCTGCAACCAAACCCATTCCCACTTCAAGGTGCATTTTGCCATTATTGGATGCAACTATACCGGCACTTTCCTGACCCCGATGCTGTAAAGCATAAAGTCCTAGGTAAACCAGGTTAGCGGCATCTGGATGATCGTAAACACCAACCACCCCGCATTCATCATGAAACTTATCGGACATAAGTTTCCAAAGCTCCAAGCCAAAGTTTTTTTAAATTAGAGATATCTCCATTAATGAACTCTTTTCCATTAATGTTTACAACCAGAGAGTCGCCCCCCACCTTTCCCATAACCAAAAAAGGTACCCCCATGATTTTTGCCTTTGTTTCCATTGCCAGCCTATTCTTCGCTGAAAAAGAAACTAAAATACGTGATTGTGACTCACCAAAAAGATACGCATCATTCCTAAGCGTGGAATCAACATTTAACACCGCTCCCTTTGGAGAGTGCGGGTGACTGAGGCACGACTCTGCCAACGCTACTGCCAAACCACCTTCTGAACAATCATGCGCAGAGTTTAAAAGCCCCTTTTGAATAAATTCCAAGCACAGTTCGTTTACTGACTTTGCAGTATTAAGATCCAATTGTGGTGGAAGCCCTTCTACTCGGTCACATACAATATTCAAATATTCACTCCCCCCAAATTCTTCCATAGTGAGACCGATTAAACCTATCAAATCTTCATCTTCTTTAAACCATTGAGTAGTATGATGCAAACGATCTTTTAGTAACCCGACTACAACCACGGTAGGGGTAGGATATATTGCTTGACCCAAAGTTTCATTATAAAGACTGACATTCCCACTGACCACAGGAATGTCAAAAAACCTGCAAGCCTCTCCCATTCCTGAAACTGCTTGTTCAAACTGCCACATGATTTCTGGGTTTTCTGGATTCCCAAAGTTAAGGCAATTCGATAACCCAATTGGCTCACCACCGGAACATGCGATGTTGCGAACACACTCCGCAACTGCTATTTGAGCGCCGACAAAAGGGCTGAGGTAACAATATCTACTATTGCAATCAACCGACATCGCCAAAGCTTTTTTTGAACCTTTTACTCTCAGGACAGCCGCATCAGAACCCGGTAAGCCTAAAGTATTTAGTCTTACCATATGATCATACTGTTCATAGACCCAATGTTTACTTGTGATATTCGGCGATAAAAGAAGCTTCTCCAAAATGTCATCCCCGCGAACCAACTCTGAAACAAAAGCAAGATCAACGTGGTCAAGATTTTTTAGATATTCCGGTTTTTTAATTGGGCGTTTTAAATCTAGTGCGCCATCAACGACTAACTCAACTGGCAAATTAACCACTTCCCTTTCATTATCAAAAATACGAACTATCGGTTTATCTGTCACTTCTCCAACAACTGCCGCGTCAAGGTCCCATTTATCAAATAAAGATAAAGCTTTTTTCTCCATACCTTTTTTTACGACCACAAGCATTCGTTCTTGAGATTCTGACAGTAGTATTTCGTAGGGAGTCATCCCCTCTTCTCGCTTAGGTACCTTGGAGAGATCAAGATCAATTCCTGTTCCAGCACGACCGGCCATCTCAAAGGTGGAACAAGTCAATCCAGCTGCTCCCATATCCTGAATACCGACCACCCAATCTTCTTTCATAAGCTCTAAGCAAGCTTCGATTAACAGTTTTTCTGCAAATGGATCACCCACCTGAACAGTGGGTCGCTTTTCTTCTGATGATTCATCAAACTCTGACGAAGCCATACTTGCACCATGAATTCCATCACGTCCTGTTTTGGACCCAAAATAAATAACTGGATTACCAACACCTGAGGCATTGCCCAAAAAAATCTTATCCGATGGGATGAGGCCAATACAAAAAACATTAACCAAAATATTTCCATTGTAACAAGAGTCAAAATAAACTTCTCCACCAACTGTCGGAACCCCAGTACAATTACCATAATTTGAGATTCCATCGACAACACCATTTACCAAAAAACGGGTAGACGGATGGTCAACAGCGCCAAACCTTAAAGAATTCATCAACGCAATGGGACGTGCCCCCATGGTAAAAATATCACGCAGAATACCTCCTACTCCCGTAGCAGCTCCCTCGCGAGGTTCAATAAATGATGGGTGATTATGACTTTCAATTTTGAACACCACTGCCATTCCATCTCCGATATCTACCACCCCAGCATTTTCTCCAGGTCCTTGCAATACACGCGGTCCTGTAGTTGGAAGTTTTTTTAGATAATAACGAGAGCTTTTATAGCTACAATGTTCACTCCACATTACAGAAAATATACCCAACTCGGTATAATTAGGCTCTCTACCAAGAAGATCCTCTATACGATTAAACTCCCCAAAAGTCAGGCCATGCTGGCGAATCATATCTGAAGTGATCGCATTTGAATCACTATTTTTCACAACGAAGCTCCACTATGCAATTTTTTGATTATAGACTTAAAAATAATCTGCCCATCAATATTCGACCAAGCAGGATCGGCGCAACGTTCAGGATGGGGCATTAGTCCCATTACATTCCTGCCTTCATTTACTATGCCCGCAATATTATTGACTGAACCATTGGGATTAAATTCATCTGTCACTTCACCTACTGAACTACAATACCTAAATACAATTTGCTGGTTGTCTTCTAGTTGGTTTAGCCCCTCTGGATCTATAAAATAACTTCCTTGATGATGGGCAATAGGGATACTCAATACCGATTTTTCTAAACATTCGCTACTGAAGGGAGTAGAAGTATTTTCTACTCGGAGAGACACAGTCTTGCAAATAAATTTCTGAGTACAATTTTGGATTAAGGCACCTGGGAGAAGTCCTGCTTCAACAAGCACTTGAAATCCATTACAAATTCCAAGAACTATTCCACCTGAGTTGGCAAATTGAATCACTTCTTTCATGACACTTGAAAATTGCGCTATAGCTCCTGCACGCAGATAATCGCCATAAGAAAATCCACCTGGCAGTACAATAAGGTCAAACTTGGAAAGATTAACATTGTCCTTATGCCATATCCACTCAGTATCTAACTTAAAAACGTGTCTAAGGATATGAAAGCAATCGTGATCGCAATTTGAACCTGGAAAAACGACTACACCACACTTCATAGGTCAGCTTTGGGGAAAAATTAAAGGGACGTACTATATTTTATTGCCAAAACATTCAAAAGACTGATATTTGAATTATAATGGTCAATCACTCCGCAGGCTCCACAGTGAATCTGTAGGATTCAATTACCGTATTGGCAAAAAGTTTTTCACACATCTCAGAAACCCTACCTTCTGCTTCTTCTATTGAAGTTCCATCCAGCTGCAACTCTAGATATTTACCCATTTTAACTTCGGAAACCTCATTATATTCGAGATCCTTTAGTGCACGATGGACAGCTTTACCCTGAGGGTCCAAAACTCCATCCTTGAATGTAATATGAATTTTTGCGAGCATTTCAAGGCGAGGTTATCACAGAACTGGTGTTACTTCACAGTACTTTTAAGGTAATTTTATAGAAAATCCTAAAAATAACTAAATTATTAGTTTACAGGATAAATTTTCGTGCTATTTTTAACTTTTCTATTTAAATAGAGCATTTTATTGAACCCAATTCAACCAAACGCTATATTCCCAATTTTGGTATTAAAATTTACAACGGAAAGACTAAATGCAAAATCGATGGAATGAATCTCAAGCCAAAGCAACAATAAATCAATATAAAAATGCCTCAGAGGATGTTGCTCTACGAGTATATACATCCAGGCTAATAGGCATCGACCCTAAGCTCGTGCTCCATGGGGGAGGCAACACATCAGTCAAATCAATCACAAAAAATGCTCTCGGAGAAAAGATCAATGTTTTATACGTTAAGGGAAGTGGATGGGACCTCGACACGCTCGAACCACCTGGTTTGCCTGGGGTAAAACTTGACACCTTGATCAAGTTACGAAATTTAAATTTCTTGAGTGATGAAGATATGGTTAATGAGCAGAGAATAAATTTGCTCGATGCTGCATCTCCAAACCCATCTGTTGAAACTTTATTACATGCATTTCTTCCACATAAGTTTATAGACCATTCCCACGCAGACGCAATTTTAGTGATAGCCAATCAACCTAATGCAAAGACACTGTGTGAAAAAATTTATGGAGAAACAATGGGCATCGTGCCTTACATTATGCCAGGTTTTGATTTAGCTAAAGCGGCTGCTGAAGTTTATGAAAATAACCCTCAGGTCAAAGGCCTAATCTTGGTTAATCATGGACTTTTCACGTTTGGTGAAACCGCAAAAGAAAGTTATGACCGCCACATAGATGCAGTACAGCAAGCCGAAAATTTTATCAACAGTCATGATGAAAAAAAATTATCGCCTATCAACAGCAAACCTATTGGTGACGAAAAAAAAATACTCGCGTCAATTGGACCCTGTTTGCGTGGATTATACGCAGAAGAAACTGGGCAAAGCTGGTTAACACACTACAGGGAAGACCTCGATGCTTTCTCTTTTGCATCAAGCCAAGAATGCGCAGACTGGTCACAAATTGGTACAGCTACGCCAGATCATGTTATACGGACCAAGCAAAAACCCCTCCTGCTAAACCCAAAACATTTGGATGACTCGGAAAAATGTCGAAATGAAATTTCCAATGCACTTGAAGAGTATAAAAAAAAATATCATGAGTACTTTAAAGCTAATGCAGACAGTAAAGGTAGCGCTAAAAAAGAACTCGATCCACTTCCACGAATCATCCTAGTTGCCGGGCTTGGGTTGATCACTATTGGAAAGTCGGTCAAAGAAACAAAAATTTCTGCCGATATCTACCAACATACTATCGATATAATCAGAAAATCATTCAACATCGGACAATTTGCTCCACTCAAAGAAAATGACTTATTTGACATGGAATATTGGTCTTTGGAGCAAGCAAAGTTAGGTAAAAATAAACCTACTATGGCTCAGGGGAAAATAGTCTTGATCACAGGTGCAGCATCGGGAATAGGCCTAGCGACCGCTGAATTATTTGCAAAAAATGGCGCCAGTCTTTTTCTAGTCGATTTAGACAAAGAATCTTTAACAACCGAAGTCGAACGGCTACGTAAACAATTTAAAACTGGCATAGAATTCCAGGCAATAGATGTCACAGATGAAAAAAAAGTTAAAGAATCTTTTACATATTTAATAAACAAGTTTGGAGGCCTAGATATCCTAATTTCCAATGCTGGCAATGCTATCAGAGGGAAAATTGGTGAAGTAGGTTCTGCGACTTTAAGAAAAAGTTTTGAGCTTAACTTTTTCGCTCATCAAACACTAGCTTCTCAAGCTGTCCAGCTATTCCAAAAACAAAAAACGGGAGGGACCCTATTGTTTAACGCATCAAAGGCAGCATTCAACCCGGGAAAAGACTTTGGGCCCTATGCTCTTCCGAAAGCAGCGGTAATTGCATTAATGAAACAATACGCCCTTGATTATGGGAAAGAAGGCATCCGCTCGAATGCAGTCAATGCAGACCGTATACGCACAAAACTTTTCACTGAAAAGGTGCTGAACGAAAGGTCAACTGCCCGAGGTTTAACCCCAGATGAATATTTTAAAAGTAATTTACTCGAAATAGAAGTATTCGACACTGATGTTGCTAAAGGATTTTTCGATACTGCATTTGCTGAAAAAACAACTGGCAGTGTGATTACTATAGATGGTGGCAATATCGCTGCAAGCCCACGCTAAACTCTAGTTTAAAGCTTCCAGCACTTATCAGTAAAGAGTTGTAATATCGCAGGTAATAACGTGATGCTGGCTATAAGGCAACAACCAACACCCAAGGTCAGGACCATCCCCAGGCTATAGATACCTTGATGATCCGCCACCATTAGGCTACCAAACCCGATCATTGTTGTAAGCGAACTAAGGATTACTCCCCGTCCTGTACTTTTCGATAAAATATTTATAGTTTTTTCTGTTTCCTCTCGATAGCGATGAACTATATGAACTCCGTTTACAACCCCTATTCCGATAATCAATGGCAAAATAACCAGGTTAGCAAGATTAAATGAAACTTCTATCAAAGCCATGATTCCCACCGTCCAAAACGAACCGACCACAACCGGTAATAAGACGATAAGAGCGGCGCGAACGCTACCGAAGGAAACAATAATATATATAAAAATAGCGGCCATCGCATAGATGCCACCATAGAAATAACCCTCCTTCATTAAACGACTTGATTCAAACATATGTATGGCATTTCCTGTGACTTTCAAATCAACTGTCTTCAACTGACTTATAAACTCGTCTCTCTGGTTGATATTCCACACATCGATACTTGGATACACATTAATCAAATAAACCCCACTTCGGCTAACATACCTTTTTCGCAAGTTTTCAGGTATCTCTTTAATGCTAACAGGAAAAATATCCGTATTAACTTTTAAGCTTTCAATCATCTCTCTATAATCAATAAAAAGATTTTCTGAGAATTGGTTCAACCTTGTTTCAGTAGTTTCTATGGATTGTTTTTTACTCTCATCGAGAAAAAGCTGTGAAAGTTTTCTTGCTATCGATACTTCCCCCTTATCTTCTTTACCTTGAAGTTTAAAGCGAATTTTTTTCATCGTTTTTATCAGGTCAGCTTTCGAAACTTGAATAATATCGGGCTTGACCTTAAGGTTATTCATAGCCAAACTTAGTCCTTTAATATATTTCATCTTTTTTTCCTGTTCCACAGGCAAGATTGAAACGATACTTTCAACATTTCTGACAGTTGAAAGCTTTTCTAGCGCATGATGTTTTCTGGTGACTTCTTCAAGTGAGTCAGCAAGCACCACAATAGACCAAGCAGATCGACCCGACTCCTCAATCACTTTCATTTCATATTTTACTGCCTCGGTTCCATGAGCTTGGAGGTTAAGAAGGTTATAATCAAATGTCACTGTCCTCAAGGAAAACATAGAAAAAATAACCAAAACTATAGAAACAAAAATAATTAAAGGATAGCTTTTAAAAAACTTTGCAACCCAACGGCTTTTCGGTTGTTGCTGATCAAGTGCATACTTAGGTTTTCTTAGCCTCTCCTCCAGACTTATAAAAGCTGGTAATACAAGGACCATTGAAACCATACATAAAAGAATCCCTCCCCCCGATATTTTCCCCAGTTCAACAATACCAATAAAGTCGGTAAAAATCATTCCACCGAAAGCCATTGCAGTTGTCACGGCACCCGTAAAGTTTCCACGTCCGGTACCCTGGACAGTTTTTTGAAGTGCATAAAGGACGTCGCCTCCCATCGTGCGCTCTTCTTTGTATCTCTCTAAAATATGAATTCCAAAATCTATCCCTAAACCTAGTAAAATAGTAGTAAACACAATGGTAAGAATATTTAGATGACCCACAACAAGTGTGGCCCAACCTATTGACCAGCACAAAGCTATAATAAGTGAAAATATAGCCAGGAGTGGCTTTACTGCTCCGCGGTATGCAAGAATAAATAGTAATGTGATTCCAATTAGAGCTATTTCTGATGCTTTACGAACATCCGATTGAGTTATTTTCATTTCATCAGCCGCAATAACATCTTCTCCCGTTAACCCCACGTCGACACCTTGGAATTGAGAGCGTTCTCCTTTAATTAATTCACGAAGCAAATCAATCGAATCAGAAATTGGATTAGTTCCTTGATTATCTTCGTTTGGAACAATAAAAATAAACATGAGCCGCTCGTTTTCTGAAACCAGATACCCTTTCTCCACGAGAGAACTTTTTTTCCCTGTTAAAAAAGAATTCCAAGGCGAAACGTATGTATCTTTCCCTTGCAGATATGAAAGCATTTGTTTTTCAAGAGCAATAAGAAAACTTAGGTCACCAGTCTTATTTTTTTGATTCTCACCTCCGAGGAACCCGGTCAACAGTGAATTCACCATTCCCTCGCTAATTTCAGCATTAATACTTTTGAAAAGCTGATTAAGACCTGGAGAAGCATTTATTTGCTCTATAAAATCTTGATGAGACTCAATTTTAATTCCAAACTCTATTAATTCTTCCTCCTTGAGATATAAAAGACCTTTTTTCTTAAAGTACTCTGTATCAATTTTATGAAATATAGTTGGAAAAATATGCGGATATTTATTTAACTTAGTCACAAACGAATCTATAAATTTTTTCATTAGTTGCGGATTTTCTCCGCTAACGACTACCATCACTCCATCAAAGTCATCGAATTCTTGTCTATACTTCTCGTAAACTTCTACGTAATTAAGATTTTTTGAGACTAAGTCACCCCGATTATTTTTAAAGGAAAGATTTTCGACTGAAAACCAAACGGATAAACCCGCCAGTAATAAAGAAACCAAAATCACAGAAATGGAATAATTATATGCTAATTGTTCAACATTTAAGAAAAAACGGTCGAATAAACCCAGCGTCTTTGAAGGTTGAGAGTTATCGCTATAGCCTGGCGCAGACATATTTAATTCCTCGCTGCTTTAAAAATTTAATATCAAATCAGATTGATAAATTAATATGCAAAACACCCATTTATCCGACCATTAATACTCTTGTTTTATCATCTAATAGATAAAGTTATAATCAACATAATTAAGGAAGGATTTAGAAATACCTTAGGTAGGAATACGGACTATCTTAAAGCTACTGTCCCCAGACAAAAATGACGTCAGTGCATATTACCTGCATATCAAAAGCGGTACCCTAAACTAAAAACATGCGCATTGAGCCCAATATTAGGTTTACGCATACCTGCATTAGAAACATGAAAAAGTCTGTAATTAAAAGAATATGACCCTGATTCACGAAAAACTTCAATACCTCCACCTAGGTGGAGTAAAAACTGGAATTCTGAGCCTAACTCGTATTCAGCAGGGCCGTCCCAGTTCTGCATCGAAAATCCAGCACCAGCTAAAAATGTAGGGGCCCACTTTCTCCCAGGTTTAAGAAATTTATACTGCACCATAACAGGAGAAAATCCTAATAAGTATTCATGATCCCGATGGGTCAATTGAGCTAAGCCTGCCTCAACATGCCAATATAGCGCCCCTTGTAAAAGCGAGTCTGGAGCAATAATACCTGTTAAATTTTTCTGCCAATTTGGAAATGCAAACACAAAACTAAGATCCGTCCTATCTTTTCCCGGTGGCAGATTAAAAGTATAACCAAATCCTAATTCTCCTCCAAAAGACGATTCTCCCTTGGAAAACCTATCAGGAAAACTTTGTGCTACTGCATTAAAAGGGATTGCAATAATAATCACTGAAAAAATAAAAAAAATAATAACTCGCTTCATAATTTACCTAGTTTCAATGCTTAGTTATTGTTTTTTAATCCGATACCACGATCTTAACGGAATATTATCATAAATGAATAAGATCTTAAATATATTTAATACAATTTGTTTTTATATCAATAAAATGGTAGTTTGGTTTTAAAAGCAAGAGACTTTATCACTTTAATAAAGGATTGTTCATTATGATGGGCATTGGTTTTCCGGAGTTAATGATTATTTTAGTTATAATCATGATCATTTTTGGAGCTGGAAAGCTTCCTGAAATTGGGAGTGCATTTGGCAATAGTATTAAAAATTTCAAAAAATCGATGAAAGAGGCAGAGGAGATTCAAGAATCGGCAAATATAGAACCTACTGAAATTGAAGCCGATGGTGACAATCCCGAATCAGTGAAAGAAGAAGCTGAGGAAAGTGACGAAGATAAGACAACAACACAGGAAGCTGAGAAAACAACAAGCTAAGAACCCCCGCCGCTGCAAAACATAAACCTAAAATACAGTTTAATTGGTTAAAAAAGCATAACGAAAGAGGTAAGTTTTTTGAATCAATTTCTATATGGTAGACATCTAAGGTAAGAAGGTGAGAACTTATAATGATTAGCTTTAACTGTAATCTAGTTTGCATCTGTGCATAATATTTAAAAGAAATTAATAGGGCATGGGATTTGACCCCACTAAAGATAAAGCAATCGAAGAACAACTTGTAAAAGATCTACAAGCTGGGAAAGTGAGTTCTTTTGAACAGTTAGCAAATCTTTACCAAAAAAATATTTATAATCTAAGCTTTAATTTAACTCGCAATGCAACAGACTCGCAAGATGTTACACAAGAAGTACTATTGACCCTTTTTAAAAAAGGACATACTTTTCAAGGTAAGTCGGCATTTTCGAGTTGGGTGTATCGCATCACCCTAAATGCCTCTTATATGAAGCTTCGAACCAGAAAAAAGGAACCCAATCTTTCAATTGAGGATTTGCTTCCTTCCTTAAACGGAGCAGGTTTCCAGCAGGAAAAATTACAAGACTGGTCTGAAAATACCGAAGCTGCTTTTTTTGATAAAGAAACACGGCGAGTTATTCAAAAAGCTGTTGATTTGTTGCCAGATAAAGAAAAAGTCGTTTTTCTACTTCGAGATGTTGAAGGGCTATCAACAGAAAAGGTGAGTGAAGTTTTAGAGATTACTATCCCGGCGATAAAATCTAGATTACATAGAGCCCGATTATTTTTAAGGAAAAAGTTGGCCAGCTATTTTGAGGACTATAAGGCTCGCAAGGAGAGAAAATGATTTGTTGCAAAGAGTGTCTTGAGTTATTGCACGATTACATTGAAGGCGAACTCAGCGCAGAAGTCCATGCTTCTTTTGAAGATCATTTTGAAGACTGCCCACCGTGCATTGTTTTTCTGAATACATATAAAGCTGCTATACACATGAGTCAAACCACTTTAAAAAGCAACGATATCCCCGATATTGTCAAAGAAAGACTCAAAGAATTTATTGATAAAAATAAAGCTGAATAATTAAACAGAGCTATCTAAAAAATAATCTTAGTTTAGTGTCAACATCCGCTTCCAAACGGTCGTTGACAAATTGGACCATTTGACTATATGCTTAACCTAGCTAAGTGTAAGGGGTAACTTAACCATTCAGTTGCTTAAATAAATTTAAGCTTGCTAGTCTCGTTGTCTGAAACAATTTTTAAGGTTCCTATTTATGGTTGAGATGAAGGTTGAAGGACTCACTCTAGATCCCTTGACAAATATGCCAATAATTATTTTGAAGGATCTTGCAGGAGATAAAGCTTTGCCAATATGGGTTGGCTATTTTGAAGCAAATGCAATTGCATTGGAAATTGAAAAAATAAACACGCCACGACCTATGACACATGACCTTCTCAATAATATAATCTCATCTCTGCAAGCCAAGGTTAAGCATATTTTGGTAACAGACCTTAAAGACAATACATTTTTTGCGGAGATCTCGGTCATTCAAAATGGAAGTGACATGACAATAGATTCTCGCCCTAGCGATGCGATAGCCCTCGCGCTAAGAAGTAAATCTCCAATTTTTGTTGAGGAAAAAGTTATTGAAGCCGCAAAGAGTTTGGATCTACCCGATCCGGACAAGTTACAGAACCAAGAAAAAAAACAATGGAAAGACTGGATCACAAGTATCAAGCCTCAGGATTTTGGAAAACTTTAAGCCACGCCCACCTATTTCTGGCTTTTCAAGCTTAAGTATATCTCATTATATTTTATAATAATATTGTTTTAGTTTGATTTATCAATTAAATAAAAGTTAAACATTAATTAACTCTATTAACAATGTTTCAACTAAACCTAAAGAAACCGCAGGTGGTAAGGTGAAAAAAATAGGGCTGTTTTGCAAACCTAAAGCACCATCCGCAGCTAATACTCTTCGCAAACTCACCCATTGGCTACGTAAACTAAATTGCCAAGTTTTTTTAGACACGGCCACTGCAACGATCATCAACGAATCTTCATCTCATTCAAAAGCTACCGTTTCTGAGATTGCAGATTTGCTAATAGTGCTTGGGGGCGATGGCACACTTTTAAGTGTAGCCCGAGCAGCTCACTCTCACAATGTTCCTATTCTAGCAGTAAACCTTGGTAGTCTTGGGTTTTTAGCTGAAATTTCATTAGATGAGCTTTACCCCACACTAGAAAATATTCTAAATGATAAATTTGAAATTGAAAGCCGTATGCTACTCAATGCATATATTTGGCGAAATGGAGAAAAGGTCGAAGACTACAATGTTCTAAACGATATAGTTATAAACAAGGGTGTTGTTGCCCGCGTTATCAATCTTCAAGTTTTGGTCGATGGACAATATATGACATCATATAGAGCTGATGGTCTAATTATTGCGACCCCAACTGGTTCCACAGCCTATTCATTGTCTGCCGGCGGACCTATTATTCATCCAAGCATGCAGACTCTAGTGCTAAGTCCGATTTGCCCATTCACACTAACGAATCGTTCAATACTAATACCTGATCAATCCATCATTCAAGTTAAGCTAGACGCTGAATATAATGACGTAAGAGTAACTCTAGATGGACAAGAGAGTTATAAGATGAAAGCCGGTGATATTTTAGAAATCCAGAAAACAAAAACCACTCTCCAACTTATCAAAGGACCAAATAAAAATTACTACAAAATACTCCGAAAAAAATTACACTGGGGCACTCAAAATGTATCGGATATTTCCTAAAAAACCATTCTCTGGTTTTAAAATTATTTCACTGACTTAGTGAAATCGAAACCAAACTCCCTAGACCATGAACAAGAGTATAGTTGCTTGTAAAAAAAAAATTGATATTAATTCGCCTGTGATACTTTGGGATTCTAAAGGCGGGTTGACTTGCCCAAATCGGAGAGGTCGTTCAGCTTGCAGTCAACACAATTCCACTTTAAATAACAACCCTCCAAAGTTAGAGTCTGAGTATTCTATTGAAAACCAAGACGAGGCATATGAAGAGTTAAAAAGTAGTGTCTATCAACTCATAATCCATTATGATGCATGCTATTCTTCCCACCATTGCCATGAAGTCATATCAGATAGCACATTCAAGGGAAGTCACTTTTATTTAGATCTTGACGGCACACTCTACCAGACGTGCGACCTTTACTGGAAAACCAATACTGCTCCTGCAGATGATAAAAATGGAAATGAACGTTCGGTTCATGTTGAAATGTCTAATTTATCGTGGGAAGCGCTTAAGTCAGAGTCTGAGTACCATAAAGTAAGATCGGATCAGTACCGGCAAAAAAAAGACCGCTGGGAACTGTCTCTTTCTACTCAATGGAAAAATTTAATTAGGACCCAAAACTTTCATGCTTATGCTGCCAGGGGATTCGGTAAACGTGGTTACTTTAGCCGACGAATCAACGGTAAAATTGTACGCATGTGGGATTTTACAAATGAACAATATGAGGCCCTTATAAATCTTTGCATTGGGATTAATAAAATACTACCCAAAGTTAGCCTGAGAGTCCCCTACGATAAGAAAAATAAACGGACCCCTCTTGACAGAATAAGTA
>Ga0115000_10002624_pt1 | contig 15370 bp, 6 predicted proteins | sample ArcticOcean_MG_C_6_FD_89690 | JGI IMG/M metagenome (GOLD analysis project Ga0115000, IMG submission 89690) | Marine microbial communities from western Arctic Ocean - ArcticOcean_MG_CB8_128 | ecosystem: Environmental > Aquatic > Marine > Oceanic | place: Arctic Ocean: Canada Basin | collected...
CTCTATATACGCACGCGCGCGAGGCTATCTATGCGTGGTGAATCTTTTCTCTCTCTCTCTCTCTCTCTCTCTCTCTCTCTCTCTCTCTCTGTCTCTCTTCTTAGTGTGAATACTCTTCCAATAACTGGTTTTGAGTATCTCTCCTCGTTATTCATTCAGCGGGCACGTACCGAAACATTTGCACTCTCGAGTGTAAGCTGTGATAGGTCGTTTGACTTTCTGAAGAGGAGGCGGCGTCCGCGCACGCCAACTCGAAGACGAACGCGAACGCGGATTTCCGGCCGCCGTCGAAATCGAACGCGAGTTGCGTTCGCGGCGCGTTTTTTAGAAGCGGGATGCGAAAGTCGCCGATGTGCTCGGCGTCGTCTAAGGTTTCGTTTCGGAAGGAGGAGACGCGGAGGCACCAGAAGAGAGAGGAAGAGGAGGAGGAAATAGAGGAAAGGACGGGGATCGGAGGCGGCATGAATTTGAACCCGTCGACTTCGATCGTTGGTGATGATGTCGTTGGCGATGGTGATGAAGTCGATGGTGAACCCGGTACGCTGAGTAGTTTCCTCGACGATCCTTTCGTCGCGGTGAACGCAACCGCACAGTAAATGTGACGTCCGCGAAGAGTCAAAAAGTGAGCGTCGTCGGGAGTCTCTTCCACGACGTCTTTCACGCGTTCTCTCTTCACTCTCGAGCGCGATTTCAATTCTTCGAGGATAGCTTCTGCCGTGTCGTCGCTCTTTGTGTCGTTCACAATGCGCGAGGATGGAGATTGATCAAACTCTTGCGAAATTCTCGCCGCTGATGCGTTTCCGAACGAAGCGCTGTGCGAAAGAACATCCGCGAATTCGTCTAAAGATATCGCCAAATCGCGAAGGACGGAAAGCTTTGTCAACACGCGCCGTTCGTTCTCGTCGTCAAACCGCTTCTTTTCTACCAAGACCGGTGAGATCGGAACGATATTATGAGAGGCCATCTTTTCCGGAGAGGAGTGACTGCCTCCACCGCCGCCGCTGTGGATGGAATCTCCTCTCCCAGTTTCGTTCTTATTCGAGATAGATAACCCCTCCATGGCGGCGGTAGAATCTTTCAAACTACCGCTAAGCTTAGAACCTGCCGTATTGGCGATTGAGTTCGCAAAGCCGGCAAATTTACTCGCCGCCGCGGTAGCGACGGATGTTAAACTCGCGGATGAAGTCAACGCGCCGCCGAGTATCGGTGTTTTCGATCGAGACATCGTTTGAGCCTCTTCCGGAAAATACGTCGAGCCTGACGTGGTTTTATCTGTAGTAGAAGACTTTAACGATACAATACCGACGCTTTGAGACGCATTTGTAGCGTTGCCGACGGCGCTATGCTTCACTGGATTCTCTTTCTGTAATCGAAGATTTTCCAAGATTCGCCTGGCGCGTCTCGTCCGCAACATGGTCGTCGGGTCAAGTTTCTCGGGATCGACGTTTCGTAAGTTTGTAAACTTTGCGTCGCGAAACTTTGACGTCAAACGCAAACGTAAACGCAAAATCTCGAGCATCAAGTTCGCGTTAAGACGGTCTTCGAAATCTTGGGTATTTGCATGCTCGACAATCTCTACTGCCACGCGCTCGTAGGCGTCTAAAGTAAAGTTTTGCTCGAGATACGCCTCATCTTCCGGGCTTAGTGTACCAACGATATCTTTGTCTGAAATTGACGCGCCATCATCGCCACCAAGTATTTCAACGCGACCGAGCGCCAAGGTGAGCGCTAACGCCGACGGTGACGTGCCCACCGTGCGTGGTTCAAACGTCAACTTGATCCTTGATGTGGCGCTTTCGCTGCTCGGAGTAATCACATTTTGATGTTCTCCGGCGATACCTCCTTCTTGCTCGTAATACTCGACGTCTTCGAAATTCCTATCCAGTCTCTTATAGCTGTACTTCCACGCGCCTTCTTCGGCGTCGAACGGCCCGGCGCACTCTACGAGAGGCAATGCCATCGTCGCATGCGTTGGGATTATTGGAAGCTTGAGTACGATAGAAAATTTCTTCTTCCTACTGGCAGAAAGAAAGGTTACACGAACGCGACCTGGCGCGAAACGTTCGTTCGCCCCTTTCGGGTCGGTTAGCAACAACCAATTCTCGACACCACCGCTGCTATCGACTTGATCACCAAACTCTCGCACTTCATACGTGAGCGATTCCGAACGCGAGCTTCGTGGACACGGCCAAACCGATTTAAAAAGCTGACCGATCGCGACTTTGTCGTTACCATTACTTTCCTTGCCGTAAGAAGAAGCGCTACTACTAGTTTCGGATAAACCAGACTCTTCGCCGAGGAAAAAAGATTTCTCGGTGAGCATTTCACCGTTCTGTACTAAATTAATGGCACATTTCGGTGCCGCTAATAATGCACCGAACGCAGCTCGTGACTTCACCACTCTTCCCTTTTCTTCCAGCGGGTCTTGCGCCAAGCTTGGAAAGTAATATTTCCGTCGAAGGCCTAAAAACAACTCAAATTGCGTCTGACGGAACCCGTCCGAGACTAAGTTTACGAACCGTCTCTGAACGCTAATACTCAGGTTCGACGCCGTTGACTGCGAAGACTTAAACCGCGAGTTTGAATCGTGACTTGTCGTTGAATCCAACAAATGCATCATCGCCGTGTGCGACGCTCGCGTCGACGTGTAAATCAAAGCGTGTAAATCCCCGTTTTGTAAGTATACCTCCGACGCCGCCGATAAGGCCGCTCGAGACATGTTCACTCGCAAAGTGTCCACAGTTCGTTCGAGCCAAACGTACGAGTCTTGCTCGGATGAAAATATCGAATGTTCAGATACGTTTGTAGTCTTATCCATATCGAACAGTTTTCGTTCAGCTTCCTCTTTCTCTTTTTCGCGTATCACGGCGTCGTCCTTGCGTTTTTGAAGAATAGCTTCGCGTTTTGTCTGTCGTTCTTTTCTCTCTTCGTCAATGACTTTTACGAAATCGTCCGGTAACGCCCAAGACGTTAAACGCATGTTGTGGTCGATGTAAAACGTTCTTCCCGTCGTCGTGTCTAAACGTGACTCCCACCCCTCGGGTAATCGCGCGCTTAAATCTTCATCAGCCGAGCGCAAGAATTGATCCTCTTTCGCCTTCTCCATGAGCTTCGTCGATTGTAACGAGTTACTCTCAGGGTCGGTAAGCACGTCCGCTAATCCTAGACGCTTTGTTTGCTCCGCGAGCAATTGAACTGCAACAAAAAATCCGGCTAAGTTCGTTCGATCTAAAGAATCCGCGCAGTTGTATCTCAACACGCCCGCTTGTTTCCTGAGCGTTATCATTTCCCCCGTAGCTTCGTCGAACGTCCCGTAACCGTAACCGTGCTGTCCAATCTTATCGCGAAGTACTTTCCACATCGCTTCGACTGCACTCGCATCGCCCATACTTTTGACATTCGTGTGCCAATCGAAATTCGTCACCGTCAAGTTTGGATCGTTTGGTAAAATGTTGCGACATAATTCTACGCACTCGTGGAAATGTCTGGACAACTCCGCCTCGGGTTTCCCGGGTGCAATCCGCAACAAGTTCACGCACGCGATCGGGTTGCACTCTCCATAACTTTCGCGCAGTCGGGCAAAATATCGCTCGGCATTCTTATACGTGTCTTTAGTCTCCACCTCGATTTGTGCGTCGCCGACGGTTTGTTTGATCTCCTGTTTCCATCGAAGCGGCACGGAACCTCTGCGCCACACGTACGACGTCCAAATAGTTTTTTTCCTACCACTATTACTACCACTACTATTACCATTACTTGAACGCCAGACCATTTGTTCCATCTCAACTTCGTTCCCTGGATTCCCGTCCTCGTTTATTCCTCTCGCTAAAAACCTCGTCCCCGGGTGTAATCGACTCCGTTTCCCAAACACCGCAAAGTGCCACGATCCTTTCTTCGGATCGGTCGCGTCCACTAAAATCTCTCTGCACTCCGCTAAACCTTGAATCATAACTGGAACGTATCGAGACGCATCGTCGTCTAACACATCTCTCAACGGTTTTGCAATCGCCTCGTTCCACACCCACTCGCTTTCCTCCTCCTCCTCCTCCTTTGGCGGCGGCGACGCCAAAGACGAAGAACGAGAAGAATCTCGAAACGCTAAACTCTTCGTCAAATCAAACGTCTCGCTATAAAAATGTAACCCATCGATTGGAAAATCCATCAACGCTCTCGCGTGTTCTTTCTCTTGCTCCGTCAATTGTCTCACCGGACTCGAAATTGAATTCGTTTTAATCCACTTCGTCTCGCAAATCCGAAACACGTCCTCTCCGGTAGGTAATCGCATCGCTTTTTGCACTTTCGTCGCCACCAACGCGGCGACTTGGTCGCCTAAACGCGCGACACCGAGCACGCACGTCCCTCTCGTCGCGTTTCGTACTTTCCCGAGTTCCTTGAGGTAGTTCAAAGCGTCCAAATCGGACGCGAACAATAAGGTTGTTTCACCATCATTTCCCCCGCGGGAAGGTCTCTTCACGCACAAAAGCGCGCCGGATGTCGGACAAACTCTCACTATCCTCGCTTTCGGCGCTTGTCGAGCTGCGACGAGTATAATATGAATCTCACACGAGTCCGATTCTGTCACCACGCACGAGCCTTTCGGGAACGACAAACTCTCGGAGGAACCATCGTCCGATGAAGAGGAAACACCAGCGCTGTTCGCGTTTCGTTGCATCTCTCGATGACCTTTCAAGCGACAGACGAGAGAAGTTTATTCGAAGAAGAAGCTACACGTTTCAAGAACACTCCTCTTTTTCGTCGCAGTCTCGAGAAAAAGAAGACTCAAACATCGTCTCGTGTGCCACGCGGAGCGTTCTTCCTCTCTTTGCGATCAAACGCGTTTGTGTTTACGTGTATTGTGCGTTAAATGTAGGGTTTGAAAAAGTGTCCCATGAAAAGTATGCACCCTAAATGTGAGCACCCTAAACTGCTGCCTCAGTATTTCCCCGCGTGTATTAAATTAAATCTCTCTCTCTCTCTCTCTCTCTTCTCTGTCGTCTCCGTCGTCCACGGAGATGCAAATCACGACGAGGTCGAGTTTTGTGCGGTCTCTTGCGTTTTTACACTCACCCACGACAGGTCCGAAAAGAGCGCTTTTGAAACGGTCTCGTCGTCGTTTAAATCGTCATCATCGAGATAGAGAAGGAGTGGGGAAAATGTCGTCGATGCAAGATGTCACATCGTCGGAAATGATTTCCGTGCAACAACTCCTGATCGATTGCATTGAAAGCTGCTCGCGAGGGTGCCGAGAAATCCGGAAAGTGCGAGCTCGAGGAATAGCTGAGGTAAAATCGAAAATCGAAGGCGACGCGCGGTCGGCGTTGACCGAAGCGGACGTGAAAGCGCAAGCGGTCGTTATCGGGAGCTTGAGGAAGACGTACGGGGAGAGATTGAACGTCGTCGGCGAGGAGGACGGGAACGAGGACGCGACACCGACGGAAAGCGAGATGTGCGAGAGTTTACGGAAAGACGAACGGTTCAGCGAGTGCGTGAAGCAGGCGGTGAGAAACGCGTGCGAAGAAGGCGGATCTGGTGGTTTCCGAGCGGGCGAAGACGCGGCGGCGATGGAAGACGTGTGCGTGTTCGTCGATCCCGTGGACGGGACGAGGGAGTTCGTGGAAGGGAGGTTGGAGAACTGTCAGTGCTTGATTGGTATTTCCGTGAGCGGACGCGCCGTGGCGGGGGCGATTGGGTTGCCGTTTCCAAAAGGCTCGAAAGGGTTTGAGGAGGATAAAGATGACGCGGAGAAATCGGCGATTGTGTTTGGTTTGTGCGGAATGGGAGGCGCGGACGATCCGGAGAGCGATAAAGGCGTCGTCGGGGTGTTTAACGAACATTTACTAGCCGACGGGTATGTAACCACGAGCGAAGTAGATGGAAGTGAACGGTTTTCAATAACCACAGGGGATAGTAAGAACTTAATGTTGAAAGCGAGCGTAGACGCCGTCGTCGAAGCGGCGAAGGAAAACCAATCGTATTTACAGGACATAGATAGACCTTTAGTCGGAGGCGCGGGCAGTAAGATTGTCAACGTCGCGTTCGGTAAAGCCGACGTCGCGTTGATGCACCCGACGTGTTTGTGGGATAGTTGCGCACCAGAGGCTGTTTTGAAAGCGGCTGGAGGGTACGTGTCGGATTTTTTCGGCGCGCCTTTGTGTCACAGTAAAGACGCGAGGACGGTGGAAAACAATCTCGGGATCATAGCATCTATGCCGAGAGAAAAGACGCCGACGCGAGCGGAAATGTGCGCGAAACTGCGCGAGAGCGAGACTTTGCGCGCTTTGTTCGGCAAAGAGGCGGGTTTTTCCGAGGACGCTAGTGTAAAAAAGAGTGACATTCAAAAAGCTCAAGCTTTTGACATCGCGAGAGCGTTGGACGGAGCCCCGTTGACGGTAGATTATTTAAGCGACGAGATTCTTTGTAGTTTGAGTAGGAAAAGCGCGTACTCGGACGACGACGAGAAAACTGACGATGTCATGTCCGTGACCTCATCGAACGCGTTAGTTTCGTACTCAGTAAACGAAGACACCGCGGTTCGAGGATTGATGTCCGACGCGGTTCGAATACACTTGGAGTGGAAAGACAACTCGAAAAAATCGAGGACGCCAAAGTCGTTATTTTATAAACGCGTGGACATGCAAAGTCTCGCGCACGTTCGTTTGAAGAAAAGTACCGCGCCGATGAAAATTGGACGCGACGTGAGGTCTTTCTACGTCGAGTCTGCGTTCCTTTCTTCGAACGCAGCGAGAGCTTTGCACTCCGCCGGCGTCGGCGTGCCCAGATGCTACGCCTCGGCGTTTCAACTCAACGAAAATTCCTCCGTGGACTCGAAATTCGCGCTGTGCTTGGAAGATTTCTCGCCTGAGGACGGGTGGTACCAAGAAAAGTCGCTCAACTTGGCGCAAGCGAAAAGCGCCGTTATCGCTTTGGCGAGAATGCACGCGTTTTTCCTACCCGACGCAAACTATTTGAAAGAATCAGAAGAGAACATTCGGGAATTAGAAAGCGCCGTCTGGCGCTCGGGAACGTACTGGCAACCGTCCATGCAAACCATGGACGAGCAAGTCGCGAATCTTCCTCAACGATGGGAAACGTACTTGAAATCCTTCGAAAAGGAAATCGCCGAACACGTACCGAAAACCAACGACATCGGTACCGTCGGCGAGCGGTTACAACAAGTTGCGGTGGCCATTGGAAACGAAGCGTTTCCGTTCGACGTTGACGATATCGCCTCCGTTCCAGAAAGACTTCGAAAGCAGCGTACCATCGCTCACGGCGATCCAAAGGCGGGCAACATTTTCTTGAAAGAATCGTCATCACCTTCGTCGTCGTACGACTGCGGTCTCATCGATTTTCAATGGTCCGGCTTCGGTCTCCCCGGCACTGACCTCGGCCACTTCATCTGCGCCTCCGTCACCGCCGACGCGCTCTTCGACGACGGCCAAACCTTAATCGACGTCTACTACGAAAACTTTTGCACCTTTGCCACTGAATTCGGCTGCGGTCCAAACGTTTCCGAATCTATACTCACCAAAGACGAACTCCGGCGTCAAGTCGACGTCTCCATTTTAGACACCATGCGGTGCATCTTCGGCTACCAATGGCACCGCGCGAAAGCCTCGCCAGCTATGTTAGAGAGGAATAAAAACAGCGTAGGGAGGAACTCGTACAATAAAAACACGTTCAACGCCGTGTGGGTCATGCGAAGGTGCGACGAGTTGCTCCGATTGAATGCTTTCGATCGATAGCTTTTATAGCCTTGTTTCTATGATTTATTTGTAAAGGACAGACAGACAGAAATTCAAATTCTCCAACACCTCACAACACACACGCGCTTTGTATTAAGTAGAAATCACGATGGACCGACCAACGCTCTCGTCTCCTCCGAATCAAGACTTTTCTTTCGCAGCGGAAAAGTGCAAAGAGGAGCTGTCGACGTCCACGACCACCCAAACGACGGCCACGAGAGGCGTCGGGGAAAAGTTTCAAAGTTTAAGAATAGACTTTTTTGGAAACAAGTGCGCGAACGACGACGACGGACGGGATGATGGTTTGACGACGACGAATATAAAGAAGATGAGAAGCGCGAGAGGAAGAATGAAACGAGAGGGCGGACAAGTTCCGAGCGGGTTTTGCGCCGTCCACGGGGAGCCTTTTCCCGCGTTTGAGTGTTATTCAATACCCGATGAGGAAAAGAAGAAACGAGACGAGAAGAATACAAAGAAGAAGATTTTTATGCTCTTTCCTGGCAGTCGGTTGTCCGCGAGGAGGAACGCACGCGCGAAAAGAGCGCACAACGCCGAACACGATGAGATTGTCATGTTGGAAGAAGGAACGACGAATACTTTGGTTTGGATGTCGTCGTCGGAATACGGGCGAACGGTTCGTGCGAAACTCGCGCTTCCGAGCGACGTTTTAGACGTTCAGTTTTGCCGGTTTGGGCTTTCGAGAAGCGGTGCCGCGGGAGGCGCGGCGAGTTTGTGCGCGTTGCACGAAGATGGCGTTTTGGTGTATAATCCGTTATCGGGAGATATTTTGGACGTGCCGAGACCAGAGGGGTGTCGGGAGATGTGGCCGTGCGCGTTTGGTTTGCTATTCAGGAGGGAAGAGGATGGGAAGTTGTTTTTGGTGGAGCACCCGACAGATGCGCCGCACGAGTTGAAAAGAATTGGCGGTGATGGAAACGATCACAGTGAAGTAGATATATCTGGCGTAGAAATTGTTTGGAGTGATTTGGATGACGCGCTCATCGTGTGCAGAAATGTTGCATCAAATACATTTTGCGTGTTCCGAGCGGAAACGGTCGCGGACCCGTCTTCGATTGATATCGAAGCGAATTTAGCGACGAATTTGATTTATAGAGAGAAGTGCGTGGCGTTGTTTGAAGCTTGGACGGAGCCTACGAACACGCAAGATAACGTTGAGTTCATCAAAGCGAGAGGAATGGAAGTAGAGTTCGCGGAGTCGACGGGAGCGGGCGGATCCAGGCGTTTGCATTTTTGTTTCCCTGAGATAAAAATGAGCACGAGTATCGATTTGGCACCAATGACGATGAACAAAGCGAAGAAAAAGAACAGTCGTCACGAAAGGTCCACACAAAATTGGGTGCTCTCGGGAACACCGTGTGCATCAATTACGAGCGTCCAGTCGACAAGAGCGCCGTATTTAGACATTCTCGTCGTCGGTGAGGACGACTGCGTTGAATTGTATCGCGATAGCAACAACGAAGACGTTCTGGTGTGTCGTTTGGCAGTTTTGCATTCGGACGAAGGTCAGGCTATCGATGACGACGACGAAGAAAACGCGGGCGCTAATCGATCGGCAATAGTTAAGTGCACGGGTAAAGTTTGGGGATCGATAGGTAATCTCGTTAACGTCGACGTCTCGGAAGATTCGAAGAGAAGGACGCTTAGATGTATTCTCCCTGGCCCTCCTTCGGACCCGGCGGTAAGGAACGTTATTGATGCCATGGTTGAAAGCGATGATAAGTCCTTGATTTTATCTAGATTGTATGAGAAGTACTGCGCGGGTTCGTTGCAAGCAGATGCGGAATGGGCGAGTTTTTGCACCGTCGCGAAAGAGGCGTGTGGGTTCCTTTTAGGGGTAGAGGAGGAGAAAGATGACGCAATGGCAACAACATTACGAGACGAAAAAGAAAATGTCATCAAGAACGAGATGACAATTCTAGAAGACGACGATGCAAATTGGCAGTTCACCATAGAAAGTGATATGCATTCGAAATACGCGAACTCTTTTGCCTTTTTGAGAAAGCTCGAAGACAGAAAATCTACTGACTCGAATAGAGGCGGTTCTGTGAAGGACAAACAAACTACGAGGCTAGATCACAATAGGCAAACGACGTCAGAAGTGACATCGGCATCAACGATATCGTTGTCTGTATTGCGTGATCCGAATGCGTTTTTAGAAGCCTTGCACGTTGCCTATGAATGCGCAAAGCTCGATACGACACAACGTTTGACGACGCTCGTGAAACTCGGCGCGCTAATTAGAGAGCTGGCGTCAGGGTTAGGGCATGGGAATTTACTCGCGTATCATTCGCTCGAGTGTGGTAATCCGATTGCAACGGATATAGAACATGTTACTGATGAACACAAGATTTTTGACGTGATCAAAGCGTGCGAAATGGCTTTGAAAGGTACCTTGACAGAAGAGTACCTTCCGAAGGTTCTCGGTAGGGTTGTTTGCGATGACATGTATCGAATCGAGTCGAGCAACTCGAGCATTTGCGATTGGGCTAGCGATGTCCTTCGATGCTGCCACGAGCTTTCCCCAATGCGAGCATTCGCTGACCTTGATGATAACATCAACTTGGGGAGTCACAGAGATCGTTACAAAATGGAATCGAAGTTTGCTTTCAGGCATCTCGAGACGTCGAACCGATTCGCCTATCTCGCCGCGCAGAGAAATTTTACGCTCGCGAGAATAGCCCGTTTACCATCCGGTTTACAGTTGTGCTTTCGTTCGGCATTGCGGCTAAGTCGCGAAAATCCGCCTAGAAATTGGCCATCGTCGGCGTATCTTCTCATCGGGAGAGACGATATGGCGGAGCTTTCCACGCGCGACGCTGCGGCGAAACATAAAATGTACGCCATCGCAAATAGGAAAATTGAATCGTCCCGCGACGGTATCGATGACGACGATGATGACGATAACTTTGGAATGAAAATTGCGTCTGCGCGAGCTTCCGCATCGTCTGCCGTCGGTTTGAAAACCGCCGATGACGCTTTCGATGCGTACGACGGGATGGATCACATCGAGGCGTTTGTCGGTCCGCTTCGGTTTCCCAAAGATAGGCGCATCGTTGAGTTGAGGAATCTACTCGCCACGGCACGTCCAGCGCCCATATACTTGGGAAATCCGAACGCATCAAATGTAGATGGTGACGATGACGACCAAGAAGGACAAAATACATCGGCTGTAAATGAAGATGACCCGAACGCGGCTAGTGATCCAGACGCTGTGACGCAGCAACAGGCAAAGTTGTGGGCGCGTGCCACTCGAACGTCTGCAGCACCGGTCGGGAGAGGTGCGGCGACGCTGAGAACTTTGCGTCCAAAGCCTACGGAACCATTGAAAGTTCCAAAATTGTGTTTCTCTGGAACATTACCGGCGCAACGAAACGCAGTCTTAAGATTAGATTTGAACGCGAATCCCAAAGCCAAGGCGGATTTCACAGATTGGCCCGATTTTCACAACGGCGTCGCCAGTGGTTTAGCTTTGAAAGCTGCCAATGAAATTAACGACCTAAACGGAGATTCTACATTCAACCGTAACAACAATAATAATAATGATGGTGAAGTTACTCGTTCTTGGATTGTTTTCAATCGACCAAAGCAGGCGAGTCATTCGCACGCCGGCGCGCTCATGGCGCTCGGCTTGAACGGCCACCTCTCCAGAATGACGGCGACAGACTTGTACAGATATTTAGCGCAAGAACATGAAGCTACGACGGTTGCGGCATTAATCGGTATAGCTGCGGCAAATCGAGGTACCGCTGACCCGGCCACGGCACGCGTGTGCTTTTTGCACTTACCAGCTCGACATCCGTTATCGTTCCCGGAGCTCGAACTTCCCGCGCTCGTTCAAGCCGCCGCGTTGCTTTCGGTTGGTATTTTACACGAAAGTACGGCGGATAGAATGATGGTTGAGATTCTTTTGGCTGAAATTGGCGCGCAGCCGTCTGGTGAGCGTGGCGATTTCGGCCGCGAAGGCTACACGCTCGCCGCAGGATTCGCGCTTGGATTGACCACTTTAGGGTTGGGGGACAACGCCATCGGTTTGGCCGATTTAAAGATTAAGGAGCGTTTGCGACGATACGCTATTGGAGGTTCTGCACACTCGAAAGGATTTTTTGGTAACTATGGAGGTGCGAATGGTCCTTCTCTACGCAAAACGTCGACTTATTACTCCGACGGTAGCTCGGGCGGCAGCAAACGCGTCGACGATAAGTACATCAATTACGACCCAGTCATGGCTACTTTCGAAGAAAGTGAATATCAAACGGAAGATGATATCATGATGAATGGTAGAGCCGGGGGTGGTACTGGCGCAGGTGGTGGCGGATCTATGAGTAACGGTTACGTGCTGGAAGGTAACGTGGTCAACGTGGACCTTTCCGCCCCTGGAGCGATGCTCGCGCTCGGGTTGATGTATTTGAAAACGAACGACGAAGACGCTGCGGAACATTTGTGCGTCCCATCAACGCGGTATGAGTTAGATCACACGCAACCCGATTTCGTTTTACTTCGTGTTGTCGCCAAATCGCTCATTTTGTGGGATTCCGTACGACCGACGAGGAAATGGGTCGAGTCGAACTGTCCGAATCTCTTGAAACGGTCCGCGAAGGACTTGGATCGAGGGTACATGAAAACAAAAGATAACGTGAAAAAGACTAATAATACTTCGAGCGACGACGATGTAGAAGGAGACGACACCGATGACGACGAACAACCGAGAAGTTTTCGTGAAGGTTCCGACCGCGAAGCGGAAGCGCAGGCTCGCGTCCACGCCATCGCCGGCGCGTGTCTTTCCTTGGGTCTTCGGTACGCGGGTACGGCGGACGAAACGGCGGCGAATACTTTGCGCCATTACTGCTTACAATTTCTAGAATGGAAGAAAGCGGCTTTGAATGCAGGTGAACGCAAAGCGGTTGTCGATAGACCAACTTTGGAAAAATGCGTCGGATGCTGCGCGATGGCTGCCGCCACAGTCATGGCGGGAACCGGTGACGTCCCCACGTTGCGTCTTCTCAGGCACTTGCGCGCGAGACTCGAAGCGCCCGAATCGAATCAAGCGCAATCCTCGAACAAAGAAAAGGATAAAAATAAAAGTGGAATGTCTTATGGTGCACACATGGCGATTCAAACTGCCATCGGGTTTCTCTTCCTCGGCGGCGCCGCTCGAACGTTTTCGACCGAAAATGATGCCATTGCGTATCTTTTAATCGCCATGTATCCTAGATTTCCAACCGACACCAACGACCACCGGTGCCATTGCCAAGCGTTTCGACATTTGTACGTGTTAGCGAGTCGAGAACGATTGTTAACGACAGTTGATGTGGAATCGAAAGCACAAACGTCTGCGTGGGTGGAAATTGAGGTCCTCGTCGACGCAAAAAGAAGGAAATATAAAACCATCAAAACGACGACGCCGTGTTTGGCACCCGATACAAAATCAATTCGAGAAATTCGCGTGACTTCTAAGAACCTCTGGCCGACATCGAGACGTTTTTTTTTCTGTATAGGAGAAGATATAAAGAATCGAATCGTCAACTTGGAAATACCAGTCATGCAACGTCTTCGCGGCGATATTGCGGTCCAAAGTAACGATGCTTCGGACGACGTGAACGCGGCGTCTTTACGTCCACCCATCATCGATGCTTTCCTTTCCGTTGTCGGTGACGGCTATAGCTCCGCATCGCTCGACATTGAACTCATTCGTAACGAAGGCGGCGGTTCAAATTTGAACCCGCGAACGCACTCTGAAATGTTTGGATTTGACGCCTTATCAAACGCCTCAGTTTTGTTACCTCCAGATTTCAAACGGAGCAGGATTGATAAGAGTTGGATTGATCGCGTAAACTTCTCTAAAGCTGCACAACGCGAGTGCACGAGACGTGAGATTCCAGACGCGTTGCCATGTTACGTGGACTTATACAGTGCGCTCGAGCATCTCGCCGCAGCTTGTTCGGATGTTAGCGATGACAACCGCGCGATTGGCGAAACAGACGTTCGAAAGTTTTCCGCGTTTACATCGGATGTGAAAATCTTGCAGACGTTTCTAGAGTCTCGATGTTTCACCAACGAATCGAATTTAGTAGACACCACGAAAACGACGTCGTTTTCAAAGTTTATCTCGCTTATGCGCAACATGAGCGATATCGGAGACGATTCCAACGACGCGTTAGCGACGATGGCGATTCCAGCCAAATTAATCAACGCCATTCGAAGTTCGACGGAAATCTTAGTCGAGCAAAGAACGAGAGCGTATCTTTCGCGAGCGATTGCGTCTGAAGACGATGGATTTCAGCCAAGTAGCGGTGGTGAATTGTTGTGTGCGTATTCGAGATTACTCGAATTACCGTCTCTGAGTATTTTAAAAGCCGCCACGCGTCTCGCCATGGACACGTTTGGAGACGTTTCGGCGGCGTCTCTGGCTTATGCGCTCGCGGAAACGACGAAGAATGCGGGGAAGGTACCGTCCTCGAGCCTTTTAGTAAAGTTTGCGAGTTTATTTAGTTCATAGTTCATAAATACCCTTAGTTATAGTGCATACATATAGATACAAACGTGTGCTTAGATGATAGTTACTGCGAGCTTTGCTCTTCGCCTGCTCCATCTTCGCTCTTTACCTCTTCACCAGGTTTTGTGGATGCCACTTCCCCGCAATTCAACAAGGTCACTTTCGCAAACGGTTTTCCAAAGCTTTTCTCGGAAACCAACGCTCTTTTATCTCCGATGCTCTTCGCAACTTGGAAAAACGGCGAATCGCTGTTATCTGGCACCGTCGGCAACGAACCAATCTGCGCTAAAACGTCAAACCCGCTAATAACCTCCCCAACTACCACATTCGTCACGTCTAAATCCTCCGAAGGCGCGTACGTGATCGAAAAGCTCGTCCCGTTTGGCTCCGGCGGCAACGGTTCATACACCCTCTCAAACTTCCCTCTGTTCGACACCAACTTCGATTTCGGCTCTGGTTTTGGCATTCTCGGATCGTCTCTCACCTGAACGCTCACCAAATTCGCCCGGTCGTGTTTCCTTTTACCCAAATCCTTCAACAACTCTTCATTCGTCAATCCTCCCGGCACGGTATTAATCGCCTCGCCCGTCCCGGGCGCTTCAAACTTGGCAATCGCCGCCGAAGTAATCCACAAAGGCGTCTCGACCGTTTCGTCCTCGTTCTCCTCGATCCCAATGATTGGTTTTCGTCGATACGAAAGCCCTTGGATTCCTTTCGACAGAGCGAGGAATCTTCGCGCGGTTATTGATTCGTCCCCGTACACGCCAACCACGACTTGGCCGATTTTTGTGCCATCGATTGCAAATTCAAAGAACACTTGATTCGTAATTACTCGATTCGTTTCATCATCCGCCGCCCACGCGAACGGGGCGTTTGGGGAAACGAAACCAGAAAACAAAAACGAAGAGGAGACTCCTCCTGCGATCATCATTAGGTCTCTTCTTCTTCGCGGGTGGTTAAACGCGGTGGTGGTGGTTTCCTCGTCGTCCTCGTTTCGGGAAAGAATGGATTCGACGGTGCATCCATTTTTGATGTTGCGAGGAAGAGGAGTGCTCCTCTCGCGCCGAAAAGTCATGGCCGCTCCGGACGACGATACCTTTGAGTTTAAGGA
>Ga0115000_10002625_pt1 | contig 15364 bp, 12 predicted proteins | sample ArcticOcean_MG_C_6_FD_89690 | JGI IMG/M metagenome (GOLD analysis project Ga0115000, IMG submission 89690) | Marine microbial communities from western Arctic Ocean - ArcticOcean_MG_CB8_128 | ecosystem: Environmental > Aquatic > Marine > Oceanic | place: Arctic Ocean: Canada Basin | collected...
GCTTTATTTTCATCATTATTTGACATCTATCTAATAAATTCAGAAGCAATCCTTTTATTTCTTGGTCCTTCAGAATAATCATAGAACCCCTTTCCTGACTTTATTCCAAGATTCCCTTTATTAACCATTTCAACTAAAAGTGAACATGCTTTATATTTATCATTACTAAAACCATCATGCATTACCTCCAAAATTGATAAACATACATCTAATCCAATAAAATCTGCTAAATGTAATGGGCCCATTGGGTGTGACATCCCAAGAATCATTACCGTATCAATTTCTTCTACTCCAGAAACATTTTCATGTAAAGTAAAAATTGCTTCATTTATCATTGGCATTAAAATTCTATTTGCAACAAATCCTGGTGCATCATTAACCTCTACAGGTATCTTACCTAAACTTTTACTTAATTCCATGATCTTATTTGTTATATCATCTGAAGTTTTTCTTCCTCTAATTACTTCAACTAACTTCATAATTGGAACAGGATTCATAAAATGCATCCCAATTACTTTGTCAGCTCTATTAGTTTCCTTAGCAATTTGTGTAATAGATATTGAAGAAGTATTAGTAGCTAAGATTGTATGCTCAAGACATATTTTATCAAGTTGTTTAAATATTTTAAGTTTTAAATCAATATTTTCAGTAGCAGCTTCTACTACTAAATCACTATTTTCTACTGCTTTATTTAAATTTGTAGAAGTCATAATATTGTTTAATGTTTTTAGCTTATCATCATTTGTAATTTTTTCTTTAGCTAACATTCTATCAAGGTTTTTAGTAATGGTAGTAATAGCTTTGTCTAGATTCACTTGAGAGATATCTACAATTGTTACGTTGTAATTATTTTGTGCAAATGTATGAGCAATTCCATTTCCCATGGTTCCTGCTCCAATTATTGTTATGTTTTTCATTCTTGTTTAATTATTTAAATTTTTAATATAAAACCTTGATATTATCAATACTAATCTCTTCACTAATTTTTGGATCAATTCTTCGCATGTTTATAAATACCTTATAAGATATAGCACCTATACTTTCACTAACGGCTTGTGTAAGGTTAATGTAAATTTTATTCCAATCTTGTTTAGATGTTACCCATATTAAATCCTTTATTTCAACACTCTGAGGATAGTTAACATAAACTCCAACAAGAAACTCAGTGCTAGATTTATAATCAATTTCTAAATATACCGGGGCTCCACCTTGAGGTAAGATAAGATCTTGAGTAGATATTTCAAAACTAATATTTGGAGTATCAATTTTTGCATAAGCATAATGATTGACTTGATCTTCAGATATAATATTAAAATCTATTTCACTATTTAGTGTTGAATCAATAATTGTTCCTGGACTTTCAAAATCTTCTATTATTGCTTGATAAGAGGAGTTGTATGTGAATTCTGGAGAAATTGATTGGCTTTGATCTAGATTAAGTACAATAGTATCTATATAACTACTATAAAAGGGATACTGAACTCTAGTAGATGAGATTCCATTAGCTTTTACTCCAGCCTTAATTCTAATATTTTGAATTTCTGTCTCTAAAATAGGAAACTGTACAGGAATTTCATAAACACCTTGTAAATTATCATCAATATAAAACCAAATATCAGTAATATTCTCAGTGTTTTCACCAAAATTTGAGTTTGTCAGTAAATTAATATTATCAATTATTACATAAGAGGGGATATCATTATCTTTTTTAGAACATGAGAATATAGTTATTACTAGAATTGAAAAAAATATCTTTTTAAACATTATTTTATCTTTTAACATTAAATTGTGTATTTAATTTTAATAATAATTATAGTTTCAAACTAATAATATCTTTCTTTTGTATAAATATTTTCAAAAATACACTTAATACAATTATTATAATAATCCTATGAAAGATACTTTTCTACATAAAGGTTTACGCAAAAAACTAGTAGAAGATTTATCTAGTAGAGGAATTTATAATGATGTTGTACTTAAAGCAATTATGAATATTCCTCGCCATTTATTTATGGATAATGCGTTCGTAAATTTTGCATATCAAGATAAGGCTTTCCCAATTGGTTCTGGTCAAACAATTTCTCAACCTTTTACAGTTGCTTTTCAAACTCAACTTCTTAAACTTGAACCATATCAAAAAGTTCTTGAAATAGGTACAGGTTCAGGATATCAAGCAGCTGTTTTAAATGAACTTAATACTCATGTCTACACTATAGAAAGGCAGAGAGATTTATTTCTTAAGACTAAAAAATTTTTACCGTCAATTGGTCATCAATGTATGTTTGTGTATGGAGATGGTTACAAAGGACTTCCTAAGTTTGCACCATTTGATAGGATAATAATTACGTGTGGAGCTCCAAAGATTCCTCAGGATTTAATTAATCAACTAAAAGTTGGAGGAAGAATGGTAGCTCCTATTGGAAATGGTGATATTCAAGTTATGCATTTAATTGAAAAAATATCTGAATCTAAAACTAAAATAACAACGCATGGAGAATTTTCTTTCGTTCCTATGCTTAATAATAAAAATAATGGAAACTAAAGATGCTGTAGGTAATATTTTAAATGACGGAGATACTATTGTTTTATCAAAAACATTAAAAATTAAAGGGATGTCTAAAACCCTTAAAAGAGGCGATAAGATTAAAAATATTCGTCTAATAAATGATGTTAATAATATCGAATGTAGAGTTGGAAAATCACAGATTGTTTTAAAAACTTGCTTTATTAAGAAGTCATAGTATTAGAGCTTATCTAAATTTCTTAAAATAATTTCACAACCTATCTTAATTTCTTTTTCACTAATTGTTAATGGAGGTGTTATTCTAATAGATTCAGTATTAAATAAAAAGTAAAATAATAGTAATCCATCATTCCTGCAATTTTCAACTATTGTATTAGTTTCGTTTCCATTTTTTAGATCAATTGATAACATTAATCCCCTTCCTGATATACTTTTTATCTTTTTATGTTTTAATAGACTTTTAAATAACTTCTCTTTATCATTAATTTTATCAATTAATTTATTTGATAAAATATATTGTAATGTTGCCTTACTTGCAGCACAATTAATTGGATGTCCTCCAAAAGTTGTAATATGTCCTAGTTTTGGATTAAAAGTTAATTTATTCATATTATCCCAAGATGAGATAAATGCTCCAATTGGCATGCCACCTCCCATCCCTTTAGCAATACACATTATATCTGGTATTATATCAGTCTGTTGAAAACCAAATAAAGTTCCTGTTCTACCAAAACAAGTTTGAATTTCATCAAAAATTATTAATACCTTATTTTTCTTACATATGCTATTTAATTTTTTAAGGAAATCTTGAGAAGCAATTATAAAGCCACTAGCGCCTTGAATAGATTCAATTATTACAGCAGAAGTTTTTTCTGAAATTCGTTCTAAACTTTTTATGTCATTATAAATAATTTGGTTACAATCTGGTAGTAAAGGTCTATACTGAGCTTTATATTGCTCATTTCCCATTAGACTTAAAGATCCGTGTGTAGATCCATGATATGAGTTTTTACATGAAATTATTTCAGATCTACCATTAATTCTCTTAGCTAGTTTAATAGCTCCCTCAATTGCTTCTGTACCAGAATTTGTAAAATATGTTGTGCTTAATTTTTCTGGAAGATTTTCAGCTAATAATTTAGCTAAGGTATATTGTGGTTTTTGAATATATTCTCCATAAACCATTACATGGGAATATTTATCAATTTGATCTTTTACTGCATTTATAACATTCATATTTGAATGTCCTATTGAACAAGCTGAGACACCAGCAATAAAATCTAAATATTTTTTACCATCAACATCTGTTATATATGATCCTTCCGCAATTTCTACTTCTAATAATGATGGGTATGGAAATGTTTGAGCTTGATACTTCTTAAAAATATCTGTAGAAATACGTTTCATGAAATTTACTTACTAGTCTTTCTTAATATGACCTTATTTGTTGCTTTAATAATATCTTTAGCTGTTAAGCCATATTTTTCCATTAATTGTCTAGGAGTACCACTTTCTCCAAAGGTGTCATTTACTCCAACCATTTCTAAAGGAGTTGGAAATTCTCTTGATAAAACTTGAGATACACTATCTCCTAAGCCTCCATTTAACATATGTTCTTCTGCAGTTACTACACACCCTGTTTTAGATGCAGATTTTATTATAGCTTGCTTATCTAATGGTTTTATTGTATGAATATTAATTACTTCAGCCTTAATATTTGATTTTGCTAATATTTTTGACGCTTCTAATGCTTCCCATACTAAATGACCAGTCGCTATAATAGTAACATCAGTTCCATTACTTAGATAAACAGCTTCTCCAACATTAAAATTTTGATCTTCTGAAGTAAAATTTGGTACTGCAGGTCTCCCAAATCTTAAATATACTGGACCAATGTGATCAGCAATTGCAATTGTTGCTGCTTTTGTTTGATTGTAGTCACATGTGTTAATTACAGTCATATGTGGTAGCATTTTCATCATTCCAATATCTTCTAGTACTTGATGAGTAGCGCCATCTTCTCCTAATGTTAAGCCAGCATGAGAGGCACAAATCTTTACATTTTTATTAGAATATGCAATTGATTGTCGGATTTGATCATATACCCTAGAAGTTGAAAAATTAGCAAATGTTCCTGTGAATGGAATTTTACCTCCAATTGTCATTCCAGCAGCTATTCCAATCATATTTGCTTCAGCGATTCCAATTTGAAAAAATCTCTCTGGATGATTATTTTTAAAATCATTCATCTTTAATGATCCCGTAAGATCTGCACATAAAGCAACCACATCCTTATTTTTCTTTCCAAGTTCTGTCAAACCAGCACCAAAGCCTGATCTTGTATCCTTCCTTTCCATTTTAGTATATTTTAATTAGTTGTGATTTTCCTGATTTAATAATAAATGATTTTTCATTAGTATAAATATATTTTTTTGAAGATTTTGCTCTGTAAATAACAGTATATTTTCCTGGTAATAATGTTAATTTATATTGATTAGATTCTCCATTAAATCTGTAGATCTCTCTTATTTTATCTCCATCTTTCAAATAAACGCCACCATATCCCTTGGCAGGAAGTAGAATGTTTACTAGACCTGTAGAAGGAAGCTGTATTTTAGTTAATTTATTCTGATTAATTCTAATATTTTTATAATATTGTCTTGGCAATGTAAGTAATTCAATATCATAAGATCCTGTTATGTAATTTTCAGTTGTATTTATATTTTGAAGATTAATTGTTTTATGACTATTAATATCTTTAACAATAAATGAATAATCTTTTTTAGTATTAATCACAATTCTTAATTTTCCTTGAGGTGTCTTAAGTGGAATAATTGTATGTTCACCAGGGTTAATTGTTATAATATCAGATTCAACCGGTGGGATAGTATGAGCAATAACCTTGTATCTAAGTACAGGATCTATAATCATTGTATCAGGATTTCCCATGCTATTCATCGTATGAATAAAATTATATTTTACTATATCTGTAAAGTTATCATAGAAAGTTAATGCAACATTTGTCTCAGTAGGCATATCTAATGAATCAAGTAGATTAACTTGTGTAGTTGTATTATCTATAACATGTGAAATGACAATATTCAGAATATTTGAAAAATCTCTTTCATTTGATGCATCAAAGAATGTCCCCACACAATCTAAATTTTCTTTCCAGGATTTATCTAAACCTATACCAATGACAAAAGGTTTTAAGATAATTCCTTTCTTAGCGAATAATCTAGATACAGCACATGGATCCATTCCACATTCTTCTTTGCCATCAGTAATTAGGATAATAATATTTCTAGAATTTTCTAAAGGGAAATCATTTGCTGCTTCTTCCAAAGATTTAGCAATAGGAGTTGTTCCTTTTGCTTTTATCATACTTAATTTACCTTTTATTCTATCAGCAAAAACTGAAGAAGGGAGAAAATTTATTTCTAGTTTAGTATCATCACAATCTTGTGGTGGATAGCTTCTTTGGTGTCCGTATACCCTTAATGCAAGTTCTAGGTTATCAATATTTTTTAGTGAATCTGTTATACTAGATAACAATTTTTTTGCTATATCAATTTTTCTACCACTCTGCCATCTTCCAAGCATTGATTGCGAAGCATCAAAAACAAATAAAATCCTATTAATAGGTTTTGTATCTGCTTGTGAGAAAGATTTTGTATAACTACAAAATAATCCAAAAAGAATTAGTAATATTTTTAGTTTTTTAATAATCACCTAAAGTTTCCGTGTTTTGTGATAATGCTTCTAATAATTGTTCGTCATTAGGAGCACTTCCATGCCATTTATGTGTACCCATCATAAAATCAACACCATTACCCATTTCTGTATGAAGCAGTATAGCAATAGGTATTCCATTTCCAGTCATTTCTTTAGCTTTTGATAAAGCATTAATTATTGATTGTAGATTATTTCCCTGTAAAACTTCAATAACTTGCCAATCGAAAGCTTGTAATTTTGCTTTAAGATCACCCATAGGAAGAACATCATCTAATGACCCATCAATTTGTTTTTTGTTATAATCAATAGTTGCAATAATATTATCAACTTTATTTCCTGCAGCATACATTATGGCTTCCCATATTTGACCTTCTTGTAATTCTCCATCTCCATGTAATGAATAAACTAGTTGTTTGTCATTATTTAACTTTTTAGTTAATGCAGCGCCAATTGCTACTGATAAGCCTTGTCCCAAAGATCCAGAAGCAATTCTAATGCCTTCAAGTTTTTCATGTGTAGTTGGATGTCCTTGTAATCTGCTATTTAATTTTCTAAATGTTGACAATTCTTTAATGTTAAAGTATCCTGATCTTGCAAGTACTGAATATAATACAGGTGAAATATGACCATTTGATAGAAAAAATAAATCCTCATTAATACCATCCATATTAAATGATATGTCATGCTTAAGATAATTAAAATAAAGTACTGAAAGAAATTCAGTGCATCCTAAGGATCCGCCAGGATGTCCTGAGTTATTAGCATGAACCATTCTTACAATATCTCTTCTAATCTGAGAACAAATATCTTCTAACTCTTGTATTGATTTCATTTAGATAATTTTTATGTAAATTTAAAATATACCTTCATTATTTGCATTTTTAAAATGGATATGTATAACTTTTTATTAACGCATTATTGACAATTATTATTTTAAATTATTATTTTAAATTTTAAAATCAAGATTTACTAATATTGCAGAAATTATAAATTATTATTTATGGCGCTTAAATGTGGTATTGTTGGACTTCCAAATGTTGGTAAATCAACTCTCTTTAATTGTTTGTCAAAGGCCAAGGCTCAGTCTGAAAATTTCCCCTTTTGTACAATAGAGCCTAATATTGGCATAATATCTGTTCCTGATATAAGATTAGATAATATTTCAAAACTTGTAAAACCACAGAAAATTATTCCAACAACAGTAGAAATTGTAGATATTGCTGGTTTGGTTAAAGGTGCTAGCAAGGGTGAGGGATTAGGAAATAAGTTCCTTGCAAATATTAGAGAAACAAACGCATTGATTCATGTTATAAGATGTTTTGATGATGATAATATTATACATGTTGATGGTTCTGTAAATCCTATTAGAGACAAAGAAACTATTGATATGGAACTTCAGATTAAGGATCTTGAAACATTAGAAACATTCAAAGATAAAAATATAAAGATTGCCAAATCAGGTGATAAACAGGCTCAAAAAAATATCACTTGTGTAGAGAATTTAATTGATCATATAGAAAATGGTAATCCAGCTAGAAGTTGTGTGCTAAATAAAGATGATATTTCACTGATTTCATTAATGAATCTTATAACAATGAAGCCAGTTATTTATGTTTGTAATGTTGATGAAGCTTCTGTTATTGATGGTAATCCATATGTAAAGCAAGTAGAAGATGCAATTAAAGATGAAAATGCACAACTTCTTATTATTGCAACTGCAATTGAAGCTGATATTGCTGAATTAGATTCTATAGATGAACAGCTATTATTTCTAGAAGAAATGGGTCTTAAGGAACCTGGGGTAAATCATTTAATTAATTCTACATATAGACTTTTAAATCTGCAAACTTACTTTACAGCTGGAGAAAAGGAGGTTAGAGCTTGGACAATTGTAAAAGGGACAAAGGCTCCAAAGGCTGCAGCAGTAATACATACAGATTTTGAAAAGGGGTTTATTAGAGCGGAGGTTATCTCATACGATAATTTTATTTATTATGGTTCTGAGCAACTTTGTAGGGATAATGGTAAACTTGCAATTGAAGGAAAGGATTATATTGTTAATGACGGAGATATAATGCATTTTCGATTTAATGTATAGCTATTCTTGTAAAGTTGAAAAGATTGTTGATAAGAGCTGCTAATTTACTCCTATTTTAAATTCAAGAAATTTTATTTTTGTTGCTTATTTTAAAAAGCTAGTATTCTAAGTTAAATATGGAAAATAACCAATATACTGAAGATAGCATCCGATCACTTGATTGGAAAGAGCACATCAGACTTAGACCTGGTATGTATATTGGTAAGATGGGAGATGGATCATCACCAGATGATGGTATATATGTTCTTTTAAAAGAAGTTATTGATAATTCTATTGACGAATATGTAATGGGTAATGGAAAAACCATTGAGTTATCTATTAAAAATAATAATGTATTAATAAGAGATTTTGGTCGTGGAATACCACTTGGGAAACTTGTTGATGTTGTGTCTAAAATTAATACTGGAGCTAAATACGATTCTAAGGTTTTTAAGAAATCTGTTGGTCTAAATGGAGTAGGGTCTAAAGCAGTAAATGCTTTATCATCATATTTTAAAATTAAATCTATTAGAGACGGGAAAAGTAAACTTGTTGAATTTTCTTGTGGAACTATTATTAATGACGAAGAAATACAAGAAAATACTGGTAGGAAGGGCACTACTGTAACTTTTATTCCTGATCAAGAGTTATTTGGAAATTATAGGTTTATAAATGAATACATTGAAAAAATGTTATGGAACTATTGTTATCTAAATACTGGATTAACAATACTTTATAATGGAAATAAATTTTATTCTGAAAATGGATTGTTTGATCTCTTAGATCAAAATACTGATGCAGATTTATTATATCCAATAATTCATTTAAAGGCAGAAGATATTGAGGTTGCAATTACTCATTGTAAAAATCAATATTCTGAGCAATATTATTCTTTTGTAAATGGTCAACATACTGTCCAAGGGGGTACTCATCAGGGCGCTTTTAGACAAGCAGTTGTAAAGGTTATTAGAGAGTATTACAATAAAAATTATGAAGCAGCTGATATTCGCCAGGCAATTAATGCTGCAATTAGTATTAAAGTTATTGAGCCTATTTTTGAATCTCAAACAAAAACTAAACTTGGCTCAACAGAGATTGAACCAAATGGAACTACTGTTCATACATTCATACATGATTTTTTAAAAAGATATTTAGATAATTTCTTGCATAAAAATAGTGATATTGCTGATATACTTCAAAAAAAGATTCAAATAGCTGAGCACGAAAGGAAAGCAATGGCAGGAGTTAAGAAATTAGCAAGAGAAAGAGCTAAAAAGGCTAATCTTCATAATAAAAAATTAAGAGATTGTAGAATTCATTATAATGATCACAATAAAGAACAAAGAGTTGATTCTACTCTATTTATTACTGAAGGCGATTCAGCCTCTGGATCTATAACTAAAACACGTGATATTAAAACTCAAGCTGTATTCAGTCTTAGAGGAAAACCATTAAATTCATATGGTTTAACAAAGAAAGTAGTCTATGAAAATGAAGAATTTAATTTACTTCAGTCAGCTTTAAATATTGAACAAGGGATTGATGATTTAAGATATAATAAAATTGTTATTGCAACCGATGCTGATGTAGACGGAATGCATATTAGATTACTTTTAATTACTTTTTTTCTTCAGTTTTTCCCTGAACTTGTTAAAGAGGGACATGTATATATTCTAGAAACTCCATTATTTAGAGTAAGGAATAAGAAAAATACGATCTATTGTTATAATAATAATGAACGCTTGATAGCATTAGAAAAATTAGGTAAAAATGCAGAAATCACTAGATTTAAGGGTTTAGGTGAGATATCTCCTAATGAATTTAAATATTTTATTGGATCAGATATGCGATTAGATCCAGTAATAATTGGTGGTGAAGCTAAAATTCATGAAATATTAAAATATTTTATGGGAAAAAATACACCTGAGAGACAAGATTTTATAATAAATAATCTAAAAATTGAAGAGGATATTGCATATGAAAATGAAAAAAATAGAGATTTCTAATACCAAAAGGACTAACTACTTATATTATTTAATTTTAACTTACTTTATTATATTTATGATTTTTCCATTTTTAATACTAGCAAATTTTGAAAATTCTGTAATTGCTGTTTTTTTAAATAACAATATGTATTTGCTATTTTTAATAGTATTAGTATTTATTTATATTATAATAACAGGTGTTTACTATTCATATTTTAGAATTGATTCCTACATTGTAAATGCTTCATCATCTAGATTTAGCTCAAAAAATAATTTACTTGATATTAGACATGATATGTTAGAAAAATTTCATTTTAAGAAATCATTTTTTTCTTGGAATACAGTTTTGTATTTAAATTTTAAAAAATCCAACAAAAATAGTGTTATGAAAAAGTTTTATTTTTCTTTGTTAGCTGAGAGTAATAAAAATAAGATATCTTTAATATTAAATAAAATCATTAGTAATAATTAGAAATGAATGAATTAGATAATATAGATTCTGATGATAATTTAAAAGATATTATTCATGTATCTGGTATGTATGAAAATTGGTTTTTAGATTATGCTTCTTATGTAATTTTGGAGAGAGCTGTTCCTCATATTTATGATGGTTTTAAACCTGTTCAAAGAAGAATCCTACATTCTTTAAAAGAACTTGATGATGGAAGATATCATAAGGTTGCAAATGTTATAGGTCATACAATGAAGTATCATCCTCATGGAGATGCTTCAATTGGTGATGCAATGGTTCAAATTGGTCAAAAGGATTTATTGCTTGATATGCAGGGAAATTGGGGTAATACAGCAACTGGTGATAGAGCTGCAGCTTCCAGATATATAGAAGTTAGATTAACTCCTTTTGCTTTAGAAATAGCCTTTAATAAAAAAATAACAAAATGGAATTCTTCCTATGATGGAAGAGGTAAGGAGCCAGATACATTACCAGTTAAATTTCCTCTATTATTAGCTCATGGAGTTGAAGGTATTGCAGTTGGTCTTTCAACAAAAATCCTACCACATAATTTTAATGAACTAATAGATGCTTCTATAAAAGTTCTCAAAGGAATTAAACCAAGAATATTTCCTGATTTTTCTTCAGGAGGAATGGCAGATTTCACAAATTATAATGATGGTAAAAGAGGTGGTAAAGTAAGAGTGAGAGCAAAAATTAAAGCTATTGATAAAACAACCTTACATATAACAGAACTTCCATTTTCAACAAATACATCATCTTTAATCAATTCTATTATTAAAGCCAATGATAAAGGAAAAATAAAAATTAAGAAAATTGAAGACAATACTGCAGAGAAAGTTGAAATATCTATTATTATACCAACTGGTATTTCTCCAGATAAAACTATAGATGCTTTATACAGATTTACAGATTGCGAGTTATCTATTTCACCTCTTTCATGCGTTATTAATAATAATACCCCAATCTTTAATGGTGTTTCAGATTTACTACAAGAATCAACAGAACATACATTAAGTTTATTGTCTGCTGAACTAGAAGTTAATTTAAAAGAATTTCAAGATAAATGGCATTTTTCGTCTCTTGAAAGAATATTCATTGAGAATAGAATTTATCATTCAATTGAAGATCTTGATTCATGGGAAACTATTATATCTACAATTCTTGATGAACTAAAACCCTTTTGCAATCAACTATTGAGAGATATAACTAGAGAGGATATTGAAAGACTTACTGAAATTAAGATTAAAAGGATTACAAAATTTGATCTAAATAGAGCTATTAACGATATTAATAACCTTGAGTTAAAAATTAAGGATATTAAATATAATATAAGCAACCTAACGGAGTATGCTATTAAATATTTTAAAAATTTAAAAAAGAAATATGGTAACAATAAACAAAGAAAAACTGAAATAAAAATTTTTGAGAGTATTGATGCTACAAAGGTAGTTGTTGCTAATAAAAAGCTATATATAAACCGTCAAGAAGGTTTTATAGGAACTAATTTAAGAAAAGATGAATTTATTTCTGATTGTTCAGATATAGACGATATTATTATTATTAAAGACAATGGTCTTATGCAAGTTGTAAAAGTTGATTCTAAAGTGTTTGTAGGAAAAGGTATTTTACACGCTGCAGTTTTTAAGAAGAAGGATTCTAGAACAATTTATAACATGATATATTTAGATGGAAAATCTGGTTATTCAATGATAAAACGTTTTAATGTTAGTAGTATTACAAGAAATAAAGATTATATGCTTACAAGATCTAATGAAGGCTCTAAGGTTTTGTATTTAACTGCTAATCCTAACGGTGAAGCTGAAATGGTTACTGCTCATCTTAGAAAAAATCAACGATTAAAAATACTAAAGATTGATTATGATTTTGCAGACTTAACAATTAAAGGTAAGGGTTCAGTAGGTAATATTCTTACAAAGAATAATGTCAAAAAAATTGAATTAAAATCTGAAGGCGTATCTACATTATCAGCTAGAAAAATATGGTTTGATACAAATGTAAAAAGATTGAATGTTGAGAGTAGAGGGGAATTACTAGGAGATTTTGTTGCTAATGACAAAATTCTATCAATTAATCAATCTGGATCTTTAGAACTTAAAAGTTATGACATCTCTACACATTTTGATGATGATATACTTATTATTGAAAGACATAATCCACGTAAACCTATCTCAATAATATATTTTGATGGAAAAAGACAAAATTTCTATGTAAAAAGATTTCTAATAGATAAATCCAATCAAAAATTTTCTTTTATTTCTGATCATAAGGATTCATATCTTGAATTAGTTTCTACTGATTGGAGACCTCAAATTGAGATTTTATATAAGAAAGAAAAAGGAAAAAACAGAATTAAAACTATTATTAGTTTGGAAGAATTTATTGCTATAAAGGGAGCAAAATCTTCTGGAAATAAACTTTCTTCTAATAAGATTAATACTATTAATCTATTAGAACCTTTAGAATATACTGAGGTCATTTCAAAACCTGTAGAAATTTCAGAACTTGTTAAAATTCCCTTAATAATAACAAATAATAAAGAAGATTCTAATGATAATAATCAGACTACATTAAAATTATAAATTTTAAATAAAAATATTTTATATAACTTTTTATTAAAATAGTTACATTTGTAAAAAACAAACTATGAAAAAATTATTATTAATTCTCTTACTTCCAATTAGTCTAATTTCACAATCAAATTATAATCTTTCTCTTTTAGGAACTTATGATAACTATACTTCAGAAGGAACTGATATTTGGGGATGGGTAGCTAGTGATGGAAGTGAATATGCTCTCGTGGGATTGAATGATGGTTTTTCAGTTGTTAATGTTACCAATCCATCAAGTCCTGTTGAAGAATTCTATATTAGTGATGTTAGTTCAACTTGGAGAGATATTAAAACTTGGGGACATTATGCATATATAACAACAGATGATAATGATCCAGGTCTCTTAATTGTAGATTTAAGTGATATGACTGGAAATACATATTTCTACAGGACAATTTTTAATAATTCAAATGGTTCTAGTACTGAATTTACTAATGCTCATAATATTTATATTGATGAGAATGGTGTAGCCTATATTTTTGGTGCATCTTCAAATACTGGAGTAACTCCAACTGATGGAGTTATTTTTTTAGATGTAGATACTGACCCTCTTAATCCTATTTATTTAGGAGAATGGAGTGATTTTTATGTTCATGACGGAATGGCTCGTGGTGATACTATGTATGTTGGTTGTGTTTATGAAGGCGATTTGTATGTAGTTGATGTTTCTAATAAATCAAATCCTCAAAACTTAGGTAATATAGGTACTCCTAATGATTTTACACATAATACTTGGGTTTCTGATAATGGTGATTATGTCTTTACTACTGATGAAAAGACTGATGCATACATTGGATCTTATGATATTACAGATTTAAATAATATTCAAGAAGTTGATAGGATTCAGTCAAACCCTGGATCAAATTCTATCCCACACAACGTTCATGTTGATGGTAATTTTTTAATTACATCTTATTATAGAGATGGTACTGTTGTACATGATATTACTCATCCAAATAATTTAATTCAGGTTGCATCTTTTGATTCTTCACCACTATCTGGTGATGGTTTTGATGGTTGTTGGGGAACTTATCCATATTTACCATCAGGAAATATTATTTCTTCTGATATAAATAGTGGTAGTGGTAATAATGGAAGATTGTTAGTTTATAGCAGAGACTTTCTGCAAGCTTGTTATTTAGAAGGAAATGTAACTGATCTATCTAATTCTAGTCCATTAACTAATGTAACTATTGAAATTATAAATTCTCTATCAACTATTACCTCATCAACAGATTTGTCTGGTAATTATTTTAGTGGTATTGTTTACCAGGGGACATATGATATAGTTTTTTCATCTCCTGGATATTTAACAGATACAATTAGTTCAACTTTATCTAATGGAAATACTACAGTTGTTAATGCTCAGTTAGAGCCGTTAGTATCTTTTAATACATCAGGAATGGTAATTGATATTAATGGTAATGGTATACCCAATGCAGATATTTTAATTTATAATAATTATTTTTCATTTAATTCAAATTCTGATAATAATGGTAATTTTAGTATTTCGGGTATTTATGAAGGTAATTATGATGTAATTGCTGGAGCCTGGGGATATGTTACTTCTTGCACAAACGAATTTATTTCATCTTCTTCAACTAATCAAATAACTTTACAGGAAGGCTATTATGATGATTTTACATTTGATTTTGGTTGGAGTGTTTCGGGAGGAATTTTTAATCCTAATGAGGGTATATGGCAAAGAGGTGATCCAGAACAAACTAGCTTTAATGGTTCTGATTTTAATCCTGAAAATGACTTAAATAATGATTGTTATGATTTTGCTTATGTTACAGGTTTAAGTGCAGGTCCATATGTTGGAGCTAGAGATGTTGATGAAGCAAATACTATACTTACTTCACCAGTTTTTGATTTATCATTGCCATTAAATTCAAATAATAAATATTTTCTTAATTATAATTTATGGTTCAATAA
>Ga0115000_10002629_pt1 | contig 15358 bp, 16 predicted proteins | sample ArcticOcean_MG_C_6_FD_89690 | JGI IMG/M metagenome (GOLD analysis project Ga0115000, IMG submission 89690) | Marine microbial communities from western Arctic Ocean - ArcticOcean_MG_CB8_128 | ecosystem: Environmental > Aquatic > Marine > Oceanic | place: Arctic Ocean: Canada Basin | collected...
GAGACTGTGCTAACAATAACTAAAAAAAGGAGTATTGTGCAAAGTCCTAAATTCAAAATCTATGATGATGATGAAGACAAATGGATAAATCTAAAAGTTGTTCTAAGAGGACGGATTGACGGTGATGGAGAGTATTTAAAAATTGGTGATGATGCCAGAATAAAAAACAATCCTAAATCTAACAAAATTAAAATAGACAATAAAGGTTCTGTAAAAGACAAAATTGAATATAATATTCCTTATGAAGGATGGACCACAGTAAGAGTTGTTTATTTAGCCTATGAAGATGATTGGGGAGATTATATAAAAATTAAAGGTAAATTAGGAAAGAAAATAAAAATCACAAAATAATAGCTTTTATAGGTTTGATGAAAGCTATAAATATTTCATATAAAAATTATGAATCATTCAAACTAATTATTCAAATCTTTGAGGTTTTTTCTAAAAAAGTGTCGTCAATTCTGTCGTCAGATGATTAAAAGTACCTGTTATTTAGCTGATTTGAACTGAAAGAGACAATCTTCTTCAGATAATATTACATTATGGATAAAGAAATTACTAATATAATCACAAAAATTCATAAGAATGATTCTCTAAAAGGTTCATTAGTTGTTACTGGTTGTGGCTCAACTGCTATATCTTGGTTATTATCTATCCCTGGAGCATCAAAAACTATATTAAGTGCTTATGTCCCATATTCTAAATTATCTCTTGAAAAATATTTAAATAAAGAATTAAAAAACCATGTTAGTGAAGAAGAATCTATAAATATGGCAAATAAAGCTTATTTAGACTCATCAGCTATATTAGATATAAATCAAAATGGTATAAAAATATTTGGATTAAGTTGTACTGGAGCTATTAGTACTGATAGAGAACGTAAGGGTGAAGATAAAGCTCATATATCTTTACGTTCAGAAAATAAAATAACTACATATTCTATACATTTTGATAAAAATAACAGAAACCGTATAACAGAAGAGATAATTATTAGTAAAATTATAATAAATTCTATTGCTTCTCTGTACGATATTAATGAAAGAATTACGCTAGGTTTATTTAAAAATGAAAAGTTTTATACATCACATAGAATCATTAAGTAATGAAAAAATTGATTACTTTATTACAAATAGTGATCTAAATATATTTCATGAAGATATTGAAAACTCTGTAATATTATCAGGTTCTTTTAATCCTGTGCACGATGGTCACATGAAATTATTGAACTACTCATCTGAAAAGTTAAAAATGAATAAATATTATGAGATTTCTTTATCTAATGTTGATAAAGATGATATTCAAATTGAAGAGCTAATAAAAAGAATAAAAAAATTTAATACTGATGAAAAAATTATTATTAGTAAAAGTAGTAAATTTATTCATAAATCAAAGATTTTTCCTAAATCTTGTTTTATTGTTGGCTATGACACTGCAATTAGAATATTAGATCCATCTTATTTGTCTTCAGGAGAGTCCCTAGATGACCTTTTCAATGCACTTGGTAAAAACAGCTGTACTTTTTTAGTGGCAGGAAGAATTGATGCCACAGGATCAATTTTTGAAAATTTAGAACTTAATAACTTAGATTTTAAATATAAAGATTATTTCAAAATTATTTCAGAGAAAGATTTTAGAGTAGATGTATCTTCAACAGATATGAGAAGACATGATATTTGACAATAATTAATCTTATAATTATCATAACAATTCTATGAGTATGATAGAAACTATTAATTATTTTGATACAGGTATTTCGGCAGGATTCCCTTCTCCTGCAGGAGATTTTATCTCATCAAAATTAAATATTCATGACTATATAGTTACTAACCCTTCAGCTACTTTTTGTGTGAAAGTATCAGGTGATTCTATGGTTCAAGCACATATATTTTCTGGCGATATACTTGTTATTGATAGATCTATAAAACCTTTGACTGGTCATATAATTTTGTGTGTACTGGATGGAGAATATTTAATAAAAAAATTAAAAATTAAAAATAATCAAATATATTTAGTTGCGGCAAATGATAAATATAAACCTATATTAATAAATAAAAAAAATCCATTTGATATTTCAGGTGTAGTCATTGCATCAATAAGAAAATTTATATGATATTTTTAGTAGATTGTAATAATTTTTATGCTTCTTGTGAAAGAATTTTTAGACCTGACTTGCAGAATATACCTATTGTAGTTTTATCTAATAATGATGGATGTATTATATCTAGAAGCTCTGAAGCAAAAGATATAGGGATTAAGATGGGTGAACCTGTATTTAAAATAAAAAATTTAATTAAAAACAATAATATTCATGTGTTTTCTTCAAATTTTGAGTTATATGGAGAAATTTCAAAAAGAATTATGCTTGAATTGAAAATTTTTTCATCTAAAATCGAAGTATATTCTATCGATGAAGCTTTTATGCAAATTGATAATAATTCTAATTTATCTGCTTTATCTCAAGAAATTATTTATCATATAAAAAAAATAACAGGAATACCTGTCTCTGTAGGAGTTTCAAGTACTAAAACACTCTCAAAAATAGCAGTTAATTTTGCAAAAAATAAACTTAATAACACTTTTATATTAGAAGAAAAATTAGATATTTATGAGATTGTAAAATCATTAGATGTAAAAAAGATTTGGGGTATTGGAAGTAATTATAGTAAATATTTATACCAAAATAAAATATTTACTGCTTACGATTTTATGAATACTAATAAAGCCTGGATAATGAAAAAGATGAACATAAATGTTTTAAGAACAAGAGAAGAACTAAAAGGTATTTCATGCTTTCCTATTGTCACCTCAAATCCTCCTAAAAAAACTATAACTGTTTCACGATCATTTAAAAATGATATTCATAAATACTTAGATCTTGAAAAGAGAATAAGTGATTATGCTTTTATTTGTTCTAGAAAATTAAGAAAAGAAAAATTAACTGCTTACTCTATATCTATATTTATTGCTACAAATCAGTATAAATATCGTCCAGAATCTAATTATTACGGATTTACATCAGATAACTTTTTAGTTTCTACAAATAATTATATAGATATAGTTAAACTTTCAAATAAATTATTAAGAAAAATTTTTAAAAATAAATTTTCTTATAAAAAAGGAGGTGTTATATTAAGTAATTTAACTAGTGAAAATAGTTATCAAGCTTCTTATTTAAAATTACCTTCTAGTTCTAAACAAGATTCATTGATGAATTCCATAGACTATATAAATAATACTTTTGGTTCAGAAAAAATAAAGTTAGCATCACAAAATTTGCAAGATGTTACATCTTTATCTAGAAAAAAACTTTCACCGAAATATATAAACTCTTGGAATGATATACCAAATATTACTATATAGTTAAGAATTTTCTTTGAAAATTGCAAAAGAAGATGTATATCCATGTAAATATGTACGATCTCCAATAGGGCTTATTTCACCATTAGAAAAAAATCCAGTTATAGGAGATTCACTATCTATAATATTTTTATAAAGATTTATATCATGATGTGATTCTCCTAGAAGATATTTTCCTCTTCCAACACTTGAAAACATTAGTGTAGATTTGATTATTTGACCATCATCTATTTCATAATTTGTTAACATTTTTTTTAATTCTTCTTGAGCTGCTTCTGAATCTCTTAAGTGAAATTGAATAACTTGTCCATCAGTAACAGATTCACCTATAGAAATAGAACCTGTTTCTTTGTCTATAGAAGATATGTTTCTTATCATATAAGTTATTTCATCATCTACATCACCTAATCTATCCATCAAAATTCCTATCTGAAGAGCGTTATTCATAATATCTTTTTGATCTTCAGGAAGTTCATCATATAACTTTTTTATTGCCACAATTGGTAAGTCACCATCAAGCTCATTAATAATATTATTATTAGATTGTGTAACTATCATAGGTTCACCGATTGCTCTACAACTTTTTGCAACTAATATATCTAGTTCAAAGTTTCCTGATATGACTAACCCTGAACAACCTCTAAAGTAAGTTTTATTATTAACAAATAAAGCATTTTCACCTGGCTTATTACCACCTGATGCCAGTGCTCCTATTATTTTAGTATCAGGGAAAGCAAAATCTAAACCATCTAAAACGTACTCAGTCCTTACAGAAAATGGATCTGGAAACAAAACAATTGTTTTTGGATTATCATCTACTACTTCTATTAATTCTTTCCAAGAATCAGGTCCTTCATCAGGAGTAGGTAATTCATCTTGTGAAAAATGAAAAGGTTTTAATTCAACATTTGGTAAACTAGCAACCGTTAATGATACACCAGGGAGATATTCAAATTCTTTTCCTTCACCTATAACTCCAGAACCTGAGCAACCTAAAATTATTTCACAGTTTACATTTGCTTTTATTTTTTCTATAATCTTTTCGTAATCTGATGAGTGATGTGACGAAATAAATATTAATCCTAAATCAGGCTTCTTGTCACCTAATTTTTTTAATATTTCTCTACTTACATCTTCAATTGCTAAATCTAATGATGGCGAATTTGAAACAGATGAACACCAAAACATAAAATTACCTTTCTCAAGTTATAAGGGAGTACTTTTAGTAAAAAAAATACATTGGAACAAACATAACCTCATGCTACACGAATATATATTAAAAGACCTAACTATTTTATTACGAGGTTTTTACAGTAATTTTATTTTGAAAATTAAATAATATATAAATATGAAAAAAGTTTTTATAGGGAATAAAATTTATATATTTGATGAACTCACTTCTACTATGGATTTATCTAAAGATATGATATCTAAAAACATAGATGAAGGAACAACTATTATTGCAAATAATCAATCAAAAGGAAGGGGGAGCAATGAAAGAAAATGGGTTTCAAATGGCGAAGATGCTCTTTTTTCTATAATTTTAAAACCTTTAATTTCAAATTTGAACTTATTATCCATTATAACTTCATATTCTATTATGAAAGTTTTAGAAAAAATTACAACAAAAGACATAAAAATTAAATGGCCCAATGATGTTCTAGTAGATGGAAAAAAAATATCAGGAGTTCTGATAGAAAATTATATACAAATTAATACCTACTCAATTATTGGAGTAGGTATTAATATAAATTCAAATCATAATCATAATGAAAATTTTATATATCCATCTATAAGTATTAAAGACATATTAGGAAAAAATACTCCTAAGTTTTCGATTATAAAACTTTTTTTAAATAGATTTCAAAAAGATTATAATGATTTGATAAATGACAAGATAAAAATTTCTGATATTTCTAATAATCTTTTTAGACTGGGAGAATTAACTTCTTTTCGTTCAAATTATAAAAAATTACAAAAAAAAACTAAGAATGAAAAATATAAAATCATTTCTTTAAATGTAGATGGATCATTAAAAGTTTCTAATAGCATAGGGGATGAAATAAATATAAGTTCTTCTGAAATAATTTTTTAGTAGTTTTAACTATAAACTTTTAATAACAGAACCAATAATTTCTAAAAGGAAAATTGCAGCTATAGGAGTAAAATCTAAAGAACCTGTTCTAGGTAAAATTTTTCTTATTCGTGCCAATAAAGGTTCAGTTATGATAATTAAAAATTGTACTAATTGATAATTTCTTGAATTAGGTATCCAGTCAGATAAAACTCTAATTACTATAATGATTGAATAAATATCTAATATTCTTCCGATTAACATAAATATATTCATTAGTTACTTTCACTTTCTTTTGATAACTTAATACTTCTATCAACTGCTGCTTTAATAGTTCCTGAAATTATTTCTTCTATTTTATTTTCTTGCAAAAAATCTAAGCCTGCTTCAGTGGTACCTCCAGGAGATGTTACAGCTTCTCTAAGTTCTTTAGGTGTTTTATTTGAAATTCTTAATAATTCTGAACTACCAATTAAAGTTTCTTTTGCTAACGTATAGCTCATAGAATCTGTAAGACCATATTTTTTCCCAGCTAAAATGAGAGTTTCTAAAAATTTATAAATAAAACCTGGACCACTTCCAGATAAAGCAGTTGCTGTATCTATTATATCCTCTGATTCGGCTTCTAATGACTTTCCAAAAGAATTTAGCATACTAATAGCCAATTCTTTTTCTTCGCTATTTACTTCATTTGTTGATTTCCATACACTCATTCCTTTTGAAACTTGTGCAGGAGTATTTGGCATTACTCTTATAATTTTTCTATGATTCGATAATTTTTTTATTTGCTCTATTTTTACCCCTGCCATTATAGAAATCAAAACTTGGTTATCATTTAAAAAACCTTTTATTTCATTTGCTAAATACTGAAAAGATTGTGGCTTAATACATATCCAAATAAACTTTGAATTAGAAATATTATTATCAATTTTTTCTTTAAAGTTTAATTCTAAGTCTGAAGAATTAATAAATTTTGACTTGTCATTTTCTATAATATTTATATGAGAAAATATTTTTTCTTTTATTATTCCTTTTATAATAGCTGAACCCATATTCCCAAAACCAATGAACGTTATTTCATTTTTATTTTTATTCATAATTGAGAGCTATAAGCTAGGTTATTTGCTAAATTTATAGCTTCTATCATGCTAGTTGGATCAGCTATATTTTTACCTACAATATCAAAAGCAGTACCATGGTCAACAGATGTTCTTATAAAAGAAACTCCTAAGTTTACTGATATTGATTGTTCAAATCCATATACTTTTATAGGTATATGACCTTGGTCATGATACATAACGACTACTACATCAAACTTACCATTTATTGCATCATAAAAAACTGAGTCTGCAGGGTGAGGCCCAGTCACATTTAAACTATCTTTTTGACAGTTAATAATTGCTGGTAATATTTCTTCTTGTTCTGTATTTCCTATTAATCCTCCATCAGAAGCATGTGGATTTAATGCTGCAACTCCTATTCTAGGAGACTTAAACCCCCATGATAAAAAATGTTTTTGGGTTAGTCTTATTGCCCTTTCTACATTTTCAGTCGTTACATATTTACAAGCTTCTGATAATGATAAGTGAGTTGATAAGTGCATGCACCTTAATTTACCTGAAACTAGCATTGTTGCTACATAGTTAGAATTACTTTTTCTTTTGAAAATTTCTTGATGCCCAATATCTTTGAAATTTGCCATTTGCCAACTCTCTTTATTTATAGGAGCAGTGCAAATAGCATCAACTTTTTTTTCAAGAGCTAGATCCGTGGCCAATTCAACCCATTCGTGAGAAGCAAATCCTGATTCAATAGAATTTTTTCCCTTTAAAAAAACGTGGTCTTTATATTTTCCGTTATCAAGTATAAATATCTTGTCAGAATTATTATTTACATCAGAGATATTCCTAATACTTTCAAATTGTAAATTAGCCCCAATTTGTTTTGAAGTGTCTATTATTGTTTTTGTATCTCCAATAATTAGGGGTAATTTTTTTGTATTTTTGGAAATTTTATCTAAAGCTTTTACTATAACTTCAGGGCCAATCCCTGATGGATCTCCTAATGTTAATGCAATTCTATTTTTTGAATTAATTGTCATTTTGTTAACACTTTGAATATCCACAACTATAGCATTTTTGACAACCTTCTTCAAAGGCCAAAGTTCCAACTTCACAATCTGGGCAATTTGACATAATTTCATTATTTGATGAAACACTCACAGAAACAGTTTCTGTTTTTTGTACTTTATCATCTACACTAATCATTGTAGATTGCTTTGAGGAAGGATTTTCTTTTTGAATGCTAAATATTGATTTTTGAGTTGCTTCATTAATTACATTTGAGTCTTTGTCAGTAATTACTTTGTCTAAAACCATAGCTAATGCATCTGGAACAGATCTAACTAAGTTTCCTTCATCCCATGCTGGGATATCAGTAATTCCTCTTAATTGTTCAATGATTTCTTTTGGATCAAGTCCAGACCTAAGACATAATGAGGCTACTCTAGATACAGCTTCTGCCATAGCAGCATCATTTCCTCCAGCTTTACCATGAGTAGTAAAAATCTCAAAAGGTTTTTCTCCAGCCATATTTATAGTTACATATAAATTTCCTCTACCTGTTTTTACTCTTGAAGTTATACCATATAATTCTTGTGGTCTATCCATAGGAGTTATATATCCATTAACAGATTTTTTTGGAAGTATACTATCAAAATTACCATTTTTTATTTCAGATTGATTATTTAGATCTTCTCTAGTTTTATCACTTGAAGTATCATGACCTGAAGTTAGGACCTCAACTTCTCTCGATCCAGATCGATACACTGTAATTCCTTTACATTTAGTTTCCCAAGCTAGCATATATGCATTTTCTACGTCCTCTATAGTTGCTTCGTTAGGGAAATTAATTGTTTTTGAGATACCTGCATCTGTACTTTCCTGGAATGCACTTTGCATTAAAACATGATAAGTAGGAGATATATCTGCTGCTGTATGAAATAAATCTTTAATATCATTAGTTACGTCTTCTCTATCAAGTAGAGATCCACCATCAGAGAGATATTCCATTAAATCTTCAGAATATATGTTTTTAAACTTACATATATTTTCAAAATTCTTATCTACATAAAATAGAGTTTCTCCTTCTAAAATATTATGTTTTCTATACGCTAAAGAGAAAATAGGTTCAATTCCTGAGGAAGCTCCAGCAATCATTGAAATAGTACCTGTAGGCGCAACTGTTAGCCTGCAAGCATTTCTCAATGGTTCTTCTCCATTTTTGTCCATTTCTGAACCATGCCATTTAGGAAATGGTCCTCTTTCTATGGCTAAATCTCTGGATTCTTTATCTGATTCTTGTTTAAAAAATGCCATAAGTTCTTTACCTACTTCAACTCCTTTATCAGAATCATAAGGAATACCTAATTTAACAAGAAGATCTGCAAATCCCATAATACCTAGGCCAAGCTTTCTAGTTCCTAAATTCATTTCTTCTATTTCTGGGATAGCATATTTATTTGCATCAATAACATTATCTAAAAATCTAGTAGTTAATCTTATTGTTTTACTTAGCTTGTCCCAATCTATTTTTATTTCTTCATTAGTTTCAATAAGAAATTTTGCTACATCTATTGATCCTAAATTACAAGATTCATTTGGTAGTAAAGGCTGTTCACCACATGGATTTGTAGCTGTAATAAGACCAACATGCTTAACAGGACTATTTCTGTTAACTTCGTCTAAAAAAATCATTCCAGGTTCACCATTTAACCAGGCTCCATGAACTATTTTTTTAAATACTTCTCTTGCGTCTAATTGCCCGTATACTATTTTTTCACTATCTTTATCGGCTGGATTAGATTTTACAAATAAAGGGTAATCTGTTCCATTTTTAACTGCTTCCATAAACATATCAGAAGCCCCAACTGAAATATTGAAGTTATGTATTTGTCCTTCGATAGTTTTGCATTCAATAAAATCTAAAATATTTGGATGGTGAACATCCATTACAGCCATATTTGCTCCATCACGTTTACCGCCTTGGGTAACTAGAGTTGATACAGATGACAAATGTTTTAAAACTGCGATTGGGCCACAAGCTTTTCCATGAGTTGTAGCTATAGGTGTTCCTGTTGGCCTTATCTCAGAAAGAGAAAATCCTGTTCCTCCTCCAAATTTTTGAACCATAGCAGCATCATGAGCAGCCTTCATTATACCTTCCATAGAATCAGTTAATGGTAAAACAAAGCAGGCAGATAATGTACCAGCTCCAGTTCCTGCATTCATTAATGTTGGCGAGTTTGGCAAAAATTCTAAACTAGCCATTGACTGATAAAATAGATTTTCTATTTGTTTTGATTTTGTATCATCTAGCCCATAATCTTTTTCAGGCTTAGCAAGTGCTTTAGCAACTCTTATAAACATTTGATTTGGAGTTTCTATAACATCATCATTTTTATCTTTTAATAGATATCTTTTTTCTAAAACAACTTTAGAATTATCAGTCAAAGGAGCAGGTTCAAAATTATTTAATAATGGACCATATCTATTCACATTTGATTCAGTTTTTTTTATTTGTACCATTTAAATTAACTCCACTTCTTTTTTTATCAGGAAAAAGTTCCATTTGTTTTTTATCTTTTATTTTATTTTTTGTTTTTAATTTGTCTATCTCATCTACAAAACTATTTTCATCTTCAAAATTTCTATAAACACTAGAAAATCTAATATAGCTAACTTTATCTATTTTCATTAATTCATTAAGCACTAATTGTCCTATTACACTAGAATCAATTTCTGAACCATAATTTTGAAGTAAGTTAGATTCTATATCAATAACAAGTCTTTCTATCTTTTCCTTAGATATAGGCCTTTTATTACAAGCTGTAGAAATACTTTTCGACAGCTTATTTAAGGAAAATGGCTCTTTTGTATTGTTTCTTTTTACAACATTTAGTAATTGTGAATGAATTTTTTCATAAGTGGTAAACCTAAGAGAGCACATTAAGCACTCTCTTCTTCTTCTAATACCATTTTGGATATATCTTGAGTCTACAACTTTAGATTCAATGTTTTCACAGAAAGGACAATTCATAATAATTAAAAATATTTTTATTAATAAGGGTTAGTAATAATATCTACTATTAGTAGTAGCTTTGTCAATATATATACACAACATATTGTATACATTGCCTTAAGGTTGTTTTTAATAATATTTTAAAATACCTTATTTTCTTAAGAATGGAGGTATATCTAGATCATCTTTGTCAATCTCTAGACTTTTAGATTGAGGTCTTGAAGAATCTGTATCTATCTTTTTGCGTTGAGGAGTTGGTGAATTAAACTCATGCTTAGGAAACCCTGTTCCAATTAATGTTATTCTCATTTCATTGCTTAATCTTTCATCTGTTACTGTACCAAAAATTATATTTGCTTCAGGATCTACAACAGATGAAATAGTTTGAGAAGCTTTTTCAATTTCACTTATTGATAAATCTGGACCACCTGTAATATTAAATAACACACCTTTTGCACCATCTATTGTTTGTTCAAGAAGTGGAGAAGAAATAGCCATTTCAGCAGCTTCTATTGCTTTGTCTTCGCCTTTTCCTGTTCCGATTGCCATCCATGCAGGCCCTGCGTTTTTCATAATTGTAGTTACATCTGCAAAGTCTAAATTTATTTCACCTGGTATAAGAATTAATTCAGCAATTGATTGAACCCCTTGCCTTAATACATCATCTGCTCTTTTGAAAGCCATATCCATAGAAATATTAGTTTCAGTTGAAAGTAGTAGCCTATCATTTGGAACAACAATTAAAGTATCACATTCTTCTTCAAGTCTAATTACACCTTCAAGGGCTTGCTTTGTTCTTTGTGTACCTTCAAAAGCAAAGGGTTTTGTAACTACTCCAACGGTTAATGCACCAGCTTCTTTTGCAACACTTGCTACAACCGGAGCTCCTCCCGTTCCTGTTCCTCCACCCATACCTGCAGCAATAAAAACCATATCTTTATTTTTAACTATTTCAAGAATATGCTCTCGGTCTTCTTCATGGCATAATCTACCTTTTTCAGGATTTCCACCTACACCCATGCCTCTAGCTAATCTATCGCCAACTCGTAATTTTTTTGGAACATCTGAGTTAGACAATGCTTGTGCATCAGTATTTATAGTTGCATATTCAATATGAGCAATCTTATTCCGATACATTCTATTTACAGCGTTAGATCCACCTCCACCAACACCCAAAACAGCTACTTTAGCTTGTCCTATGTTTTCTTTTATATCTTCTACCAAAATTATTTCCTTATTAATGATTTAATTTTTACAATTATATTTAATATTAACATTTTAACATTATTAAAATTTTTATTACCTATCTGAAATATGGGTTTGCTATTATTTTCTACATTTGAAATCAATCTGAAGTAATTTTGTAAATTTTCAGAATGAGCATATTTTGCTGATGATATAACGCTTAGAGATTCTAATGGTAAACTTTCTCCTAGAAATTTTATATTTTTTGTATCTGCTAATCTAACTTTAGCTTGAAAAATATATCTAGAAAGAGCAACTGCGCCATCTAATTTACTACCCCCTCCGCAAAGAATAACTCTTTCAGGTAGATTATCAATTCCTATATTTTCAATTATTTCTTGTCTTATAAGTGTAAAAATTTCTACAGCTCTCTCTTTTAAAACCTGAGAAATTTGTCTTTTTGTTACCTCAAATGTCTTTGAAGAATTGTTTTGTTTTACGATAATCTTCTCCGCAACTCTTTCATTTTCAGGAGTACAGCTAGTTTCAAATTTTAATTGATTAGCAAATTCTAAATTTGTTGAAAATGCTATAGCAAGGTCTGATGAAAATTGGCTTCCCCCAACAGGCAATGCTCCAACTAATATTGGATTACCTTTTTTTGAGTAACAGAAATCTGTTGATGAAGCACCTATATCTATAATTAAAGATCCGATTTCTCTTTCATCTGAATTTAGAACAAACAATGATGATGTTATTATTTCTGAAGTAACTAAGCTTGGAATCAACCCAGCTTCTAATACTATATTTTCTATTGTTTTTAAATAATCATCTTTGATATTTACATATAAATTTTGTACGGATATTTCTTTTGAGTGCATACCTAAAGGGTGCCTAATGCCTATCATTCCATCTAGATTATAATCTAAAGGAATAATATGAGCAGTTTTCTTATTTAAAAAAGAATTAATTTTAGGATTATTTTTGCTTAGTAAATCGATTTTTTCTTGATTAATAATTTTACTACTATCATCGTTTTCTAACGAGGATTCTATTATAGTAGAATTAACATTTGTTCCGCCAAAAGATATGTTGCACTTAACTATTTCTTTATTAACATTTTTGTAATCTCTAATAATATTTTTGACTTGGTTTGATACAGTTTGTATCATGTCCTCATTTAAGTGATCTTTTACTGTTTGAGCATATTGTTTTTCAGAGAAAAATAATATGTCTAAATTACCAGATTGTTTTTCAGATAATAGCAATTTACATGAGGATGAACCTATATCTAAAGATAATACTTTTCCCATTATAAAACTCTTTCTATAACTCGAAGTTTTGCGCTTCTACTTCTTCTATTACGTGTAATTTCATTTGATGTTGGAACTAGTGGTTTTTTAGTGATTATTTTTAATTTTGGTTTATGTTCACATTCACATTTTGGTATATTCGGAAGACAAATACAATATTTTGCTTCTTTTCTAAAGAAATTTTTTACAATTCTGTCTTCTAGAGAATGGTATGAAATAACAGCTATTCTTCCACCCACCCCAACAATATCTAAAGCTTGATCTAGTGCTTTGGATAAAGATGATAACTCTTCGTTTATAAATATCCTTAAGGCTTGGAACGTTTTTGTTGCGGGGCTTATCTTGTAATTAGTATTTCTAACATTCTTTTTTATCAATTCAGCTAATTCGTCTGCATATTTTATTGGTCTATTGTTCACTATAACCTTAGCAATTTGTCTAGCTTTTCTTTCTTCACCTAAATGGTACAAGATATCTGCTATTTCATTTTCATCAAATGTATTTACGACTTGATCAGCAGTTAATTTTTGATTAAAAGAAAATCTCATATCTAATGGTGATTTTCTTTTAAATGAAAATCCTCTACTTTCAATATTTAATTGTAGTGAAGAAACTCCTAAATCAAATAATATTCCATGAGGTGGGATAAAGTTTGATTTCATAGCAATTTTTTTTAAATTTTTAAAATTATCATTTACAGAAATAAACCTATCTTGGTACTCTGAAAGGCGAGAGTTAGAAACTTCAATTGCTTCATGATCTGCATCTATTCCAAGTACTTCGCCACCTGGATTACTTGCATCAAGTATAGATTTAGAATGCCCTGCTTCTCCAAGTGTGCAATCTATGTATCTTCCTCCTGAAGTAACATTCAAATATTTTAAAACTTCAGGTACCATTACTGGACTATGTTGAATTTCTAGATCTTTCAAAAGCAAAACTATTCCTTTATATTTTTATTATAAAGGTTAATGATGGCATTTATAATACTTACTTTTCAACTGAATTTCAAAACGAGTTTAAATAATTTATTATAAAATTAAATAAAAAATATGAAAAAATTTGTATCAATTACAATTTCTGATTCTAGGTTTATTGATAAATCTATTCCTGATTTAAGCGGAGATAGAATAATAGAAATTTTATCAAATAATAAATTAGTACTTCATGATAAAAAAATAATTCCTGATGAAGAAGAAAATATATCTAACACTTTACAATCTTTCTTATGTCAAGATGAGGTAGACTTTATAATCACTACAGGAGGAACAGGAGTCTCAGCTAGAGATATTACTCCTGATATCACTAATAAATTTATAGAAAAAAGAATTGATGGTATTCCTGAAATGATAAGATCACAAAGTTTCAACAAATTAAACACCTCTATCTTATATAGAGGATTATGCGGTATTTCAAATGATAAACTATTATTAAATTTACCAGGTAGCCCAGGTGGAGTTGAGGATGGGCTTAAAATAGTTGTGCCTATTTTAGATCATATATTTAATATGATTTCAGGTGATACTAAGCATTAATTATGAAAACTATAGACATCGTAACATTATTCCCGGAAATTCTAGATTATTATTTTGAAAATACTCCAATTAATAAAAAAATCAATAAAGATGAATTAGAAATTATTACACATCAATTAAGAGATTTTACAGAAGAAAAACACAAAAAAGTTGATGATAATCAATATGGTGGAGAAGCAGGGATGGTTTTGATGGCAGAACCACTTATAAATTCAATAAATTTTATTACTAAATTGAGAAAACAAAAACCTTTTACGATTTTATTGTCTCCTCAGGGAGAAAAAATCAATCACTTAATACTTTCAGAAATTTTTAAATATAACCACTTGGCTTTTGTTTGTGGAAGATATGAAGGTGTTGATGAAAGATTTATTGAAGAAAAAGTAGATATAGAGTTATCTGTAGGGGACTTTATTTTATCTGGAGGTGAATTACCTGCAATGTTAACAATTGAAGCATTGTTAAGATTCATACCAGGAAACTTAGGAAATAGAGATTCTTTTTTAAATGATTCTTTTGGGGAAAATTTTATATCCCAACTAAAAGGACCTGTTTATACAAGACCTTCCATACTTAATGGTAGAAAAGTTCCTGATATCTTATTATCAGGAGATCATAAAAAGATTCAGGAATGGAGAAAGATGATTTCTGAACAAAGGACGCAATCAAGAAGAAATGATTTGTTAAAATAATATATTTAACTATGTATTTCTATAACTATAATGATATTATTAACACTTCGTATCAAATAAAAATTAATATATATAAATATGAATCAAGAAGAACCTAAATCAGAAGAACCTAAATTAGAAGAA
>Ga0115000_10002630_pt1 | contig 15357 bp, 8 predicted proteins | sample ArcticOcean_MG_C_6_FD_89690 | JGI IMG/M metagenome (GOLD analysis project Ga0115000, IMG submission 89690) | Marine microbial communities from western Arctic Ocean - ArcticOcean_MG_CB8_128 | ecosystem: Environmental > Aquatic > Marine > Oceanic | place: Arctic Ocean: Canada Basin | collected...
AAACAGATACCTCAAGGTTGGCAAATTCGCCACCCGTGTCGGTGCCGGCGCCCCGGTCTACTTGGCCGCGGTCTTGGAATACTTAGCGGCTGAAGTTCTCGAACTCGCCGGGAACGCCTCCAGAGACAACAAAAAGTCCAGAATCGTACCGAGACACATCCAATTGGCCATCAGAAACGACGAGGAATTGTCCAAGTTGTTGGGTACGGTCACGATCGCGGCTGGCGGTGTCTTGCCGAACATCCACTCGGTCTTGTTGCCGAAGAAGTCCAAGAAGTAAACGATTAAAGTTTCTTCTTGAGATGTTGTATAGTAGTACACACGAACGAAAAACAAAGGAAATTTTTATTTCCTCCAACAACTGAGAACGAATAAGATTCCAAAACAACGCACAAAAACACATGCACTCGTAAATACCCTATTACCATTCCTACCAAAACACGATACGCGCTGCTCATAGTAGCGTTATACTTGTGTTTATTTTATGTTTTTATAATCAAACTACAACAACAAAAAGAATGTTCTACTACTTGTACGTTAATAAGGTGGTCTTTCTCCCTCAATCTCAACTTCGAGCGTACTCGTTTTTTTTTCGGCGGATGATGAAGTTTTCTTCGCGTTCAACACCCCGGAACTGTCGATTTCTCTCATCACGTTTTGTCCGACGAAAAACGCCAAGATCAAATCCAAACAACCGGATTCAGATATAGTTCCACCGAACAAACTCGCGCCGCAGTTCACGTACATCGGCCCGGGACACACGCCGGCGAGCCCCCAACCGGCGCCGAAGAGCGCTCCCCCGACTAAGAGTTTCGGAGTGATGCCTTTAAACGGTTCCGCGAACGCGCTTTTTTCCGGGTGAAACGTCGGTCGTTCTACACCGTTTTTGATGACATAGAACCCTGGGATCAACACGGCCAATGCCGAAGCCATCAACACCATCAACGACGGATCGAAGCTTCGTTTGGTGAATTCCAAAAACGCCGCCACTTTTGCCGGGTTGACCATCCCGCCGACGCACAAACCGACGCCGAAGAACGCGCCGGTGGCGTATTCGTGCACCACTCGAATCGCCGCACCCACTTGCCCACTTCTCGGTATCAATCCTTTCCTTCCAGCCAACGCGATTGTCCCAGAGATGATAGCTCCGGTGACCAAAAACGTCCCGAACAAAGAAAACTCCTCGCTCGTCAACCATCGCGTGGAATCCAACGTCCTCGCTCTTTGCGACACGCCCAACGCCCCAGTCGTATCAAACATCAACGCCGTGATCGCCCCAGACGACATAAAAACGCACGTGTTAATCAAACTCCTCACGGACAATCTCCCAATCCCGGACAACCCGTGTCCACTCGTGCATCCGTTTCCGGCGACGCTTCCCACGCCGACCAATACACCAGCCGCGGCTCGCCTCGTCGAGCTCGCGACTAAACCAAACCCTCCAACCGGGATTAACTGTTGCGAAAACCCGAGCAAAGGAATCCACTTCGCGCTGGTGAACAATCCAGCTAAAAATGGTAAGTGATTCAAGCGTTCTTCGAACGGGATTTTTTTATGCGTAAACGCGCGAAAGAGTCCACTCGCCCCGACCGCTTTCCCACAATTCAAGTAATGCGCCAAAGAGGAAACGCCGAGGATTAAGCCTCCGGCGATGGCGGCGCCTGGAGTGAACGCAACTGTTTAATGTGTTGAGTTTGTGTTTGTGCACACCCGTAGTGCGAGAGCACACGTAAAGAGAGTAAACGGTGAGCGGACATAGTGTATCATCTTTGCACTAATGGAATAATATCCATCACGTAATGGAGAAATATCTCATCACGTCATGGAACATCGCGAAAACAACGACACCGAGAGGGAGAGAAAGAGAGAGAAAGAAAGAGAGACGTTTCAAAAAGACTTCAGATGACATTTAAAAAGCCTTCTTTTGATACGTTCGAGTGCAAAGTCAGAGCAGTGGTAGAGAGTAAGTACTCACGCGGGATGGAAGACATGTGTGATGTGAACACGGTTATTTGATTCAAAAGTTATGGAGCAAAAGGAGACATTTTTTTCCATATTAAGCGAGAGAGAACGAAAAAGACTTATCTCCTTTTCGAAAAGCGGAGAAAGGCGGAAAGAAGGCGAGAGGAGGTATATATATACATATCTCTCGAACATATACAGATTCGTCGGCGTTACAGGTAGTATTATTATTAGTAGTATCGTAGTAGTAGTAGTACTGGTAGTATTAAAACAATAGTTCGTAGCGCAATATGTGTATAGTATCGCGCGTTCGATCTCGTGTGGTGCGTTTATATTATTTCTTCTTAAGCGGAGCCCTCTAACACGTCTCGGGTGATTCTCGCCAAAGTCTGGCCGACCCAAAATGAAAGCAAGGCCAATCCGCAACCACCGGTGGCGGAAATAGATTGATTCGTCAACGCGGCGCCGACGTTGACGAATAACGGGCCCGGGCACATGCCGGCTAACCCCCAACCGGTGCCGAAGATGGCGCCGCCGACGATGAGTTTGGCGTCGATGTCAGCGGTGATTGGATCCGGGAGCTCGAACGCGTCGCCGAACGTGGAGGTATTGAGTTGATTTTTGATGATGAGGATACCAGGGATTATTGCAGCTAACGCGGCACCCATGACGACACCTAACGATGGGTCCCACGTGCTTTGCGTGAACTGTAAGAAGGTGGACACTTTCGCCGGGTTGACCATTTGGGAGACGACTAAACCGACGCCGAAGAGGACACCGGTGGCACCGTGGACCGCGGATTTGACGATATCCGCCACTTTCGAGCCACACTTGATGAGAATGTTGTTTTTAGCGAGATAACCGATGGTGGCGTACCCGGCAAATGCCGAGGCCAGAATTTTACCGTACAGCGCTTTATCCGCTTGCGTCGCCGCGACCGTATTTGCGATGGCGTTCACCGCGGTGGCCGCTTTGCCTTTCCCCGTTGTCGTGACCACGTGTAATAACGCGTTCGTGTTGAACATCGTCGCGGCGAGCGCGCCAAACACCATGAAGGTGCACACGTTCGCCAACGATCGAACCGACAGGCGCCCGATGCCGGACAACCCGTGTCCGCTCGTGCATCCGCCGCCTAACTTTGAGCCAAAACCGACCAATATCATCGCCAAAACTAACCGCGAAGTTCCTTCGATGACTTCATATCCACCCGTCGGGAGTAAATGTGCCAAACCTAAATGCGGTAAAACCAACGGCGTGGCTAAAATACCCAGGAATAAGGGCAATTTCGATTCCAAAGCCTCTTTGGAGACTTCTGAAAATGAAAAAGGCGACACCAAGTGCGAACACCCAATCGCTTCCCCGGTGGATAAATATCTCCCCAACACCGCGGCGGCTAAGATTAAACCTCCACCGGCGGCGTTTTCCGGTTCAAAATTCGCCAGGTAATCCGCTCCGTGGTGCGCGATCGAAGTTTTTCTTCGTATTTGCTTTCTTCTTCTTCTTCCTAAACTCGATGCTGATTTTAATGCTGAGCTGGCAGACGACTGAATTGGAATCACAATTCTCCCATTCAACGACGAGAGGTTTTTATTACGACGACTGTTAGAGCTTCTTGCGCAAGCAGCAGCATTAGATGCTGAAATTTGTTGGGCGAATAATGATTGCATTTCGAGATTATGGTGTCTCTCTCTCTCTTATAAATATATAAATATACCTTCTTTGCGTTTGTTGCGCGCAATAATAATTGAGTAGTTCTACTGACGTAAAAATCATCAAAATTTGGGAGATCGGAATTTTTTGTTTAGGGTGTCTGAAACTGTTTTTTGTTTCCAACGTTTTTTTTTTCTTCCAATCACATGTCACATTTTGAGAGAGATCAACACGGGTTTGACGACGCGATAATGCCAAACTTTGGAAGCAAGAAGAAGCACACGAAGAAGACAAAGAAGACGAAAGATTTGGAGGACAAACTTTTGGAATTGAATTTAGAAACGACCACCACGGACGAAGAAGAAGATTTCGAGGAAGAATTTGAGGCGAAGAAGGCGAGGCGAAAGCAGGGGCAGAAAAAGCTCTCCGAGAAGAAGAAGATAAAGACCCCGAAAGCGGAGGAGAAGACAGCGTACCGGCCGCCGTACGAGTGGTTGGACGACGACGAGGAGGACGAGGACGACGATTCTTCGTTCCTGCCGCGCGTGTGCACGGAAAAAAGCGACGTCGCCTCGTCACAAGGCGAAGAACGCAACGTCGCCTTTGAAGGGTTCGATATCACAACCTTTTACGGATCAGAGAGGTGGCAGTTTGAAAGCGACGTATTTGGAGAAGATCGAATACACAGAGGTTCGGAGAAATTCTCCTGCGCCTTAACGTGTGGACCGAGGAATGAGACGGTGTATTTTCATTTCAAAAGTAGAGTGAACTTGTTAAAGTTTCAGAAACGACCGCGACGGTATCTTCCGATGTGCGGCGGCTTCTGTTGCGTCGGCGTGATTTTTTCAAGCGATCCGGATTCGTGTTGTTTCAATCGTTTATTTCGAGGGGATCCATCGAAATTTGCGAGAAAAGATCAGAAAGTGTACATGTTTGCGGACGAAGCGAGCAAACAGTATTTTTTATCGTACGCGCAGGAGTTGTCGAAGGTGTGCGAGGAAGCTTTCGAAAGGAGAGGGTTTCAAGAAAACGCAGAGGTGTGCGACAAAGGGTATCACGATGGTCACTATGCTCCGTTTGGAAAGTTCGATGGGTATCCAGAACACTTTAACTAATCAAATTTTTTGCATGCTTTTACTACTACTTTACTACCTACTGATTTTGCTCATATCGCTATTTGTTAATTTATTGAAACGCCTTCAAGGAAATCTTGCCCGGCTTTCTCTCCTCTATCACCATCATCGCAATCATCGACGACGCCGCTCGAATAGTCCAACAAAGCCTTAAACTGAACTCTCGTAGATGAAATCATACCAGACACCGCGCCTCGAGCGGCGAGCGGTTGTTCGCGCACCGCGGCGTTCGAGAGTCTAGAGGCATCCAGCGCCATTTTTTTACTGGTAACATTACTACTACCCAAAGTCTCAATCGCAATCGCAAACATCGCCGCCAAGATATTCGCGGATAAGTTCTTCGCATCCTTTTCTGCCGCATTTTTAAGGAACTTGAGCGTACTGGACACGAATAAAACATTAAAATCGGCATCAACTCGGTTCATGTATTCTGAATTCTCCCCTTTTGCCGTTTGTCTCGAAAATACAGCAATCGAAGGCGCAAGTTTTCGCAAGACGACGACGTCCTCCTCTGACGCAGAAGATTTGGAGTCAAGATAGACATCCAAAGCCATCAGCGCCACCAAAGCGCTGTTTAAATTTGTCGAAATAGATCCTTCACTCTCCAAGCGCTCCACGAGTATCTCTTCGAACTTTTTTCGATTAACTTTTTCCATTTGCGCGAGTAAGTTTGCCAAGGCGATGAATTTCTTTTCCTTCTTCTCGTACGAAATCGAAGCTTCGACGACGTCGTCTTCGATCAAATCCATGAGCAAGTTTTCATCCGTAAAACCACTGGTCGTCGTTATCGACACTTTATTCGGGGATGCTTTACCGCTGAATGGAACAGCAGCCGATGATGACGAATTCAAAAACTCAATCGCGGCATCTCGAATCTTACGATACGCCTCAGAGGATTTCGCGCAATCGAACGCAGCTTTTCCAAGCTTGTCGTTTAATAAACTTTGCGCCGCAGATTCGGCGAAAGAATGAGCGTTCTCAAACGTTTTTACCCCGCGCAAAGCGGTTTCAACTTGCTCGACATCATTGGTACGGGTGTTGAACATGAAACTCAAAGGTATGCGCGCGGCGTCTACTTCTTTGGCATCCGGAGTCGGATTGAAACGCTCGATCGCGTTGGAACTTTCGTCAGATAAAGTTCTCGTACACGCAGCGAATGGTTCGTCCAAAGAAGCGAGTAAAATAGGTTTCAAATAGTGCTCGCGGAGAGTCGACCATTGCTGCGTATCACTGGCTCTCACAGAAGCTTTCACGCAAGGTAGAAACGCCTCGGCGACATCTTGTACTAAACTTGGACACGCCGTGACGAGCTCTCCGGGTAAAAGTTCAAACTTGTCCATAATCATATTGTCCAGCATTTGTTTCTCGGAGCCTTCACGAAGCTCTACGCTTCGTTTAATGAGTTCGACGTCGTGGGGTAGATACGTCCACGCAGGCACGAACGCCTCGACGACGTCGGAAGGAATGGATGTAGAATCTTCTTCATTGCATATGTATGCCGTCGCTAAACACATGCACGCGGCGATTCGCGCACGCACCATCACAGCTTCGCAACACGCGTTCGTTAAGGATAAATTGTTCAAGGATGATGCTGATGATGACGACGAAGACGACGACGACGAAGCTTTTGGGTACACCGGCAGCCATTCTTTCGCAAAATCAACGATGCATGCGTGCAATCGTTTCGACACGGAATCGTCCGAGCCGTGCACTTTTGCAGAGAGTGCGTGTGCCGCTAATCTCGCGCCCGCGACACGCACATCGAGCGGTGTATCGGAACTTCGAGAAGCGCGAACGGCGGAGAGGATTTGTGCTTGAAATTGTTCAAGCGTTTTGATGGACCTTTTCTTGTTTCGCGCACTCGGGATGTTGCGCTGATGGAAGCCATCTCCTCCGTACTCGTCTGAGTCGTCGTCGTCGACGTGATAAAACGCGTCCGGATCCTCGTCATTTCCCCATAATTTTACAAGAAAAGACATCATTTGTAATCCTCTCGCGCGCAATTTCGAAGCACTTGCCGTGGATAATGAATACGCAATTTGGAAACACCTTTGCCCGTGCGTCGGTAAATATGCGTTTGGAGAATCCGATGCGCGACTTAATTTAACGCTTCTATGCTCCGGAATATTACTTTCTTGAATCCAGAAAGGGATTCTCGAGAGTAGCGAGGCTGAAAATATGCGCGCCGGGAGACGCGGGTGATTATTCGCGCGATTTGCATCGATATCGGATTCGTCGATTTCTTCCTCGTCCATCTCTCCCTCCTCGTTTTCTTCGTCTTCATCTTCGTCGTCGTTAAACGCATCTTCGTCGTCTTCCGATTCCTCGTCTTCGGATTCTTCCACGAGTCGTTGGTCGTCGAAGGAAAGCGCCGATAAAGCTTTGAGCGCCCGTTTGGGGTCTCTGATGGATAACTCTCTGGCCAAGACTCGCGCGCAGTTCTTTGCGTCTCGGATGACTCTTCTCGAAGCGCCTTTCGTCACACATTTTACAATGTCTCTCAACAACATCGACCCAAATTTTGACGATGATTTCGTTGACTTGGAGGCGTACTCGAAAGATATCCCTGAACTGTTTTCGTCATCGTCTGGGTATAATAATTTACGAGCGTCTTTCATGGCGAGAAACGAGAGCGTTTCCAGGGCTATTGGCTTCGTCGCGTAATGCCGCAAGGCGTCTCTAAGCGTTACAGCGACAGTCGTCATATCGATAGCGTTCGGGGCAAACATAGCCATGTGTTGAATAAAAACAACTTCAGCGTAAACGACGTCGTCGCTTTCGTTGAAGTTATCTTCAACATCATCATTTTTCGACGTTGCCGACAGCGTCGGATATTGCTGCCGCAACTCCTGCTGAGAATTCGGATTTCTTTTTCCTCCACCTCCTCCTTTACCGTTTCGGTTATCCAACGCTAAGCGGAAATTTTGAAAACGTGAATGGCTTTGCACGTCGCGTATAATTGCAGCAACATTCATCGCTTTTATGAACACTTTATGTTCCGCCGATAAGTCCGGCCCAATGGCAATAGCAGCCGCATTCGCCAGGTGCCCACATTCCGGGACGAAAGAGACGACGTTTTTTAACAGCGCTTCTTGCGCGGGTAACGAATCTAACATATGCATAGACAGATCAACCGCACGATCCGAATCTCTCGCAAATCTACTACCACAAACTTCTGCGACGTTTGCTAATGCCCGAATTGCAAACGCGTGCGTAGATCTGTGCGTGGGATCTATGTTGAGAGAAATTTTGGAGAGCGCCTCGATGAGTCTGCGCAACGTCGTTTCACCGATGGACATCGCGCCAATGTGCTCGATGGATTTTGAGAGGGATAAACATTCAATGGCACTGTTCCAAGTGCGCCTGTTATGACCAGTATCTTGCATGTCCATATCGCGTGAATACGTTTCGAACAAATTATATGCGCGCTCTCTGACTTCCTCGCTCGATGCGGTTTGCTCGATGCACTTGGCGCAAAGTAGCGCAGACTCGAGAGGCGCGTGTGTTGATAGAGCGTTCCGAAGTGCTCTAGAGTACCTCGAAAACATCTTTAGATGTAACTGAGAAGTTTCGTTCGCATCTTCGCGTAGCATGTGAGAAACGCTCAGTATATCCGCGAATCGCCTCGATACAGCCGCATCGCATCTCAAAAAATCAGTCAACACAGGCTTTTTCGGGTGGTTGAACAGCGAAACGTGTTTTTTCCGATACTCAGACGAGTTCAAATTTACGAGCATTTTACTGTGCTCGATAACCTGAGTGCATCGTTCCTCCCATGCATAGAGAAGTTGCGCTAGCGCTGCTTGTAACTTTACATCTTTACCCCCGTCAGCGATAGCAACCTCTACAGCGCGAGAGAAGCAGGCGCGACTCGCCTCGTCTATCTGGTCGACTATGGTTGCCGCAAAAGGGAAGACATCTTTCCTCACTATGTTATCGCTCTCTTTACTGTCATCAAACACGTGCGATGGCGAATTTGGAGGTGCGTTTGAGTTCCCCCTGTACGCTCTCAGATCTGCAAACGCTTGCGAAACCGTCTCGTCTCCGTTTTCTAACGTCACGACGTGCGTGTTCACGAGCAATTCGCGTTCCGCTTCGTCCAAGAAAGAAGAAAGCGACGTCAAGCGTCCAAAATCGAGTCTATCCGTATCATCGTCGTCGTAAACGAGCTCTTCTTCATCTTGATTGAACAATACATTCTTGTCATCTTCCCTCACTTCTTTTGCAAACGCTTCAAAGTTAGCAATCAAGTTTGCAATCTGTGGCGTGAAATCTTGAAATCGGCACGCCTTCTCGACATCTTTCGAACACGAGGCGTACGCAGACATTGCTCGTAAATGCAAAAGCAACTTTCGACGAACGATTTCGATATTTTCGATGCTAATTTGCGCGTCTCTCAATTGAATTCTTTCGCAGGCGCACAAAAGAGATCCGAGCATAAGTTTTGTCGCTCGACCGTTTTCTTCCTCCGCGCTGGCGAATCTGGCGTACGCCTCGACAGCCTCTGCAGCCGCGCACGCCGCCGCCAAATCATCCCTACTCGTCGTTTCTTCTCCTTCAGAGCTTGTTTGCATCGTGGATGCTACTTCATCAAACGTGGAAGAGATGACAAATGCGATGTTTTCAAACTTTTTCCTCTTCTCCTCGTCGCGTCTTTGCGAATAGATGAAAATCGAGGAGCGCGCTAACGAGGACGCCGAGAGACAAATAAAGCCAGCTTCTCTCGCTTTTGCCGAGGTGTTCAACATGCAAAGCCTCGCGCCAACTTCTTCGACGCGGTCGATGGCGTCTATGGGCACACCAAGCGGCCAACTCGCCGTTTTTTCACCGATGAGCGCGCAAATAAAGCGCGCATCGGCAATGAGCTCGTCGTCGAATCTATACGAGGGAGCGTTGCTTTCTGCGCCATGCGCATTTCCATCTTCTTTTTCTCCTTTTTCTTCTCCTCCTTTTTTTCTATCACTATTATGCATCGCTATGTAATTTATTAGCGGAAACTTTACGAACATTTCCAACTTTGACAGCGTTCTCGCGAGTTCTCGCGTCGCCATTTCGTGTCCAGCAGATAACGCCGCTTTCGCCAAAGCTCCTGCGCGTTCGTTCACTCGCCATTTCGTTCGAAAGAGCGCGTCGCCGTGCTTACTCGAAAACACGTTTTTTATGTATAAAAACGATTCGGCGTCGACGTACCCGATCGCATCTATCCCGTCTCTCACCGCGCGAAGTATGGAAACAATTCGTAAATCGTTTGTATTGTCGATTAATTTTCCTCTCCTCTTCTGCTTTGCGTTTTTCAATTTCTCGTCGGCGGTGGACACGATTTGGCAACGTAAAATATCGAGAATTTGTTTCAACGTCGCTTTTCTCGTCGACTCGTCCACGCGCTTCTCGAACGCGGCGACTCGTAACACGGCCAACCCACACGCTGCGGCAAAACAGTCGTTCTTTCTTAATTTCGACGCGAAACCTACTTTGACGATATCTCTCGTGCACTCCTCCACCGAGTACGACTTGCCGCTGAATTGTGGGTTGGTCGCGTAGCGCATCCACGCGCGCGCGACGGCTTCTTGTATCGCTCTCGAATCTTTAAAAGTCGTCACTTCACTCGTTTCGAACAAAGGTTTGATAAAGCACGTTTTTACGGTGTACAAAGAAGACGACGAGGATGACGTCGAGAGGGCGCGATCTTCATCGGCGAACTCTCCCCCAATTGTATCGTCGTCGTCTCCGATATCGTCCACTACACCTTCCTCCTCGGTAGATTGGGTCAATTGGCTGCTACTTCCTCTCATATCGCCGCTAGTAGTAGTACCTATTTTTCGCTCCACTTGACTCGCCACGGTTGCGAATGCCGATATGACTTCCACCCCAGAATTACCTAAATTTTTCGTCTCGGCGATTAGATTCAGAACGTTTTTACCTTTTCCGTACTGCTCGATTTCGCCCAAAGCGTGATACCCAGCCGAGTATACGTTATTCGAATCGCCGCGTCCGTTGAACGCTTCTATTTCTAGTTTTATGCTATTTGCATCGCTTTTCTTCATCGCCATCAACATCGCCGCTCGTAACTCCAACGCTCTTCGCTTCGCCTCTTGCGTCGCTTTCGAGAGTTCCGTGGAGGCTCTTCTCCCGCCTTCTAAAGCGACAACTCGTTTAATCATTCTCCGCATGTGATCGATAGTCTTTGCGGTTAACTTCAATCCACCATCACTGACCGCGTCTGGATTCCCAACACATCTCGCCGCAACTTTTAACGCCACAGTGGCAACTTTAATCCCGGATATGTCGTCCTTGTACGCTCGATTATCAACCGCCTTCATCGCGCTCGCGCACGCCGAATCGCAAAATTGCCCAGTGCCCAGCTCTTTCCCGAACGACCAAATCAAAGCTTCCAAGCAATCGCACGCGCCGTAAAACCGTTCCATTTTCTCCCACGCATTTTCACCCACGACACCTTGAAACGCGCCCTTACGTTTCGGGAAATCGTCGATATCGTTTAACCGTTCGTTCGCGAATCGGAAGACGCTTTGTCTGTCGTATTATTAAAGAGAGAAGATAGATATGGTAAGAAAACACGTGAAATGCTGATATTAATACTTAGTAGTAATTACTCACCTGTTACCGAACGAAAACGTCAGCACCAAACAGTCTCTGGCGATCGCCCTCGCGCTTCGACCAAAAGGTACATTTTGGTCCCCATTTTTTTCATCCCTCTTCAACACCCCTACGACGGCAATCTGAAACAACACCGTCTCCAATCGATCGTGCAAACGCTTGATTTCGTTTTCTTCGCCGCTGGTCGCGTTTCGGGAAGAAGAGATAAACCGCGCGTGCGAATCCACCAAAGCCGAGCGCAAACTCGCGAGTTTTGCGAACAACAAAGTCGACGATGATAAACTTTGTTTCGATGATGATGATTTTGTTACTAACGATGCGTCGTCGCTTTTTTCACCAAAACGCCTCGAGGATGATGCTAAAATTGTTTCCTCCACGGAGGTGACTCTTTGCTCTAATTCAGAAACCCCATCCTCCTCCTCCTTCTCCCCTAAAGCTTTACCGTCGTTGTTCGTCGTCGTCGTCGGAGGAGGAAAAGGAGAAGCAGAAGAAGAAGAAGGAGAGGAGGCAACGCTCATAATGTGTTCCTCTCTCTCTCTGTAGTCTTCTAACGAGAATTTTTGTCCTTTTTTGCCTTTGCCTCATAAACCCTAAACTCTTTTCTTAGGGGAATTCTTTTTTCTTTCTCGGAGGTACGAAGTTTACCACACACACTGACTTTGAGGAGCTTTGAGGAGCGCGAGAAAGACTACTACGTATATATATCTATATATATAGATATCTGCTATTAGAGGATATTTTTTGTGCAGGTGCTTTTGCTGCTTTAAAGAGCGAGAGTAAGAGAGAAAAGTCATCATCATGGCATCAGAAACCACGCTGGATAAAATCACATCCAGCGGCTCGTCGTCGAACACTAACGCGGGGATGGTTAATCACCAGATGAAAACGTTCGTCCTCGTCCTCCTTTACTTGGGTTTGAACAGTTCTTTAAACCTTTTAAACCGGTACACGCTCGGGCACGCCGGGTTTTCGTTTCCGATTTTACTCACCGTCGCGCATTTATCGTTCTCGGTGATATGTTTATCTCCAATCATGTTATCTCCAAAGTTGAGCTATGCGAGTTCGCACCAGGAGATATTACCGAGAGTAAAAAACGCGGTGGTGAAGATTGGTTTGTTCATGAGTTTGAACATCGCGATGAATAACGCGAGTTTAGTTTCTATGCCGTTATCGTTAAATCAAGTGATTCGAGCGTCCATTCCTGTGGTGTGCGCGGTGTGCGCGATGTTCGTGGAAGGACGAGTGCCGGGCGGGATCGAAAGTATCGGGTTACTCTTCGTCGCCGGTGGAGTTATGTTTTGTATTAGTGGGAGTTACGCGGCAGCGAGTAGTGGTGGTGGTGGTGGTGTTTCATCGAAGGAGAAGGAGCGGACGTTGAGTGGATTATTGTATTGCGTAACCGCGACGATTTCGAACGCGTTGATGATGACATTTAGCGGGAAGATCATGGGCGGAGAAAAATTGGACGCGTTGCGACTGACGTTTTATACCGCTCCGGTGACGTTGTGCGCGTTACTTCCCGTCGCTTTACTGTTAGAAGGCGATCGGTTCGTCAACAAATATTTCGGCTCGAACTCGTTCGACGTGCAATCGAGGGAAGCTTTGATGTACGGCGACGAATACGTATCGCCGATTAAAGTCTTGATTTTAGTTATTCTCGGGTGTTTGAACGCGGTGTCGTATAATTTCGTTCACTTCGCGTTAGTCGGGGCGACGTCGGCGGTGACCACGACAGTTCTTGGAAACATTAAAGTCGCTCTGTTAATCTTATGCTCGCGAGTGTTATTCGGCGAGACGAAAGATTGGAGTTTATCCATGGTTTTCGGAGCTTTCGTCGCTTTGGCTGGGTTCGGTTTGTACTCTTTCGCGCGATTCAAGGTGTCGCATCAGCAAATGAATAACAGCGCTAAGAAATAATAATAATAGAGAGAGAGATTGTTTTATGTAGTAAAGTATATGATTCGCAAAATGCAAAACTTCACCTCGAAATGTACTCGTACCTCACTGTAAATGCGCAGCACCACGACAAAACCGCAGCTCCTCCTCGCGCAAGAACGACACAAACAGAGACGTCGTCGTTCCAAAACCGTCGTCGTTCCCGTCATGAACAACACCATCAGCGACGATACCGCCGCCGCCGGCGACGAGAAACACAACGACGACGAGAGCATTGAACTCTCCTCGTTAGCGACCGCATTCTCGCGACAACAATCCGGTCCGGGCGCCTTGTGGGCCGAAATCACGGCGTTATCTCGACAACCAGGGGTGATTGATATTGGACAAGGGTACCCTGATTTCGGTTCGAATTCGATTGCGAAACAAAGCGCGAAGAGAGCGATATCGATGGACGAAAAGACAATTTCGGGAGACATTCCAGACGCTCGGGCGAATCAATACGCACCGATTCCGGGAACGCGAGATATGCTGGATGCGGTGAAACGGTATTACAGAGACACCGCAAGAAATGTATCCTCCGTGGACGAATCGAGAGACACTTCGTTAGTGACGACGTCGGCGACGGAAGGGTTGTACGTCGTCTTTCGAGCGTTATTGAACAAAGGCGACGAGGTGATGACGTTAAGTCCATTCTTCCCGTGGTATTTAGCGCACGCGACGGTAACAGAGTGCACGCTACTCGAAGTCCCATTAAATCCGGAGGATGGATTTGTGGTGACCGAAGAGATGTTAGAACGAGCGTACGCCAAGAGCAACAAGAGAGTAAAGATTTTCGTGCACTGTTCGCCGCATAATCCAACCGGTCATTGCGCGAGCGAAGAAGAACTGGAAATTATCGCCAGGTTTTGTAGGAATCATAAGATCGTCGCGATCGCGGACGAAGTGTACGAACGGTCTACGTTTCTAGAAAGCAAGCCGCATTTGCGTTTGCGAGAGTATTTACCGGAAAGAACGGTAACGGTTGGCACGTCGAGTAAGCTGATGAATTTATCGGGCTGGAGAGTGGGATGGATATACGGCCCAAAAGTCATCGTCGACGCGTGCAATACATTCCACTCCTACGCCTCTTTTTCTACGCCAACGCCGTTACAAGCCGGCGTCGCGGACGCGTTAAACGATATCTGCGACCGAGCGAAACTGGGCGAAGTTGGCGTCATCCCGGACGAAAACGCCAAAATCCTCGCCTCGAACGCCAACCTCCTCGCCTCCGCGCTCACCGCCTCCGGCTTGAAAGTCTACCCACCCGAAGGCGGCTTCTTCCTCGTCGCCTCCGTCAAAAACATCAAATCTGTCGACGGCGACGCCATCCAATACTGCAAAAATCTCGCTCGCCGAGGTGCCAAAGTCAGCGCGGTCCCGATGACGCCCTTCTACGACCCATGCTCCTCCGAAAACCCGACCGATTTAGTCCGGTTCGCGATATGTAAAAAACGCGAAACCATCGCGGAAGCCGCGAGGAGAATACGCGAGAACCCTTTGTAGAGAGTGAGTTTCCATAGCCAGAAAATATGTATCCATCGCATCGCATCGCGCGTGTAGTAGTAAAATTATAGATGTCACAACTTTTTGTGTATAGTTGCGTTTTGTCTGCTGCCATCATTCATGGCTGCGTCGTGATTTTCGGTTCTCCTTTATTTTTGTATTTTGTAATTTGTTCTTCTTCTTCTTTTGGAATCTCAAAAAGAAAGACGCTCGAAAACACGCGAGTTTATAAAATAATGTCCTTTTATTGAAAGAGAACAGCGCAAAAAAAAGCTGACGATGATGTCTGGAGAAGGAGTCGTGACGAGATCGCGGAAGAGGAAGGTTGGTCAGAGAGATTCTTTGTGGGATGTGGTCGTGAATAACGACGATATTTGTTTCCAACACATTCTTCCGAGATTGGATTTGAATGATATTAAATTCTTGTACGAGGTGAATAGTGAAACGAGAAAGTTGATTAAGAGATCATCTCGCGCGGGTGATTTGAAGAAAGGGTTTAAAGTGAACGAGATGTCGTCGATATCGACTTTGGAAGTTGCGTGGGAGAAGACGAAGATTA
>Ga0115000_10002631_pt1 | contig 15355 bp, 15 predicted proteins | sample ArcticOcean_MG_C_6_FD_89690 | JGI IMG/M metagenome (GOLD analysis project Ga0115000, IMG submission 89690) | Marine microbial communities from western Arctic Ocean - ArcticOcean_MG_CB8_128 | ecosystem: Environmental > Aquatic > Marine > Oceanic | place: Arctic Ocean: Canada Basin | collected...
GACCCAGCACTTCGAGAGGATCACCCAGCTTGCTGATTGACTCATAGCGATTATCGAGGTCAAAAAATCCGGGCTGGGCCATGGGTACTCTCCTTTTCGTCAGGTAAAAGATCCTATCATTATTCTACGGCCTCTATTCTAATCTACTCATCAACTTTTCAGGCTATTTTTAGAGGTGCCCTAAATAGGAAGGTGTTATATTTATGAGAAGTATTTTCGTATTCGTTTTTTGGTGCAATTCCTCGATTATACGGCGAAACATTTTTTGATATTATCAAGGCACAGGATCCTTATTGGATGGGTTTAACTGCCTATATTTGCGCACGCCTTTGTAAAGTCCCCTTTTGTATTTCGATCCATGCGGATTATGACAAGAGGATGCAATTGGATAAAAATATCTCTGTGTCCGCCATTTTTGGATCTTATAAATTAGAAAAACTGTTAGAAGGAAATTGTTATGGGCAAGAAAGTATCGAGTGACTCCGGCTGATGTTTATTTTGGCCGAAACCGTGAAATCTTAACCAAAAGGGATCAGGTAAAAAGAAAAACCTTGGTTTTAAGAAGAAAACAACACCTTAAAACTAGGGTCGATTAACTTGAACTTGATAAATAATTACCGAAGGACTATAAATCAAATGTATCTCTAGCCAAAATTAACTCTTGGTACAGATTCGTTTGACGACGTACACCTTATTAAATATTGAAGATTTAATAGGACAGACTTCTTGGCAACTAATCAAATGACTACTGCGGATTAATGATCTTATGCCTATTCAAAATGATGTTAAGTTGGGATCCGGTGTTAAAATTTTCCATCCTGAACTGGTTAATTTATACGGTTGTGTTATCGGTGAAGAAACTAGGATAGGTTCTTTTGTAGAAATCCAAAAAAATGCAGTGGTTGGTGCTCGGTGTAAGATTTCCTCTCATTCTTTCATTTGCGAAGCCGTAACAATTGAGGATGAAGTGTTCATTGGGCACGGGGTTATGTTCATCAATGATCGATTCCCTCGCGCCACCAACGCGGAAGGTTCTTTAAAAACTGATGATGATTGGAAGCCGGTTCTTACCCAGGTTATGCGACGCGCCTCTATTGGCAGTAATGCAACTATTATGTGTGGCGTTACTATCGGCGAGAACGCTTTGGTGGGTGCTGGGTCAGTCGTAACCAAAGATGTTCCAGCCAATGTTGTTGTTGCTGGGAATCCTGCTCAAGTATTAGATATCGTGGTTAAGAAATGATTCAGCAAGGGATATGCCAAAGATTCTTTATTGTCCACTTTTATGTTTAATGATGAGAAATAGAACTTTTTAAATTGTTTAAACTAATTGCTTTTCTTTCTAGCCCGCCAATATCCCGTAAAGGTTGAGCTTGACCTTTCCTAATATACAGTGACTGATTGGACGTATTGCAATGGTAAATATTGGAGTAATTGGTTATGGATACTGGGGTCCAAATCTAGTACGAAATTTCAACTCGGCTGAAGAGACACGGGTTATTGCCGTCGCCGATTTGAACAAGGATCGTCTTAGGGAGGTTGTTAAAAATTATCCGGCTATTCAAACGACTTCTGACTTTCAGGAGGTCTTGCTCAATAAAGATGTTGATGCAGTGGTTGTGGCTACACCGGTCTCCACCCACTTTCAATTATGCATGAGTGCCTTGGCCGTGGGCAAACATGTGCTGGTAGAAAAACCCATTGCAAATACGTTGGCCGAGAGTCGTCAGCTTGTGGAAGAGGCAAGACAGCGTAATTTGATTCTGATGGTGGACCATACCTTCCTGTTTACCGGGGCTGTGCAAAAAATTCGAGAGCTGATTTATAGCGAGGAACTGGGGGACCGTCTCTATTACTATGATTCCATTCGAGTCAACTTGGGGCTATTTCAGGAAGATGTTAATGTCATGTGGGATCTGGCGGTTCACGACCTCTCTATTCTCAGCTATGTGACTGATTATAAGCCTGTGTCGATTTCCGCTACAGGGATGACGCACATACCAGGAACCCAAATAAGCGTTGCCTACCTAACCCTTTTTTATGACAATGATTTTATCGCCCATATCAACGTGAATTGGATGGCTCCGGTTAAGGTTCGTCAGACGCTTTTCGGAGGAGCCTCAAAAATGATTGTTTATAATGATCTGGAACCTAGTGAAAAGGTTAAGATTTACGACAAAGGAGTCCAAGTAGGGGTAAATCCTCATGAGGCCAAAGTGGGGTATCGAATAGGAGATGTATATATTCCGTATATAGCTCATTCTGAAGCACTGGCTGGCGTGGTTCGGCATTTTGCTGAATGTATTGAGACGGGAAACTCACCTATAACCGATGGGCGGTTTGGTGCCAATATCGTAGGTATTTTAGAAGCGGCGGATCTCTCAATAAGCAAGAATGGTGAACCAGTAACATTGGATTGGGATCAAATCTCATGATTCCGTTCCTGGATTTAAAGACTCAGTACCTTGGAATCAAACAAGAGATTGACCAAGCCGTCCTCTCCGTGTTGGATAGCACCCAGTTTATTCTCGGTCGGGATGTGGAGGCTTTTGAAGGAGCCTTTGCTAAATATTGTGGAGCGCAACACGCTGTGGCAGTTAATTCAGGAACCAGTGCTCTGCATCTAGCTTTGTTGGCTGCGGGCGTAGGGCCTGGGCATGAAGTGATTACAGTGCCTGCCACCTTTGTAGCTACAGTTGCATCCGTACTCTACACAGGAGCAACTCCAGTTCTAGTAGATGTGGATCCAGATTCCTATACAATGGATCCAGGTAAGATTGAGAACGCCATTACCTCTCGAACCAAAGCGATTTTACCCGTCCATTTATATGGTCAACCTGCCGATATGGATTCAATCCTAACTATCACCCGCAAACATGGTCTAGTGGTGATTGAGGATGCAGCCCAAGCCCATGGCGCAGAATATAAGGGGCGGCAGGTAGGGAGTATCGGTGACTTAGGCTGCTTCAGCTTTTATCCTGGCAAGAACCTGGGTGCTTATGGTGAAGGGGGAGCTGTTCTGACCAACAACCTCAAATATAATAAGACTCTTAGAGTGCTACGGGATTGGGGGCAGGAGGGAAAGGCCAATTTCGTCAAAAAAGGATTTAACTATAGAATGGATGGAATCCAAGGAGCGATTTTGAATGTGAAACTTCGATACCTTGAAGAATGGACTGAAAGACGGCGTACTGTAGCATCTCATTATAATTCCCTGCTGGAAAATTCTGGACTGACTATCCCCATGGTCAAGCCCTATGCCACTCGCCACGCCTACCATATTTATGCGGTGTTAGCAGAAAATCGTCAGGAAATATGTAAACGGTTGGAGGAAGCGGAAATCCAATTTGGGATTCACTACCCAACACCCGTTCATTTACTTCCGGCTTACCAGGATATGGGCTATAAAAAAGGAGACTTTCCCGTATCCGAGCAGATCTCAGCACAAGAGTTTTCCCTGCCCATGTATCCAGAAATGACCAGGGAGAGTATCGAGAGGGTGGTGAATGTCTGTCGTCGAGATGATAAATTAAGCGTTTACGCCACTGATAGCTGAAGTTATTTGTGACTGCTAGTGAAACAAGGTGAAATATGAGTTTAGAGTACTTCGTGCAATTGATTGGTACGCGGGCCGACCAACTTGAACCTATAGTGTCACGTTTGGGATGCCAGGCTCAAATTATTGAGCGCCCAGAAGACCAGAGCCCTGATGCTGATATATGTTTGGCTTCTGGAGTGCATTACATTATCAAACCACATTTGTTGCGCATAACTCGTTTGGGTATTTGGGGTTTTCATGAAACCCGTCTTCCGGAAGGGCGTGGATCTGCTCCGTTACAGTGGACGGTGTTGAACGGCAGAAAGGAGCTGACCGTAAGTTTTTTTGAATTGATAGAAAAATTTGATTCCGGCCGTCTGCTAGGTCAGCTATCCAGTATTATTACGACCTGCGACTTACTCGAAGATCTAAGGAAAAAAGCAACCGCATTGAGCATCAGATTATTAGAAGAAAAACTATTGGCATTTTTGGAAGGTCGTTTGCAACCTATCTCACAAGAGGGAAATGCTTCCCGCTACCGAAAGCGTGATCCCTCTGATTCCTGTCTGGACCTGGACTCAACCTTAAGAGAATTATGGGATATCATCCGGGTTTGTGACAATGAAGCTTACCCGGCTTGGCTCGAGATGGAAGGGCAAAAATTTATCCTCAAGCGTTACCGTGAAGAAGATTAGATGACAATGAAACAAGAAGAAAAAAAACAGCATAAGGACATTTTAAGCATAGTTCTGCCCGTGTTTAATGAGGAAAAAGGAATTGCTAGCCTGCTGGATCGCATCGAAAAAACAGTTGCGCTTTTATCAGAAACCATGATAGCTCATGTGGTTTTTGTGGACGACCATTCCAATGACCAAACATCGGAATTGCTTAAAGAAGCGTGTCGGACGAATTCAACATTTAAGTATATACGTTTGTCGGTCAACTCCGGTAGTCACGTGGCCATTATGGCTGGAATGGAACAGGTGCCTGGGGATTGCACGGTTTTCTTGGCTAGCGATCTTCAGGACCCGCCAGAGTTGATCCTGAAAATGATAGAGCAATGGCGGGCCGGAGCGCAGGTGGTTTGGGCCACTCGCAAGGGTCGTGAAGGGGTTTCCCGTTCTGATATTTTATTTTCACGCCTTTTTTACTGGCTGGTACGCAAGGTCGGTGGTGCCCGGACCCCGCCACAAGGGTCCGATTTTGTACTCCTGGATAAAAGGGTGGTATCTGCAGTATTAAAATCTTCTAGCCATAGGCCAAATTTGTTGATGGAAATTTCTGCTCTCGGTTTTCGAGAAGCAAGTGTTGGCTACATTAAGAAAGCAAGAGCCTATTCCGCCTCCAAATGGAGTTTCGAGGCAAAACTACGAATGGTGATTAACTCATTCGTGCAGTTTTCTTACAGACCTTTACGCTTCATGGTTTATGTTGGGATTCTTGTGAGCGCATTTGGGGGAGGCTATGCACTGTATTTGATTTTCCATAAATTTTACTCCAGTTTGGTTGTAGAGGGTTGGACCGAGCTCATGGTGGTCATTTTGGTTTTAGGAGGCATACAGATGGTCATGATAGGCGTTATTGGTGAATACTTGTGGCGAACTTTGGAGGAATCCCGCAAAGGGCCAAGATATTTTCTGGAAGATAGCCAACTGGAAGAGCAAATTGATAGCGAGTAATCAGGTAAGCATTACGTTAAGGCCATCGAAATATTGATCTTGATACTTGGAATAGGCTATTTGTTTTGTATCAAAAGTAAACTCTCTTGTTCCGTAAAATTTTTTAGAAAATAGCTATTTTTGTTTTTACAGTAAAAATTTACACGCAGAGTACTGGTTTTACAATATCTCGCCGATAAGGAAATTCAACGCTCCGTCGTAGTCAATTTCAACCTGGCATTCACCAAAGATTTTTTAACCCTAAGCTATTGCTTATGCACCAGCAAATGAAACATGATTGATCGTGAATTTCGCATTGGAATGGGACAACTCCTAGTAGAAGGAGGAGAGCCCGAAAGAAACTTAGAACGTGTTACAGAAATAATCAGCCAAAGTGCCAACTTAGGTTGTGACTGCCTCCTATTGCCAGAGACATTGGATCTAACATGGACCCATCCCAGCGCAAAAACTGAAGCCAAACCAATACCTGGTCCTTACAGTGACATAATTTGCCAACAGGCTCAAAAGCATGGGTTGTTTATATGTGCAGGTTTGACAGAACTGGCGGGAAGTAAAGTTTATAACACCGCCATATTGGTGAATGATTCGGGAGAGATAATTTTAAAATATCGCAAGATCAACGTATTGGATGTAGGGAAAGAGTTCTATGCCATCGGTCAAAGCCTGTCTGTGGTGGAAACCCCGTTTGGTATGGTAGGTGTCAATATCTGTTCCGACAATTACGTTGATGCTGTTGATATCGGTTACACTCTGGCCCGGATGGGAGCGCAATTGATTCTTTCTCCTTCCTCCTGGACTGTGGATTACAACCTGATAGAGTCGGATAATCCCTACGGTGCAAAATGGTTCAAGCCTTATCATCACCTGGCTCAAATGTTCGATTTAACCATTATCAACGCTAGCAGTGTGGGGGTCATCCATGGCGGTCCTTACGAAGGAAAAAAAATGGTAGGGTGCTCCCTTGCGGTCAATGCTAATGGGGTGATCGTCCAAGGTCCATACAATGAATTTGCTGGGGATCTGACTATTGCGAATATTAAATTGTCCAAACGCTTAGAAACAGGGACTGATATTGGAACCATGCTGAAAAGGAAAAATGGACATTTAAAGGTATGACAAACTCTCCCCAAATCTGCACTCGATGTACAATCAATGCCACCGTTCCTCAAGCGCGGTTCGATGAAAATGGTATGTGTAACTACTGTGCCCTGCACGATGAAATGGACAAGGAATTCCCTCTGACTGCAGAGGGACAAAATAATATTGATAAAATTATCACAGACATCAAGACAACTGGCAGGTCTAAAAAATATGACTGCATCATCGGCGTAAGTGGTGGACGCGACAGCACCTACACTCTTTATAGGGCCAAACAATGGGGGCTGCGGCCTTTGGCAGTCTACTTTAATGACGGTTTTGGTAATCCCGTTGCTGGTCAGAATATGAAGCGAGCCACGAGTAAACTTGGGGTTGAAATGCGCACTATCACCGCAGACTGGCGGGAATCGAAGTGTCTCAAGGTGGCTTGCCTAAAAGCCTCAACCCCTGACTTGAATTTATCCGCAGACTTGGGCATAGCCTCCGCTTTGTATGGAGTCGCAGTTGCTGAAAACCTACGATACATACTTATAGGGCAGTCTTTTCGCACAGAAGGTATTGCACCTCTTGAGTGGAATTATCTGGACGGAAAATACTTGGCGACAATTCACAAACAGTTCGGTGCAATTCCATTGCGCAAGTGGAGACCTGATGATCCGGGATTTAACTTGAATCTGATACACATGGCCTATTATGTCGGCTGGCGACGAATTCGTACAATCACCCCACTATACTATCTTCAGTATGTACGTTCCGAGGTGGATGAAATTATCACGCGTGAACTGGATTGGGTAAAACCGGGCGCTCATTATGGAGATGATCTTTATCAAAGTCTGTTGAGTTATATTCTCCGAACTAAATTTAAAATTGACCGACGGCGATATAATGATGCTGCCTTGGTCCGGTCCGGTCAGATGACACGCGAAACAGCTCTTAAAGAGCTCGAAAATGTGGGTGAAATTGAGGATCCAAATGTGATTGATTTGTGTATCAAACGATTGGGTCTGACTCAAAAGGAATTGAATGAGATTTTGGATGCCCCGGTAAAAACCTTTTGGGACTATCCTAACCTAATGAGCACGTTGCGACGTTTTTCACCCGTAATTAAATTTTTCTCTAAACTCGATCTTATACCAAAATCCAGTTACAAAAAATATTGTGAAGATCATCTAGTCTCACCCGAGTATGCGGCTTCTTCCCGTGAAAGGGCTGATTTTCAATGAATCCCTCAAACTAGTAACTACTGCTTATGAATGTGAAACGTCTCCTCTCTATCCTGTTTACGTTTCTATGTTTGGCAGCTGCGCTTTATTTTCTGGACTGGGATCAATTGAAAATTGCTATCCAGAAGGTAAACCCTTGGGTGCTTTCTTTGGCAGTGCTTATTTCTTTTGCCCACTTTGTGATTTTTGGTATCCGCTGGCAACATATCGTCCATGAAGTGACGTTGCCTGTCCCTTTTTGGCAACATGTGACTGACTACCTGTATGGTGTTTTTGTGGAGACCTTCACCCCAGCTAATGTTGGCGGTGATATTTACCGTTCCATCGTATTACGAAAATATCGTGTCTTTACCAGCAAAATTATTATGCTTCTGGCTAGGGACCATTTCCTGGGTTTTTTTACACATTTGCTATTGTTTTTTTTGCTGTGGGTTTGTGTCATCTTCTTTGATTCTGGTCGGTTAGTTGCCTCTTGGAATTTATTCCTGATTGTTGCTACTGTTATTTTTGTAGTCATAGTCCTGATGTTGCTTAGCCCATTTATTCTCGACATTGTACGGTGTTGGCGGTGGATTCAAAAAAACAATATGTGGGTCAAATTTTTTACGCATCTGCGGGAAGTTGTTAGGTTTCAATCCTCATGGGAATTTGTTCGTCTGATAGGGGTTACCAGTCTTGGTCTGGGATTTTGGATTTTGACTGTTTACATCGTGGCTCTAGACTTAGGTATTGAACTTTCTTTTGTCACAATAGGTATGATCTCTATGATAGTGGAGATAGTGCGCATGGTTCCGCTTACTGTTCAGGGAATTGGTTTGCGTGAGGGGGTCTTTACTCATGTATTTATCTTGTTAAATCTTTCTCCAGAACACGGTTTTATACTAGGGTTGATTAGTTATATTGTTATGAATATTTCTATGTTAATTTCAGGTCTGCTGATTTTGTTGCCATCGTTTCAAGTGGCGCACCTTCCTCAAAGGAAGAACGGTCCGGTTATCTGAGTTACCCGTTGAAAACTCTCATATACGGAAACGTGACCAAGGAGAAAAAAGTGCTTGATGAAAATGAATTTCCAAAACGAATATTAGTTACCGGTGGTGCTGGATTCATTGGTTCTGAACTGGTCCACCAACTGGCTGATCGCGATAACGAAGTTACTGTAGTAGATAACCTTGTTAATGGTCTGCGGGATAATTTGAACAATATTTCCACCAATAATGTTAAATTGGAGGTTGTCGATATTCGTAATGAAAAACAAATGGCCGACCTGATGGTCGGAATAGATATTGTTTACCATCTAGCCTGTTTGGGGGTCCGTCATTCTATTCATTCTCCGTATGAAAACCATATTGTTAATGCCGATGCTACACTAAAATTGCTCGAGCTTGCATGTGCTGCCGAAGTTAGGCGTTTCGTTCATGTGTCGACATCCGAAGTCTATGGTTCTTTTCAGTATGTGCCAATGAGTGAAGATCATCCTACTTTTCCAAAAACTGTTTATGGCGCCAGTAAGCTGGCGAGCGAGAGTTATGCGCGTGCATATTTTGAAACCTACAATTTTCCTACAGTGGTAGTTCGACCATTTAATGCATTTGGCCCTCGTTGCCACCACGAAGGAGACAGTGGAGAGGTAATTCCAAAATTTCTTTTACGTGCGCTTACTGGACAACCCATGGTTATTTTTGGTGATGGGTTTCAAACCCGTGACTTTACATATGTTAGTGATACGGCGCGTGGTATTCGTCTGGCTGGGATTGCGAATGATGTGGTGGGAAAAACGATTAATCTTGGTTCAGGAAAAGAGGTCACTATTAATGAGTTGGCTAATCGCGTTTCCAAGATTGCCGAGAAACCGGATGTCACAATAACCCATGAAACTTCACGTCCAGGAGATGTATTGCGATTGTGTGCAGATTCTAGTAAAGCGAAGAAATTATTGGGATTTGAACCAGAAGTCAACCTCGAGGAGGGATTGCAGCATCTCCTTGAATGGTATCAAAGTTTGGGTCGGCCACCGAGTGAGCTGTTGTGCGAAGAGACGCTTCATAACTGGAGGTGACTGCCGTTTATAGGGTATATCCTCGTTTGCTAGGGGGTGGTGATTGTGCAGTGTGAATGAGAACCTCTATCTTGCCAACTCCTTGTTCTCCTAATTTTTAGTAACTTTTATAAATAGAAAAATTAAGCTGTGAGAATAATTGCAGAATGACTATTCCCATTATAAAACCAGAAATCGGTGATGAAGAAATTTCTGCAGTTTCTGAGGTTTTGCGTTCCGGTTGGATAACGCAAGGCTCAAAAGTGGAGGAGTTTGAACAAGCATTTGCGCAATATGTTGGTGCTAGACATGCTTGCGCCGTTTCCAGTTGCACCACCGCCCTGCACTTGGGACTTTTGATTGTGGGTGTACGGCCTGGGGATGTAGTGATTACAGTGAGCCATTCCTACATCGCCACCGCCAATTCAGTACGTCATTGCCAAGCAGAGCCTTTTTTCGTGGACATTGACCTGAATACTTTAAATATGGATCCCAACGCCTTGGGGAAAGTTTTAAAGGAGAGATTTGAAAAACGTGACCAAGAATGGTGGTTTAAAGACCCCGAGCGCCTGGCGATAGGGGAAAGTCCATTAGTCTATATTAAACCTCCGATTGGTCGGCTTGCGGCCATACTTGTTGTCCATCAGGCAGGTATGCCGGCAGATATGCAAACTATTGTTGAGATTGCAAATGATTATGGAGTTCCTGTAGTCGAGGATGCCGCTTGTGCTATTGGCAGTGAGATCCAACTGAATGGGAAATGGGAAAAAATAGGTCGCACGCATGGTGAAGTAGCCTGTTTCAGCTTCCATCCTCGAAAAATTCTCACCACAGGCGATGGTGGGATGATCACCACCAACCAGATCGATTATGACCAAAAGTTCCGGCTCCTGCGACAACATGGCATGAGTGTGTCGGATGCTGCACGCCACCAAACCAAGGATATCATTTTTGAAAGCTATGATCTGACGGCCTATAACTATCGAATGACCGACATTCAGGCTGTGATTGGATTAGAACAATTGAAAAAACTACCGGTAATCGTTCAAAGGCGTCGGGAGTTGGCCGAATTATATCTGAAGCAGCTTGCCGGTATCCCCGGATTAATCTTACCCACCCAGCCCAACTATGCGAGAAGTAATTGGCAAAGCTTTATTGTGCGCCTTTCTGATCCTTCCAAGCAAAAGAGGGTGATGAAATTTCTTCGGGAACAGGGTATTGCCAGTCGCCGAGGCATAATGAATGCGCATCAAGAGTTGCCTTATCAGAAGCTTTTTCCCTTTGAATCATTTCCAGAAAGTATGTGTGCCAGAGATACTGGTATCATTCTCCCTCTTTTTCATACCATGGAATATGCTGAAATAGAGACAGTTTCCCAATCCTTGATGAAGGCCCTTGTTGTTTCAGGAAGTTGATCTATTTCTGTTTATACAATGGGCTGACCTGAACCTCGAAAGTAGTCCAAAAGATTCTGCTACGGGAAACTTGTAATCCTTGGATGACCTAGAGAGAGGATAAAGAACGCAATGGAACAATTCTTTACCAATTCATTATTTTAGGAATTAAGAGAATGTTAACAAAACTGCTGAGTGGTGAATTGAAATACTATAGTGATAGGAAAGAGGTTTCTTATTACTCGCTAATACTTGTTTCGCTGCCATCAATAGCTCTATTTATATGTTTTTACGGCATTAATGGCATTAGATGGCTTGATCAAGTCGTTATCAATTATTTGATGAATTCTTCTGCGTTAGGTAGTGATGCTAGTTTGTTTGGTATGGGGTTTGTTACTTCGGAGTACAACCCTTACTTTTATTTGCATCGCTTGATTGTTTATTTGTCCAACCTAATTGATGTGCCGTACACCTCCATTACCAGCATATCCTTTTTATTAGTGATATTTTTTTCGTTTTTTGTCCTTGCCAAATTAACTTCATTATTTACTCATTCTTTTGTGGCGATCCTCGTGACCGGCATTCTAGTTGCTCTGAATGTTAATTTGACTGTAATCGGCAATTCACGACTATTCATGACTAGCTTTGCACCATTTTTTATTGCTACCCCTTTGGCTCTTCTTGCTATTTATTATTTCTTTTCAGGCAAATATTCCCTGTTATTTGTTGTTACACCTCTAGTTGTTTGGATTCATTTCCCATCGGGTTTTTATATTTGTTTGATTCTGTCTCTATATTTTTTATTTACAAAACAAGTCTTGGCAGTAGCAAAAAGGAACTGGGTAGCCCTCATATTTTTCTTAGTATCCATGACTCCTTATATTTATTTATTATTGATACAATTGAGATCCGTTGATTCGCCTCTTCCTAACTGGGGGGTAGAACTTTTAAAAATTCTTACTTATGGGCATATTTCTCTGTATTATATTTTTTCGGCATATCCTTTAAAAATGATTGTTTTTGTTTTTGTTGCTGTCTTGACCTATTTGTCGCTCACTGTATTTTATAAAAAAAAATATGTAGGTACGTCGCATGAGGATGTTGCCGAAAAAATCCAACTTCTTGGCTTTATTGTCATTTTCCTATTAGTTCTTTATTTTATTTTGGTCGATATTGTTGCTATACCGTTCTTGTACAAATTTGAACTAGTTAAAATATTTTGGTACCTCTCTCTATTTTTGGTTATTCTAATCCCCGCAACTGCCCAATTAGTTATTTCAGAATTACGAGTGACGGGAAAAATTTCTCTTCGTCACCTGGGTTCTGTGTTGAGTGTTATGCTCGTTCTTGCATATTTATATGGGTCTAAGCCTTTTGCTGAAAGTGATCCTAATAATACGGAGATAGGCTGGCAAAATATAACTAAAATGACGAATAAATTGCCAGCAGAATCCATCGTTCTTGCACCGTACACAAGAATTGATTATTATCGCTTTGGTAAGCGGCTTTCTCCTTTTAATTACTACGTTACCTTATTTTCGTTTGATCACTCCCTGCTACCTTTGTTCAATGAAAAATTTAATCATTTCATTCAGGATCGTTTTCTTGAATCTTATGTTGAGGAGGTAGTTGTAGACCCATCAAAAATTCCTACTTTCAAGGCGAAAATCCGAAAGTCATGGGAGCAATTAACAATTGAGAAACTGCAGGAACTCCAAAAATTTTATGGAATAACTCATGTCATAAGAGAGGCTGGTTTGCCCCTTGATCTTCCTGTTGTCTTTATAAATACATCATTTGTTGTCTATCGTTTGATTTGATTGAACTGTTTTCATCCAAATAGTGTGGTGTTCATTATGAGGAAATGTGTTTGCCAGCTCCCAAAATAATATTTTTTATTGAATAGGCCCAAAGTTCCCGGCAGACCCAAAGTTTAATATAGTTTTATCCAAGGATTTTTCTAATAGTTTCGCAAAGGTTGTATTGATTGAAACACCATGACCTTTTGCAAAACTGTCACCGAGACTATGCAGCGAAACATTACCAAGCAAATAAAATAATGGTATTTAAAATTATTCGATGAAACCCTCTATCCTTTTTATAGTTCCAGCTACACACGAAGCTTTAAAAGCAAAGGGGGTAGATCATATGATCTTCGAGAGAGATGAGGGTGGTTTTTTTGGGAAAGTTATTACCGTACATCCCTTTTGCCCTAAAACGCAATCCATCATTTTAAACGACTGTCATGAAATTTATGAGGTTGGTTTTGACCTGATTCCTGGTAGTAAACGATTTCGTTTCTTGAAGTACATACAGTATCCCATTCATTTTTTTAGGATTGTATGGAGGACCCTGCGACTAGTTAAAAAATATCGTATTGATATTATCAGGGCAACGGATCCTTATTGGATGGGTTTAATTGCCTATATTTGCGCACGCCTTTGTAAAATCCCTTTTTGTATTTCGATCCATGCGGATTATGACAAGCGGATGCAATTGGATAAAAATATTTCTTTATCGACTGTTTTTGGATCTTATAAATTAGCTAAACTGTTAGAGCGATTTATACTATCCAAAGCAAACAAAGTGATGCCGATCCGCGAAACACTTGCTGTAAAGGCCGCAGCCAACGGAGCTGCAACAGAGAAAATCAGATTAATCCCACACGGAATAGATTTAACAGTTTTTCATTCCCTTCCTAAAAATAATATTCGGCAACTTTTTAATATAGATCCCGATAAAAAAATAATCAGTTTTGTTGGCCGCCTTTCCAAAGACAATTATGTGGATGATATTATTGCCATTGTAAAAAAATTAGAAAACCGGCGAAAAGATTTTTTACTTATAATGGTGGGTGGAGGAAAAGAAGAACCTGAGATAAAAGCAAGGGTAGCTTCTAATGATGTATTGAAGAAACATATTCTGCTGACAGGGTTTCAGCCAAGAAATATCTGTATAGATTTACGTCGCATTTCAGATGTGTCTTTATGTCTGATGGCAGGTTTTAGCCTGATTGAGGCCTGCGCAGCCGAATGTCCTGTTGTTTCTTATGATATTGAATGGCATTCAGAACTGGTAAAAAATAAAGAGACAGGCTATTTGCTTGAAGAACACGATGTGGATGGTGTCGTTGAGGCTCTCGACTGGTTATTGAATCATCCCATTGAAAGCAAGGCAATGGGACAGAAAGCAAAATCCCTGGCATTCAAGCGCCATGATTTAAAAAACACCTCCGAAATAAAAATCCGATGCTATTCCGAGATACTTTCAATGAATCGCTGATGGATACATTTGTTTTTATTCCTATTCAAAAGGCCCAGTTTTTTTAGCTAGTACAAACTGTCTTATACCGAACCAACTAAAACCGGGAATTTCCTGCTCCAACATTTTTTCCACAAACCTTACATACCCAGCAAAATAGTTTCCAACTTTAGGCATGCCTAACTTTTCTAATAGTAGTACAACTCGAATCAATAATTTAATTGGAGTCCAGAAATACCATAGTGCTATTGGGTGATGAATAACTGAAAAATTATTTTGGTTGAGCCAATTTTGAAGTATTTTAGGACGCAAACCCGGATGCCAAGTTCGGACCCCTTCTTCCCAATGCTCATGAACACTCAACTTTTTTCGCCACTGCTTGAATTTTCCTAAAACACTCAAGATTTCATAAGGATAAAAATATTCAGATACGCAAGGTGTGGAAATGGAAAGATACCCACCTGGCTTGCAGATTCTATTTAATTCTTTCAGATGCCCGATGGGATCATTCAAGTGTTCAAGAACTTCACAACTAATTACAATATCCATGCTTCCGGATGGCAAGGGAAGCTTATCTATATCATGTTGGATCAAGTTAACGGTTATGTCTTTGGGGATATTTTCATCTGCTTTACATAGCGAATTTATACCAAGATCAATACCATATTAAGCTTTAACCTGTTCAGGTAGAAACTGCCTTATATATATGATCTGACCACAGCCGATATCCCCAACAATTGATCCATTTAAATATGGGGACAGCCATCTAGGATGCAGATGAGTATAAGTTGCGCAATGATATTTCAAAAATGATGAAATCGATTTTCCAGTTTCCCAGGTATTTTTTTCGTATTCCTCAATTACTTCATGGTTATTAGCCTCAACTTCATGAACTTGGGCCTCGAACTTATTCTTCTCGTCCATGATCAAAACATTACCTTTCATGGAATACGTGGTATTGCAGGAAGAGCATGTTGCTCGTTGCTCATTCGCCAATATAGAGGGCACCTCTAAAAATAGCCTGAAAAGTTGATGAGTAGATTAGAATAGAGGCCGTAGGATAATGATAGGATCTTTTACCTGACGAAAAGGAGAGTACCCATGGCCCAGCCCGGATTTTTTGA
>Ga0115000_10002635_pt1 | contig 15347 bp, 13 predicted proteins | sample ArcticOcean_MG_C_6_FD_89690 | JGI IMG/M metagenome (GOLD analysis project Ga0115000, IMG submission 89690) | Marine microbial communities from western Arctic Ocean - ArcticOcean_MG_CB8_128 | ecosystem: Environmental > Aquatic > Marine > Oceanic | place: Arctic Ocean: Canada Basin | collected...
GCTCCAAAATAAAAAGCGTAATTGCAATACATTCTATTTTTTGCAAGATCTAATTTTTTTTGAAATTCTACTTTATTAGAAGTTGGAGGGTTGGTGTTTGGCATCTCAAAAACACTTGTTATCCCTCCCACAATTGCTGCTCTGCTTCCTGAGTGAAGATCTTCAGTATCTGTTGAGCCTGGTTCTCTAAAGTGAGTTTGGGTATCTATACACCCTGGTAAAACTGTTAAGCCTTTAGCGTCAAATATTTCTTTTGTTTCGCTATAGATTTTACCAATTTCAATAATTTTACCATCTTTAATTCCAATATCTAGATCTTTGAGATCTTGATCTATGTAGCATGAACCGTTTTTAATTATTAGATCTAACATTAATTAAAAAAGTAATTATATTATATTTAATGATGAATCAATTATGAATACTCAAAATGTATATATTTTAAAAGATAGAGGGATACTTTATATAAATGGCTCTGATGTTAAGGAATTTCTACAAAATATAATTAGTAATGACATTAATAAAGTTTTTGAAACTAATAGCTGCTTTGCATCATTATTAACTCCACAAGGAAAGTTTTTGTTCGCTTTTATTATTGTAAAATATAAATCTGGATACTTCATAGATTGTGAAAAATCTCAAACAGAAAGTCTTTTCAAACAGCTTAGTATTTATAAGCTCAGATCAAATGTTGAAATTATGAATTTAAGTAATGAATTTGTAATTGCAGCCTTTAATCGAGAAAAATTTTTAAAATTTGAGGATGCAGAAGATATTCCTGGAAACACGATTAAGTATAGAGAGGATCCTATTTTACTAGATCCTAGAAATAAAAATCTTGGAGCAAGGCTTATTATTAATTTAGAAAAACTCTACTTATCTTTAAAAAAATTAGAGTTAAAAGATTCTAAAATTGATGAATATTATAAACTTAGTCATGAATTAGGAATTCCACCAAAAGATATGAATAAATTACAAAATAAATTATTTGGTATAGAGTGTAATTTTGAAGAACTTAATGGAATTGACTTTAAAAAAGGTTGCTATGTTGGTCAAGAAAACACGGCAAGAATTAAATTAAAAAATAAACTTTCAAAAAGACTTTTGCCTATCGAATTAATTAACGGTGAGTTAAGTGAAGGCGCTCCAATTAATATTCGTAGTATAGAAATAGGAAAAGTATTAATTCATGGCAAATATCCATATGCACTAGTGAAATACTTAGATAATAATTTTAGTACAGAGGATGAATTTACAAGTGAAGATTCTACTTTAAAAATTAGAAAACCTAATTGGATTCTAGTTTAATTATTTAATAAATTTATTTAAATCTGGCTTAAAATATTTAGGTCCCTTCATAACTTTTCCTACTTCATTATAAATTGGTTTGCCTTTTTCATCTAATTTACTCATATTGGATTGTTGCACTTCTTCAAAACATTTATCCAAATCTGCTCCAAATGCATGACCTGCTCCGTATGTAACATAAAGTATATCTGTTAAAGCATCCGCCACTTCCAAAAGATCCTTATTATCTAGTGCTTCTTTAAATTCATCGAGTTCTTCTTTAATTAAATCATATCTAAGATTATTAATTTTTTCTGAGCTAAATGAAGGTTTATTCTTTACTTCCTGACCAAAAGTTTCCATGAAAGTTTTTACTTTTTTAAAATTTGACATTTAGCTCCTATAAGTTTTTTAAAATTTGATATACATGTATAATAAAATGTTAATTATGTATTAATCAATGAAATTAAGAAAAGAATTCGATAGCCTAGGTAGTGTAAATGTGCCAGATGATAAATATTGGGGTGCATCAACACAAAGATCTAATAAATTTTTTAATATTGGAAAAATCTTAGTTAATATTTCAATAATAAAGTCTATTGCTATTATCAAAAGGTCTGCAGCAATAGTTCATTCTAAAGAAAAACAAATTGAAAAAAAAATAACTAATTCAATAATAAAAGCTTCTGAAGAGGTCATAAAAGGAAAGCTCGATGAAAATTTTCCATTAAAAGTTTGGCAGACAGGATCTGGCACTCAAACAAATATGAATGTTAATGAAGTAATCGCAAATAGAGCAATTGAGATGATGGGTGGAAAAAAAGGCACAAAAAAACCTGTGCATCCTAATGATCATGTAAATAAATCCCAATCAACAAATGATGTTTTTCCAACTGCTATGCATATATCTATTGCCCAGGAAACAATTCAAAAATTGTTGCCAAGTTTAAAAATTTTAGAAAAAGAATTAAATAAAAAATCTAAAGAATTTAGAAATATTATAAAAATTGGTAGAACTCATTTGCAAGATGCTACACCCTTATCTCTTGGCCAGGAATTTTCAGGATATCACATTCAATTAAAAAAATGTATAGAGAGAATAGAGTACAGCCTTAAAGAAATATATTTTCTTGCACAAGGTGGGACTGCAGTTGGTACTGGAATTAATTCCAAAAAAAATTTTGATAAAAAAATTATTAAAGAAATAGCAAAATATACTAAAATTTCCTTTGTGCCTGCACAAAACAAATTTGCAGAATTGGCTGCGCACGACTCTATTGTAAATTTTTCAGGAACATTAAACACATGTGCTGTTGCGTTGATGAAAATTTCTAACGATATAAGGTTTTTAGGGTCCGGCCCAAGGGCAGGTTATGGAGAGTTAATATTACCAGAAAATGAACCTGGCTCTTCTATTATGCCTGGAAAAGTAAATCCAACACAGTGTGAAGCAGTAACAATGGTTTGTGCCAAGGTGATAGGTAATCATACTGGAATTACTTTGGCTGGAACTCATGGACATTTTGAGCTTAACGTATTTAAGCCGATGATTGCCCATAACGTACTTCAATCAATAGATTTAATTGCTGATAGCACAAAAAATTTTGCTTTATATTGTGTAAAAGGAATTAAGGCTAATAAGAAAAGAATTAAAGAACATCTGGATAATTCATTAATGTTAGTTACAGCCTTAGCGCCATACATTGGTTATGATAATGCGGCCAAAATTGCCAAAGCAGCTTTGAAAAATGATACTACTTTAAAATATGAGGCATTAAAAACAGGTCTTGTGAAAGAAAAAGATTATGAAAGCATAGTAGACCCTAGAAAAATGATTTATCCCACATAAGCAGAGAGAAATTTATTAAATATTCTTCTACTTTTGTTTAAATTATAATCATTATTATCATTAAACTGAATAATCACATTCCTAATTTCATCATTACTTTTCTCATCATTTATCATAACACTATTTAAATTTATTTGATTCATTAAAAAATCATAATCTAAATTAAGATATATTTTATTAATTAGTTTTCTGTCTTTTTTTGGTGTTTGAAGAAAAGAAAATAATTTATCTGAGTTTTGAATTTCAATTAAGATATCTGTATTTAAAATTAATTTTTCATTTTTATAATATAAATCACTGTTATTTACCTCAAAATAACCAATTTTTTTATTAATCAATTTTGTTTGATCAAAGTTAATTTTTCCACCAATAATATTAAATTTAATTATTGATGATTGAAAAATTTTATCATTTTTATTTAAGTCTATATTAATAGAAATAGCAGAATTTATCTTTTCATTAAATAGTAGTTTAGTTTTAACTAGTTCACCCACAATAGAATCAATATTAAATAATTTAGATAACTCTTGTTTTCTTAAATTTACATCAAGTTTGAGGTCAAAAGGTTTAAGCAATAAATTTCCTTTATAACTAGTATTAGAATTTTTTTCTCTAGAATCATCTGATACAAAGGTAATTAAGTTATTTTTAATATAATATTGTGTGTGAATTTTTGAATTTAAAACTGAAATAATGTTTAATCCTTCAATGAGGCTATTTTTTTTATTAGTAAATATATTAAATAGATTTAATTTAAGCTTTCTTGCGTTAATATTAATTTCTTTTTTTCCAGAAGGAAAAGGTTCTATTATTAGATCAAATATAAAAGGTATTTTAAAAACTTCTCCCCTTAGGTTAAATAGATTTACTATTTTAAGATTATCATAAAATAAAAAGGCCTTAGATATTTTTATTATAGCAATTGCTTCATCCTCATTATCTTTAAAAAAGATATTGCTATTAATTATTTTAATTTCTTTATTAGAAAATTCATTACCAATAATTGTGTTTAAAAATCTTAGATCATTTCTTTTTACAAAAAAATTCCCCTCATCTATTAAAGCTTCTGTTATAGTTAATTTTTCTTTATTAAAAAAATTTGATTGACTAATAAACACTTTTAGTTTTTTAATTTCAGACATTACAGCTAATGATTGATTATTATTTTTAAATATTTTGGAATTTTTTACTAGAAAATGTGGCTTTGGTAAAATTTTATAAGAAATATCTGAAGAGGTACTAAAATTTATTTTAAATTCTTCTGATAATTTACTTTCTATAGTCGTTTGTACCCAAGATTTGTTATATAAAACTGGTATTGAAAGATAAAATAAATAAAAAAATAATAAAGAGATAAAAGTTATTACAATTTTATTGAAATTACTAATTTCAGAATTATTACCAAAAAAATTATTTGTTTTATTTTTAAGTTTGGTTACTGTCTTTAGAACTATGGAATTAAAATATTTAACAATTTTTTGCATATTTCTATTTGATATTTATCATTGAAATTTAATATGCTTATAGTGAAAATTTAAAAATGATAAACTCTGAATATTTAAAAAATTTAAATAAAGCTCAAAAAGAAGCCGTTTTACATATAGATGGGCCTTTGCTTATAGTCGCTGGTGCAGGATCTGGGAAAACTAAAGTTCTTACATCTAGGATTGCACACATTATTAAGGAAAAGAAAGCATTTCCAAACCAAATACTTTCAGTGACTTTTACAAATAAAGCTGCAAAAGAAATGCAAAATAGAGTGTGTTCAATACTTAATTTAGAAGCTACTGGGTTATCTTGGCTAGGAACATTTCATTCTATCTGTGCAAAGCTTTTAAGAAAGCATGCTTCTGCAGTTGGGTTATCTTCTAACTTTACAATTATAGATACAGATGATCAAACAAGATTAATAAAAAATATTTGTAAGGCTGAAAATATTGATATTAAGCAGTTGGCCCCAAAATATATTTTGTCTATTATTGATAGATGGAAAAATAAAGGTTTTTATCCCAATGAAGTAATTGTGAATAAAAATGATATATTTGAAAAAACTGTACTTCCACTCTACAAAATTTATCAACAAAAATTATTAGACTTGAACGCGTGTGATTTTGGTGACTTAATTTTACATGTTGTAAAAATTTTGGAAAGAAACTTAGACATAAGAAAGATTTATTCTAATAACTTTAAATATATATTAGTAGATGAATATCAAGACACAAACTATATACAAAGCAGATGGTTGTATCTGTTATCAGAAAAACATAAAAATTTATGCTGCGTAGGAGATGACGATCAATCTATATATAGTTGGCGTGGAGCAGAAATTAAAAACTTTCTAGAATTTGATCAAGTGTATAAAAATTCAAAAGTAATTAGATTAGAAGAAAACTACAGATCATCCCAAAATATTTTATCTGTTGCATCAAACCTTATTGCTAACAATCAAAATAGAATTGGAAAAACTTTAAAAACTACTATGGAAGAAGGTGATTTAGTTAAACTCAATTGTTTTAAAAATGGGAAGGATGAAGCAATAGGAATTGCTGATGAAATTGAAAAAAAATTAAAAAAAAATTACTCTTTTAATAATATTGCAATTTTAGTAAGGGCTATATTTCAAACTAGGGAATTTGAAGAACGTTTTTTAAAAATTGGAATACCTTATAGAATTTTAGGAGGAACTAAATTCTATGAAAGAGCAGAAATTAAGGATTGTGTAGCTTATCTCAGATTAATTCATCAACCCAAAGATGACTTGGCTTTTGATCGTATTATAAACAATCCCAGAAGATCCATTGGGGAGAGTACTATAAAATTAATGCACGAATTTTCAAACAAATATTCTGTAAGTTTAGAAATTGCTTCTAAAACTTTAATCGAAAAAAATTTGATTAAACCAAAAACAAAAATGGGCCTTAGTTCTTTTTTATTTTTGATGGACAAATGGAGAAATGATATAAATATAAAAAAGATCAATCACGTTAAATTACTTCAATTAGTTTTAGATGAATCTGGATATTCGGCAATGCTCAAAAATAAGAAAGATATTGATAATGAAAGTAGATTAGAAAACATTAAAGAACTTTTGAGTGCCATGAAGGAATTTGATGGCTTGGAAGGTTTTTTAGAACATGTAGCTTTGGCAACATCAATTGATCAAGACTGGGATGGAGAAAAAATCAATATGATGACAATGCATGGCTCAAAAGGCCTTGAATTTGATGTTATTTTTCTTCCTGGTTGGGAAGAAGGTTTATTTCCGCATCAAAAATCAATCGAGGAAAAAGGACAAAATGGTCTAGAAGAAGAAAGAAGATTGGCATATGTTGGAATTACTAGAGCCAAAAAAAAAGCCCTTATATCCTTTGCCATGAATAGATTTTATCAAGGTAATTGGATTGATAGTATGGCTTCTAGATTTATTGAGGAGTTACCAGAAAAATTTTTAGAGAAAAATTCATTTTTTGATGACGTTAAAGATGATGACAATGATTTTGAATTTAATCAAGATTTAGAAATTGATGAGAGAAACAAAAGTCCAGGATGGATAAGATATCAAAAAAGAATTAAATGATTAATAAAAGAATTGCAGATTTGAAAAAACTTATAAATCTTTACAATATAGATGGATATATAATACCCAAAAATGATGCCTACTTTTCAGAATACTCTGAACCAGATAGGTTAAAAATAGCAACTAATTTTAGTGGTTCAGCAGGTTTTGCTATTCTTTTAAAGAAAAAGAATTATTTATTTGTTGACGGAAGATACACTGTACAAGCTCAACTTCAGTCTGGCAAAAATTTCCATATAATGGAAATTCCAAAATTTATTCCGAAAAATATTTTAAAAAAAAATAAAAAAAAAATTTCATTAGGTTTTGATCCAAAATTATTTACAAATTTTACTCTCAAAAAAAATTTTGGTATTGAATTTAATTTAATACCAATTAATGAAAACCTAGTAGATAAAATTTACAAAAAAAAAACCTCAAAAGCTATAAAACTATTTTATAACTTAAGTGAAAAAATTTCAGGTGAAATAATGAGCTCTAAAATCAATAGATTATTAAAAATAATGAAATTAAAGGATGTTAATAGTATTTTTATAAGTGCACCAGAAAACGTTGCCTGGTTGCTAAATATAAGGGGCAGGGACAATCCATACAGCCCAATACCAAATTGTAAGATTATTTTAACAGATGATAGAAAAATATTTTTTTTTTCATGTCCTAAAAAAATTAAATTAATAAAGAAAAAAAAAGATTATAAAAATTTTACTTTTTGTACTTATTCAGATTTTTCTAAAATAATTTATAAACTAAAAAAAGGTAATTTTTGTACAGATTCTTTAACTTGTTCTGTTTCTAATGAAAATCTTATAAAAAAAGATTTTAACATTATCCTTAATACAGACCCTTGTTACATTATGAAATCTATTAAAAATAAAATTGAGTTGAAGAATATTATTAATGCACATGTTGAGGATGGCCTTGCGTTAACTAAATTTATTTATTGGATTAAAAATATAAATAAAAAAAAAATAACAGAGATTGATGCACAAAATAAATTAGAAAAATTTAGAAAACTTAATAAAAATTATTTATTTCCAAGCTTTAATACTATTGCTGGTACTGGCTCAAATGGAGCTATAGTCCATTATAGGGCAACTAAAAAATCTACGAAAATAATCGAGAAAAAAGACATATTTTTATGTGACTCTGGAGGTCAATATAAGTATGGGACTACAGATGTAACTCGTACAATTTGCTTTTCTCAACAAAAAAAATCTATTAAAGACATTTTTACTAAAGTTTTGAAAGGACACATAGCCGTTGCTCTTACCAATTTAAATTATAACAAGACAGGAAGAGAAATTGATATTAGGGCCAGGAAATTTTTAAAGAAAAGTGGTTTAGATTATGCCCATGGAACTGGACATGGTGTGGGATATTTCTTAAACGTTCATGAGGGTCCACAGTCAATCTCTAAATATAATTCAATTAAAATTCAAAAAGGAATGATTTTAAGCAATGAACCAGGTTTTTACAAAAAAAATCATTTTGGAATTAGAATAGAAAATTTAGTTTATGCTACAAAATCTAAAAATAAGTTTTATTTTGAAAACCTCACTTTAGCACCAATAGAAAAAGATTTAATAAATTATGAATTACTCAATAAAAACGAAAAAAATTACCTATTTAAATATCACTTAAATATTTACGTACAATATTCAAAGTTATTAAATTTAAAAGAGCGAAGATGGTTAGCTACTTTTATTTAACATTTTCAACCACTCTTGTTGATTTATAATTTTGATATTTAAATTTTTGGCAATATTAACTTTTTTGATAGTAGGTTTTTCTCCAGTGATTAAATAATCAAGTTTTTTATTAACATTGCTAATTATTTTACCAGAGTTTTTTTCAATTAAAGATTTTGCTTCCGCTCTACTAATTTTATCTAATTTACCTGTAAGCATAAACGTTTTATTTTTTAATAATCCATCTTTATTAACAGTAGCAGTATTATAGATTAAAATATTTTTATTTAACTCAGATAATACTTTTATGTTTATTGAATTTCTAAAAAAAAGTTTAATTGAATTAATTTGTGTTTCTCCAATACCATCAATATTTGATAGATACTTAATATTTTTTTCGTTTGAAAGCTTAAAAAAATTAAGAGCAGATTTTAAATGTCTAGCAAGAAGCTTTGCATTTTCTTGACCTATATGCCTTATACCTAATGCATATATAAATCTTTCAAGAGAAATTTTATTTTTTTGCTCTATTGAATACTTTAAATTTGAAGCTGATAGAGGTCCCCATCCTTCTAGTTTTTCTAATTTCTTATAATCAAGATTAAAAATATCTTGAGGTAGTTTAATTAATTTTAAATTCCAAAAGTTTTCTATAATTTTTTTTCCTAATCCGTCAATATTAAAGGCTTCCTTAGAAACAAAATGTTTTATTTTTTCAATGGCAATCTTTTCGCATTCATAGCCCTCACTTATGCAGCGTCTTACTGCGTCTTGTTTTTTAGTTGTCTCATTAAAATCTTTAACAGTTTTGCTACTACAAGATGGGCATAACAACGGAAATTCAAATTTTTTGGAACCTTTCTTTCTTTTTCTAAAATCAACTGAAACTACATGGGGTATTACATCACCTGCTCTTTCGACTGTAACGGTATCTCCAATTCTTATATCTTTTCTTATTATTTCATCTTCATTATGTAATGTTGCATTTGAAACTATTACGCCTCCTATATTAACTGGTTTTATTTTAGCAACTGGTGTAAGCGCGCCAGTTCTTCCAATTTGTATTTCAATATTTAATATTTCTGATTCTGAACTGTTTGCAGAAAACTTATGAGCTATTGCCCATCTAGGAGCATTAGCAGCAAAACCTAATCTTTTTTGTAGATCAAAATTATTGACTTTATAAACAATACCATCAATATCGAAGGGTATTTCTCTTCTTTTTTTTTCTATTTTTTTATGATTCTCAACTAAATTTTTTATACCTGTGATTTTTTTATTAAATGGGTTTACTTTAAAGCCCCAAAATTTCAGATTATCTAGAAAATTTGTTTGATTGTTAATATTCATTTTTTTTGCATATCCATACGTATATGCAATAAACTTCAGAGGTATCTTACTTGTCACTTTAGAATTCTTTTGTCTTAAAGATCCAGAGGCAGCATTTCGAGGATTTGCAAAAAATTTATTTATCTTTTTAAAATCTTCATTTTCAATAAAAACTTCTCCACGTATATCAATTTCTTCTGGAAAATTTTCTGCTTTGATGAGGGTTGGTATATCTTTAATTGTTTGTAGATTTCGTGTTATGTCTTCTCCTTCTTTACCATCTCCTCGAGAAAGTCCCTTCACAAATTTACCCTTAATATATGTCAACGAAGCTGAAATACCATCTATTTTAGGTTCAGCACAATATTCAATATTATTTGAATTTTCTAAACTTAAAAAATTTATTATTTTTTTTTCAAAATTATTTAAATCTTCTTCATTAAAAGCGTTTCCTAGTGAAAGCATTGGAGTGGTGTGTTTTGCTTTTTTGAAACTTTTTGAAGGTTTGTAACCAACTGATTTAGTGGGTGACTCTTTATCGTTTAAAAAATGATATTTTTTTTCTAAATCTATTATTTCTTTTTTTAAAATATCATATTCTTGGTCTGATATATTAGATTTATTGTTATTATAATAAGATTTATTATGTTCTTGAATTAACTTAATTTTTTTTAAATAAATTTTGTTTATTATATCTTCATTCATGTTACTCAAAAAGACTTTTAAATTTTTTAAGCATTCCTTTTTTTTTCTTTTTATTTATTTTTAATGTTTTAATTTTATAATTTTGATTAAAAAGTTTATAAGACGATTTATACCACTGGCTCGATCCATAATTGTAACCTAGTAAGTTTGCATATTTTTTTGATTCCTGCTTAAGGCCTAAATAATAATAAATCTCAACTAGTCTATGTATAGCCTCTTCAACGTAAATAGTTGTATCATAATTTTCAACAACAATTTTAAAACGATTAATAGCTGCTATCCATTTTTCTTTTTTTATATAGTGTCTGCCTATATACATTTCTTTAGAGGCTAAAACGTCATTTATTAAGTCCATTTTTAACCTGGCTGATAATGCAAAATCACTGTTAGGATATTCTTGTACAATATAGGCAAATTTATTTTTTGCTTTAGTTAATGGTCCTAAGTCTTTTTTTTCATTTTCAATATTTTCATAAAAACACATTGCAAGTAAATAATGTCCATATGCTATGCTTTCATCATTTGGGTACGTTGAGAGATATCTCTCTAAATTAAAAACTGCCTCCGAGTAATAATCTTGCATGTAATAGGAGTAGGAGGCCATCAACACTGATTTTGCGGCCCATTCGGATTGTGGAAATAGTAATTCAGATTCTAAAAATTTTTTGGAAGCAAAAAAATAATCTCCTTTTTTAAAACTTTCCATACCTATTTTATAAGTAGAAATCATTTCAAGCTCTTGATCAGTTTCTTTGAGCGTTGTGATTACTTTTTCTTCTTTTGAACAGCTATAAAATGAAGCAAAAACTAACAATATTAATAATTTGTATAAAATTTTCATTTAATCATTTTACTGACAATTTATCTATTAATCAAAAAGAATTATGCAATAGATCTTAAATGGCTTTTATTGATAAAGGTATGAGGTAAGTTTTTTCCTTTAATTTCAATTAGTGAAAAGTTTTTTTCATTTTCAAAAACTTTTCTTAATAATTGATTGGTAAGTTTGTGTCCTCCCTGTGAACAAACGATCTTTCCTATTATCTTATAGCCAGACAAATAAAGATCACCCATACAGTCTAGAATTTTATGATTTACAAATTCTTTATCATTTCTAAGTCCTTCTTTATTTAAAATCTTATTTTCTTTTACTACGACTGCATTTTTAAGACTTCCACCTTTTGCCAGACCCATTTTTTTTAATTTTTCTACATCCTCGTAAAGACAAAAAGTTCTTGAATTATAAATATCTGTTAGATCAGATTCATATATATTGATCATGTTTCTTTGGGTTCCAATAAGATCATTCTGATACTTTAGCTCAAAGTCTATATCTAGACTAATTTTACTTGGCTCAAAAGAAATTGATTTTTTTCCATCAATAAATTCAACTTTTTTATCAATTTTAATTACCTTGATGGGTGTCTCACTATTTTTAATTCCAGCATTTAATAAAGCCTCAACAAATAACTTTGCGGATCCATCTAAAATAGGTACTTCTTGATTGTCAATTTCAATCAATGCGTTATCAATTCCCATGCCGTATAAAGCTCCCATTAAATGCTCTACTGTAGAGACGCTTGCACCCTGTTCATTTGAAATAGTTGTACAAAATATAGCACTGCTAACATTAAAAAGATTTGGAATTATAATATTGTTTGCTTTAATATCGGTTCTTTTAAAAATGATTCCAGTATTTGGTTCTGCAGGTTTGATAATTAAATTTGCCTCTAAACCACTATGAAGGCCTACACCATTAAATGTTATATTTTGATTGATTGTTTTTTGATTTAACACAGACATCGCACACTTATAAATTCTAGTGATAAATTATGAAAAACAAGAAATGTTACAGGAAAATACTATTTTATTTAAAAATGTGAAAAAGTTTTTCAAAAAAAGCCTGTTTTACAAGCTTTTTAGGAACCACAACAACCTCCTGTTTATTTAATCCCTGGCCTAATTTTAATCCAGATCGACAAATATCTTCGGCACTTTCTTCAATAAAATGAATGTCGTTGAAGAACAAAATTTCTTTTTGATATTTATTGTCTAATATTGTTGAGCCTTCACCCATTAAAATTATCTTACATGAGTCTAGCTTTTTTAAATTTAAATTTAATTTAATAGATTGAACACATAAATTTAATATTTCTTCTGTTCTAGCAAAAGTTATTTTTTTAATTAAATCAAGAGACAAATTTTTTTCATCCAAAAAGGTTTGATTTTTATCAAAATTTAATTTTATATTTTCTGCTTCTTTTATATTAATTCCTAAAATTTTTGAAATATCTTTCGTAATATGATTTCCTCCAATTTTCAGAATATCCAAAAAAATAATTTCATTTTTAACATAACAAATTATAGATGTTTTATTAAATCCTATATCTATAAATGATAGATAATCTGTTTGTGTGAGATTGTCTTTATAATTTATAGATTTTGCATAACTAGAACAAAAAAATTTGTTAACTGAAATATTAAATTTAAAAAAAATATTTTTAAAATATTCTATAGTTTTTTTAGGAAGGCATATGAAAAAAATATCTAAGGATATTATATTGCAATTTACATTGTCAGGAAAAGAAGTGTACTCAATATCGTCAATTTTATAATTTTTAACAACAATGTGAACAATATTTTGCTTTGGTTGATTTCTCAAAACTTGTTGTTTAGCGTTTTGTATCAAAAATTGGATATCTTCTTTTTTTAATTTGGATCCATCAAGCTTTTTTGATATTGAAATTCCAATAGATAACATTTCTGAACTATCTATCATTAAATTTATGCTGTCTAAATATTCATTAGTATTTTCTTCTAAAAGAGAAATAATTTTTTGGATTTCAAAATCTATATTTGATTGATCAAAAAAAAATTTACTTTCTGTATAAAAAAATTCATGCTGATTAATTTTATTAAATGAACCAGCTCTGATTTTTGATGAGCCACAATCAAAATATGTTTGAAAATTTTTATTACTCATTATTGTACAATTAAATGATTAGAAATTCTTAAATCAATAACTTTATTATCTTTAAATTTATTATCAATTATAATTTTATGAGCAAGATTAAGAGATTTTAATAAATTATCTTTAGGTAACTTAATTAAAATATCTTCATTTGTTAAAATATCCCACCTCCCTGAGGAATGAAAAAATATAGATTTAAGGTTTTTAAAACCAAATTGAGAATGTTCAACATCTTTTTTAAAATTTAAAAATTCTTTTGAATTAAATTTTCCAAATATGAAGGGTAATTTTTTATTATTTGCTTGAGCTACTATTAATTTACCATTAGCACCAACTAATAATTGATTGTTATCAGAGATTTTTGCAATAAACTTAGTTGGCTTAATATGTATTTCTAATATTGATGGATAAATTTTTTTAACATTATATTCTTCTATAACGTTATATTTGCTAATAATTTCATTAATTTTTTCTTTTCGAAGAAAAAATATATTCTTATATAAAAAATTATTAAGTTTATTTAAAAGTTGAAAATTATCAGTATTTGATAATCCTGCTACTTTAATTTGATTAATTATCATTGAATAATTATTTTGGTTTTTTAAATTTTTATTATTTGTTGTGCTTAATAGAAATAAAAATACCAAATATACTATTACCCTATTTTTTTTACTTATTAATTGATGCATCTTTTAAAATCCATTCAATTAACTTTATAAAACTTATACCTGCAAATCTTCCTATTTCAGGCACTAAAGACAGTTTGGTCATACCGGGCTGAGTGTTTATTTCTAATAAATAAAATTTTCCTTTATAAAATTTAAAATCAGAACGTGTTACACCTCTGCATCTGATTACTTTGTGAGCTTTTAGGGCAACATCAGTAATTTTTTTTAAATCTTTTTCACTTAAATTGACAGGTATTATATGTTCTGTATTTGCTTTAGGATTATATTTTGCCTCGTAATCGTAGAATTTTCTTTTTGGTTTTAATTCGATTACTCCTAGCTTTTTATTACCCATTATTGCAACTTGGATTTCTCTTCCAGAAATAAACTCTTCTATTAAGATTTCTTTATAAATACTTAATATTTTTAAGTTTTTAAGAATATTTTTTTTATTACAAATATAAACGTGTACACTAGAGCCTTCATTTATAGGTTTAATAACAACTGGAAACTTTATTTTTTTTTCAATTTGACTAATAATATTTTTATTATTTTTTCCATAGTTGTATTTAATATATTTGGGTGTTTTAATTTTATGTTTTATAAAAATTTTTTTAGAGATTTCTTTATCCATTGCAATAGAAGAGGCCAATACTCCAGAATGTGTATAAGGAATTTTTTGAGACTCTAGTATTGATTGTATGTATCCATCTTCACCAAATTGCCCATGCAAAGCATTGAATATTAAATCTGGTTTATTAGATCTTATATTTTTTAATAAATTACCGTCAGGTTCACAGATAATAACTATGTATTTGTTTTTTTTTAATTCTCTGGCTACTTCTTTTCCAGTTTCTAAACTTATTAATCGTTCCTTTGATATTCCACCACAAAGAACTAAAATTTTTTTTTTCATGGTCATTCCAATATCTTGATTTCTTTCTCTAATTTAATGCCTGTTTTTTTTTTAACGCTATCTCTAACAAATTTTATCAGCTTATTCATATCACTAAAACTAGCATTATTCTTATTTACAAAAAAATTGCAGTGTTTATTCGAAATACAAGCATCTCCAAAACATGTGTCTAATGGTACAGATTCTTTAATAAGTTCCCAAACTTTTCTTTTAGTTTGATTAATGGGATTTTTAAATGTACTTCCACTAGTTTTAATTTTGGTAGGTTGGGTGCTATCTTTTTTTTTTTTTTATTCAATAACATTTTTTTTAATGAGGTTTTTTTTTTTTTTTTTTCCCTTTAAAAATGCACTTAAAAAA
>Ga0115000_10002636_pt1 | contig 15339 bp, 16 predicted proteins | sample ArcticOcean_MG_C_6_FD_89690 | JGI IMG/M metagenome (GOLD analysis project Ga0115000, IMG submission 89690) | Marine microbial communities from western Arctic Ocean - ArcticOcean_MG_CB8_128 | ecosystem: Environmental > Aquatic > Marine > Oceanic | place: Arctic Ocean: Canada Basin | collected...
GTATTTTTTAAATAATCTGGAATAGCTACATCATTAAACACATCTAAAAAATCAGCATATTCTGTTGTATATATATCAGAAAGTGTTGGTTTAAATAATGAAACATTTGCTAATAAATCTTTATTTTCTAAAATTTTAGGGTGGTTATAGCCTATGCATCCAGATGCATACATTGAAAACATATCTAGAAATTCTGTACCATCTCTTTTATCCACAATCCATGAATCATGACTTTTTTCTAAATCTAGAATTGGATCAAAACCATCTGCTAAAATATTTCTTGATAGTGATTTTTTTACATTATTTGCTTTTATTGACATTTTTTCCTTTCAATTTTATAGATCAAATTTAATTCCCTGAGCTAAAGGTAACTCTGAACTCCAATTAATTGTATTAGTCTGTCTTCGCATGTACGCTTTCCATGCATCTGACCCAGACTCTCTACCACCTCCTGTTTCTTTTTCTCCACCAAAGGCTCCACCAATTTCAGCCCCAGATGTTCCAATATTTACATTAGCAATACCACAATCACTACCCAAGTGTGACAAGAATGTTTCAGCATCAATAATTTTATTAGTAAATATTGAAGAAGATAACCCTTGAGGTACAGAATTATGAATATCTATAGCTTCATCAAGCGTTTCATATGACATTATATATAAAATTGGAGCAAAAGTTTCACTCTGAACAATCTTATAATTGTTTTTTGCCTTAACGATTGTTGGCTCAACAAAATATCCTGCACTTTGAATAGAATTTCCACCATATAATATTTCACCACCTTCTTTTTTTACTGCAATTAATGCATCTGAATAATCTTTAATTGCTTTATCATCTATTAGAGGCCCCATTAGTGTATTAGGATTTAAAGGGTCCCCAATTCTAACTTGTTTATAGGCTTTTATTAAATTTTGTGTCAATTCTTCCACTATAGAGCTATGCGCTATAATTCTTCTAGTTGAAGTACATCTTTGCCCCGCTGTACCAACAGAACCAAACACAATACCTGGAATTGCAATATCCATATTTGCAGATTCATCTACAATAATAGCATTATTTCCACCCAGCTCTAATATACTCTTACCAAGCCTTCCACCTACAGCTTTTGCTACTTTTATACCCATCGCTGTTGAACCCGTAGCTGATATCAAAGGCACTCTATGATCATTAATAAACTTTTCTCCAATTACTGAACCCTTACCAATAATTAAATTAAAAATTGCTTTATATCCATTATCTTTTAACACATCATTACAAATATTCTGAATAGCAATTGCACATAAAGGTGTTTTTGATGATGGCTTCCATATACTTATATTTCCACAGATTGCAGCTATAAAAGCATTCCAGGCCCATACTGCAACTGGAAAATTGAATGCTGAAATAATACCAACATTACCTAATGGATGCCATTGCTCATACATTCTATGTTGGGGTCTCTCAGAATGCATAGTTAAACCATATAACTGTCTAGATAAACCAACAGCGAAATCTGCAATATCTATCATTTCTTGAACTTCTCCATCACCTTCAGTTTTAATCTTTCCCATCTCCAAAGAAACTAAGCTTCCTAATAAATCTTTTTTCTCCCTAAGCTTATTAGCCATTTCTAATATAAGCTGCCCCCTTATTGGAGCAGGAACTTTTCTCCATTCTTTTCCAGCTTCATTAGATGCAAGCATTACATCTTCATAGTTTTCTGAGCTACATAATTTAATCTTTCCAAGTAATTCACCATTTGTAGGATTAAAACTTTCAATATATTCAGATGAAGAATTGTCAAGCCACCTATCTCCCCCAATACACGCACCTATATTGATTTCTTTTATGCCTAGCTCTTTAATTATTTTATTCATTTTTTTCCTTTAATTCGTTTTTTCTTTATTATCGTTTTGTGTTGACCATATAAATAAAACTACAATCATTATTATAAAAATTATAGGTGTTGCAAAATAAAATTGCTCACTTGAATACTTTATTAAATCTTCAAAACGACCAATTAGTAATGAGATTCTTCCCATAACAGCAAAGCCAAATGATGCCCCAAATTTTATCATTAAAAAATAAATTCCAATCTTACTTATTTTTCCAATAGTACCTTTATGTTCTTTAGAAAAGAAAAAATAGACTAAACCAGATATAACTCCTATTAAAACCAAAAATTGATTTAAGATACTCCAAATACTTCCATCGAAATTAATACTTGAATTTTTTATTTGCATTAAAATATTAGAATTTACAAAAACATAAATTTTTAGCCCCGCAGCCATACCTACAATATAGCCAATGGATATTCTAGCTAACCAGCTTAATGATGGTATTAATCTAAAAAGCATAAATAAACCCAAAATTAAAGGTATAATATATAATCCGTCAAATTCAAAACCTGCTTTAACATAATCTGGAAATAGTCTACCAAAAAGATTAGGCCAAACTTGATCCCACCAAGTTATGGCAAAAATATACCCTGCTGATACTCCTACAAAAATATGCTCTGCAGCTTTATAAAATGGATTGTCTCCATAAAGATAACTAAGGATACTTAAAGTCATAATAACTAATGACCATACTCCTATAATATCAAAATTATAGCTCATTAATTATTCTTTCTACTAAAATAATATGATACATTTCCTAAAACAATAAAAATAACCATTAAGAGATGAGAAACAGATTGCGCTGACATTCTTGCCAAAGCTTTACCTTTAGTAAGGACAGCATCCTTATTTAAATTACTATTTTTGTTTAGCTGTTGCTGTAAAAGGTCGTATACCATTTTTTCATACTCAGCTGCCCCTGGCATACCAGCCAAAATACCTTTCAATTGACCAGATTCAATATACGGTATTGCATCTGTTACCATAATAGAAGTACACCCAGATGATAATGGTATTTTTTTGGGATCACAGGCATATTGCACCCATTCTGCATTGCCAGGAACGCCAGCAGAAAAATCAAATACAAAATCAAAATCACTTACACTATAAATATCATCCATTATTGTAAGATCTTCAATTAAATTACCATTATGGTCTTGTTTATATACTTCTCTAAAATTTTCTGCTATCCCTTTTATAACAATAAAACCACCCGTTTTGTAGTCGAACAAAGCATAATCAACACCTTCTTCTAAGTTAAATAATTTTGTATCTATTATTTCTTTAATTGCCTGATTAGCCATAATAGGACTTTCTGGCCATAATGAAACAATATAAACTTTAATATCTTTGGCAAATAAATGCTTTAATAAAGCTATTGCCATAGGATGTACTTCAGGCTTTGTACTAGCCCCATAAGCAAATGATAATAATACTTTATCTCCAGATTTTAATTCCGATATAGAATTAAAAACAATTTTTGTATTCTTGTCAACTTTAATAGGTAACTCAATTAGATTAGGGTATAGCAAAGGTATCAAAACAGCTAAAGCTATTAGAACAAAAATAAATTTTCTATCAATTGTTCCTAATTTTATTAAAAAATTTCTCATTAATCTCCTAAGATAGAGCGTTCTCTACCTGTTATAATTCTAAATGATTGAGCTACTACACCTAAAGCAATTCCTATCATTATAGCTCTAGAACCTGCTGTAGCTGGGACAGCCATAATCCATTCCTGGATTAAAGGAATAGAAAGAAAACTAGGTAAATTCACATGCCAACCTAGCAAGAAACCCAAAATAAGAATAAAAATATTTGCTCCAAAGTAAGAATAGAAGAATACTTGTTTATTTTTTATTTTAGAGGCAAATAGAGCGAATAAAATAGATACGTATATAATTATAACTGTCCACCAAGGAATAAGTGCCCCAATTGGAACACGACCAAGCATAAGTAATACACCGGAGATTAAAAGCAATGTTGCTTCAAAATTTCTAATTCTAAAAGCTCTGTAAGATGCTGAAGCAACAAAAAAGGCAAGCAAGGCAAACATTGTAGAACTTAAAGGTAGATAAACATAATTATACATCCAATAAAATGCAGAAAACTCATTCTTTAAGTGAGGGCCTAATCCTACTGTAGATCCATTATATAAAAAACCAAAAAAAATCATCAAAAGAAAACCTACTAAAGTAAAAATACTATACTGCCAATCTTTTTTTCTTCTAATAACTTTTGTGCTATGTAACTGAAGTAAGTTTATACAACCAAGAAAGGCGGCAAAAGCTGCTATGATCATATACCATTGTGGGGCATCTTTATCTGTAAATTCTCTAAGATTGTCAGAATTGATGAACTGTCCTGCTAAAGCAAGAAAACCCATTGAAATCATTACTACTATTGCTAATTGTCTTTTAATAAACATTAGTTGCTTATATTAATTTTGAAAAAAGATGAAATATCTAATTGAGTAATGTTAAGAAAATTAAAAAATGACACTAAAACAACAAAACCAATAAGGACCATACATAACAACTTTACATAATCTTGACCTTTTATGCTTCCAATCATTTCAGGGCTCCCAGATAAATAGGCGCTTGCCGCATAAAACTCCTCACCAATTAAAACATAATCACATGATGTTACGAAAAATGGTATTTGAGAGGAGGAACCTGTTCCAGCTATTTGTATAGCTCCAACAGAGCTTCCAGTCTCTGCTAAAAGTAAAGATTCTGCATAAAATTTTCCTTGATAAAAAACAGCTGCGGGCTTTTCTCTTAACATAATACCATTTACTCCAGCTGCATAAGCAAATTGATCATCTGTAACATAATGAATTTTTGAATCATTATATAAATCTGGACGGCCTTTCTTAAGGTAAGCTTCTTTACAGGATTCTTTTGCAGCCTCCATTACAATCGGAACACAGCATGGCACATGTAAATCTGCTTCGTATTCTGCGACCATTCCTGCAACATGCCCTAATATAATTACACCTGATATTGTGTCTATTTCATCTAAACCAGAAATACCTGGAACAAATAAAACAGAACTACCCATCTCAGTCGCTCGCCCAACAGCTTCTTCCATTGCCTGCATAGCAGGGATTGGCCTCATATAAAAATTTTCTCCATTTTTAGCTTTTCTTATAAAGAATTCAAAAGTTACACAGGAAATTAAAATTGCTATAAAAGAGGTTTGATTACCTGTTACAAATAATTGACTAGGATTAATAAAGTAAAGGATTATTAAAATTACAGGAAAGGTAAAAAATAGTATAAAATCTTTATAAATATTTATTTTTTTCATTTTATATTTTTTGCCTCAAAATGCTTTTTTTCGATTCTTGTAATTAAAGTTTCAATATTTTTTTTATCTTCTAATAATTTTATAAACTTGTAATACTTTTTATCATTAACAAATAAAGTTAGGACAGGTCCAAAAAATATCAAAGTTTGACCCGCAATAAAAGAAATATATTTTGTGCTCTCAAATAAAAAAATTGCTGGCACTGCCATACCCTTATCTATAATTTTACTAGCAAAAACTTCAATATCTTGTTCTGTATCATTATTCATAAAAAATTAATTTGATAAAATAACTTCTAAATTAGCTCTTGGGATAATTTCAATATTGCCATTTTCAAATTTAATTTCTGCAACCCTAACCATTGTTTCAGATTTCATTTTTACTAATTCATACGGAAGAGAAATTATTTGTCCTATTTGACCAAAATAAGGTTCTCTTATAATTCTAATAGTAGAACCTTCAGAAATGATTAAATCATCCTCTTTAAAATTATCATTTTCGTATATTTTTTTTGATTCAATAAAAATTTCTGGCCTTAAAACTCCAGCTCGTATTTGCGTAGCTCCATTTATAGAAACTTTTTTACCATTATTTTGTAACAAAATATCAAAAGTTCTTTGGGCCATATTAATTTCTCCAAAACCTTCCGTTAATATTAGAGTAGTTGTTTTTTCTGTTCCTGTGATAGCAACACCAAGAGAATATCCTAAAATTTTAGATACTGAATTATAATTAATACCTCCACATACAATTCCTTTTACACCAATCTTTTTAGCTTTTTCATAAAAATCATAATTTATACTTGTTCCACAAACTATAATTTTATCTTTATAATCATTATTAATCATTTCCATATTAATCATACTAGACGGACTATCTGTTAATATTTCTAATGTACCTTTTTTTTCTCCTCCAATTCCTATTATACCTTGTACAAAAGTACCAATAGAGTCTATTATAACACCTTCTTTTGGAAATATATCTTTAATTATTCCAGGAATATATGCATCTACATTAATTGGTAATGGTTTTTCAGCAATTACTATTTGACCAGTAATTTTAGAAGCATTTATAATTTTTCCATCAATAGGTGAACGAACTTCACTCTTAAACATTCCAAAAAGTCCTTTGCTCTCAGCTATTAATTGATTTTTTATTATACTATCACCTACTTTTACAACTACACAATCTAAAATTTGCTCTGCATCGATATTTAATTTATTAGCAATATTAATCATTTGTACATTTCCAGGAATTTCAGTTGAAGCTACAATTGTATCAGAATTAACAATTAAATCTTTAGATACATGAACATCGCCTCTAAGAGGTAATAGTCTCTCTTTTGAAATTTTAGTATTTCTTAGAATCTTTAATCCTGGTGTATATGATTTAGACATTATACTTCCTTTGGATATTCATTTGAATTAATTGACCAATTAGAAATCTGATTAATTCGTTCTTCATAATCTTCAGAAAAAGTAATAGACCTTCCTCTACCATCAAAAACAATTCCAACTTCCCCTCCAAAAATTTTACCTGTAAAAATCTCGTTTTTACCATAACCAATATCAATATTTTTTTCTGGGGTTATCGTAATCTGATATTTATCCAAAGGCGCTTTAATTAATTTTAATTCTCCTGATTTTATTTCACCTTCAATTATTTTCTTATTAATTATAATTTTATAACTAAATAGCTTTCTGTCTTTTTTATATTTATCTAAGCTTGAAATACAAGTACCTAATTTTATTAAACAATCCTTATGAAAAACTTCTAACGCAGCTTGTTCATGAAAGGTTGATAGAATTCCTAATTGGGGCATCATAAAGATTGAGTCTACAGCAATCTGTGTTATGCCTTCAGGTAAGAAGGAGTCTATTAACATTCTCATAGCCTGTGCTCTTCTTGGAGCATGGGAGAGAACACCTCCAGAACCTACAATTAAATCTAAATTTTTCATGTTTACAATTGTTTGCCCGGACATCTTTTGTTCAAATGTATCAGATATTGTTCTTTCTTGTTGAACACCTTTTAGTGAAACAGCAAATTCTTTATGCTGAACAAATGATAACCTTAAAGCTTCACGTGCTAATGCTTGTTCTATCTTTAAATCTTCTAATGTTTGAGGTATAGTAGTTGGTCTAATCATTTTATTTGCAATTCTATTTGTTAAATTGATTGAATCAATTTTAAATGGTATCCATCTTGAAACATTATCTACACCAGCATCTGACAAAACATTACATATTGAATAACTCATACCTAAATTTGCACTTACAGTCCTGTTAAATTCATCATTAAAAACTGAAAACACATCTGTCGTTGCACCACCAATATCAACACCAACAACTGAAATTTTTTCAATTTTAGCTATTTTTTTAATGATTTCTCCTACCGCTCCTGGTGTTGGCATTATAGGATAGTCTGTCCACTTAGTTAATTTATTATAACCAGGTGCCTGAGCCATTACATGTTCCATAAATAAATCATGAATTTTATCTCTACTAGGCTTTAAGTTTTCTTTCTCTAATGTTGGCCTAATATTTGGAACTATGATTAAATCTACTATATCTTTTAGTGTATCATTAATATTTTCTTGAGCTTCTTTATTTCCAGCATATATAATTGGCAATCTATAATCAATTCCCAATCTAGGCTTAGGATTAGCTGTTTTTATAATTTCTGCAAGTTCAACAACATGAGAAACTGTACCACCATCAATACCACCAGATAATAGTACCATATCAGGTCTTAATTCTCTAATTCTTTTTACTTTTTCATGGTACATTCTTTTATCGTTAGATGCTAATATATCCATCACAATTGCTCCTGCTCCTAAAGCTGCCCTTTGAGCACTTTCCCCTGTCATACTTTTTACAACACCACTAACCATCATTTGAAGACCACCTCCTGCTGAGCTAGTAGATATATACACATCTACCCCCTCTTTAGCTGATGTTTTATTTATGATGTTCTCATTATCTAAGATTTTTCTGCCAGATAACTCTTCAATTTCTATAATAGCATTAAGAACACCTCTGGTAACATCTTCAAAAGGTTGCTCAACTGTAGTGGGGGCCTCACCTCTAAAAGTTAAACGATACTCATTATCAATAAGCTCTATTAATATAGCTTTAGTTGTAGTTGAACCACAATCTGTAGCTAAAATAATATTTATATTTTTACTCATATTAACAAATCACTAATTAACAAATAAATAAATGTAAATATACCCACAATGAATAATGAATCAAAACGATCTAAGAAACCTCCATGCCCTAGTAAAATATTACTTGAATCTTTTACATCTAACCGTCTTTTAAATAATGATTCAATATAGTCTCCATATTGTCCAAAGAATCCCGTAATAATCCCTAAAATTAAAATATCATAAAAATTAAAATAAGAAGGAAAAATATTTTTAGTAGAGGTGAGTTTTCCAAAAAAAGACAAAATAGTCGGAAGCATATATAATGTGTGTAAAAATAAAATTGAAGCAATTAAACCAGATATAGAACCAACCCATGTTTTATTCGGACTAACTGCTGGAAATATTTTTTTTACTCCAAACTGTTTACCAAAAATATATGCAAACGAATCTGTAATCCATACCGCTAGAAAAATAACTAAAATAAAATTTGGGCTAAGATTTTGGTAAACTGGCAAAAAATATCCTATTGATGAAATCCAAAAGAAACCTAAAATTAAATTTTTAATAGTAATTTTTGATTTAGACTGTAAAAGGCTTATAAATTCATAAAAAGAAAAAGTTATAACTATAAATAAAAGTAACATAAAAGTTACTTCACTATAAATAATTGAGATAACGATTAAAGGAGCCCCAAAAATATTAATTATAGTTCTATTATTTTTATCAATTTTCATCTATAAATCACTCCTTGTAATATTTATTATCACCCCATTTTAAAACTTCAATCTTTACGTTTGCAGTTCCTTGTTCAAAAAAACCTAGTTTTTTTGCAGCTTTACTTGAACAATCTAAAATGCGATCACCAACGTATGGACCTCTATCATTAACTTTTAAAATAACAGATGGCTTAGTTAAACGATCTAAATTAGTAACTCTAATTTTTGTATTTAAAGGGAATGTTTTATGAGCAGCAGTTAGAGAATGTTGATTATATATCTCCCCATTAGCAGTTCGTTTTCCATGAAAACCATCATTATGGCCATAGTGAGAAGCAACTCCATATATAATTTTTATTGAAGTATATCTTGGAGAAGGAGAACAGCTCCATGCTATTAGAAAAATAACTATAATACTATTTACTAAATATAATAGTTTATTATTCATCAAATTTTCCAACTAATTCATTTATACTTGAAAATTCAGATTCTTCTATAAATAATTTTATTTCATCATAAAAATTACAAATCATTGACGGGTCTCTATAATTCAATGTCCCCATTTGAACTAAAGTTGAACCTAACCTTATAAATTCAATAACATCTTGAAAAGAACTTACTCCTCCCATACCAATAATCGGAATATTAACTTTTTTATAAATTTTATTGACTTTAGCAAGCGCTATTGGCTTTATTGCAGGCCCTGATAAACCTCCAAATTTTGAGCTTAATGAGAATTTTCCAGTTTTATAATCTATTGCAGTACCTAAAAATGTATTTACTGCGCTTATCATATCTGCCCCACCAGATTCAGCAGCTAACGCTATATCTTCTATACTTGTAACATTAGGACTTAATTTAACAATAAGGAGTCTATCTGTTAATAGACGCAAAGCTTTTGTTAATTTATTTGTTATTTCTGAATTAATTCCAAATTCCATACCTCCTTTTTTGACATTAGGGCAAGATATATTTATTTCATAACCTATATGTTTTCCATTACTACTTTCAATAATCTTTAATATATTAATATATTCTTCAATACAAGAACCCGCAATACTAATAATCACATTTGTTCCTAAATTATCAAGCTTAGGAAGCTTATCTCTACAAAATTTATTAACACCAACATTTGCCAGACCAATAGCATTTAACATACCAGAGCTTGACATATGAAGTCTAGGTTGAGGATTACCCTCTCTTGACTCTAATGTTATAGATTTAGTAATAACACAACCAATCTTATTTAAGTCTACCATATCTTTCACCTCATATCCATAACCAAAAGTTCCACTTGCTGCTATGATAGGTGAATTAAAAGTAATATCTTTAATTTTAATAGAAAGCATAACTATTTTATATCCTCATCTATCTTCTGGCACCACTCTAAATATCTCCAAAGATCTTTTATTAGTATTATTGGATGGAGTAAAGCAAATTTCCAACCTTTAGGATAAGCTGTAGTAAGCCTCCAATCAATATATTCTATTGGCCATTTTCTCATAGCTAATAATATATAAAACTTAGATTTTAATTTTTTATTTATAGCTTTATTCATTAGTATTTTATGTCCTGCATTATATTGTTTTTTCTTTCAAAATTTAAATTAAGATCATTTTTAAAATTAAAGTTTAGCTCTTTTTCATCTATCTCTAAAGTATCTATCATCTGTTCTGGAAATAATTTTATTAATTTTTTATTTATATTTATATAATAAAGTAAAGAATCTTCAATATTATTTTGAGGAATAAAATTTATTTTTAAAGTATTATATTTTTCAAAAATAGAACCTACACTATCTGGAATGGAGGTTTCTTGGTCATTAATAACATCAAGTAAATATCTAGACATTTCATAATATTTAGAAGAGTCATTTATTTTATCTATTAAATCAATAGATAAATTCTTGTTTTCAAAAACAAAAAAACAAAAGTTTGCTAAATAAAATGCAGTTGAGTCAATGTTTTTGTTGTTATTTATATCAAGATTCTTCTTTTGAAAATCTATAATAAAATCATTGAGAGCAGATGATTTTTTATGTTTCTGATTATTATTTAAATTGCGCTCTAAATATAAATTTGCTGAATCTAAATTGAAATCACTCTTAATAAAATTAACAGCCTTTAAATAATTTAATTTTTGGTTATTAACCAAAATATTAGTATTGAATGACTCCTTTAATAATAGCATTTTATTAATCAATTTTGATCTTAGTTTAGCATTATTGCATGTTTGTAAACTCTTCGAATAATAAATTATAGCAGAATCTGGGGAAAATAAATAATCTTCATAAATAATACCAATACTGTAGTAAGAATAAAAATCCTCATACCTATTAGCAATATCTTTAAATTTCTCAACAGCTTCCAAGGAACCTTTTACTTTATTAGAATTATTAATTTTATTCCAAGCATTATCTCTTAAAATAGCTAAACTATCAATATTTATAACTGTAAAAAAACTATTATTTTCTTCACCTAATTTCTTTATAATATTACTAGAACGAGAAGTGTAGCTAGATAGCGGAAACAACTTTACTAAATCTTTATGTTTCTTTAGGGATAAATCAATTTGATTAAAATCAAAATATAATTTTTCTGCTATGATAAACAGTAATGAATCTTTTGAAGACTCTTCATTAAAAGATTGATTATTAGGAGGAAATTGTTTAGCTACATTAGTATCCTTGGGAAGTGAATTATCTTGTTCCAAAAAAATATACTCATTTAAAACCTTATTGTATTCATCTATCTCACTTAAAAACAATTTAGACTTTTTAGAAAATTTTGAAGAGCGCATTGTCTCAGTAACTAATTCAAAATATTCTTCTGCTAATCCAGTTTCAAACTCATGCATTAGAGAAATATATCCCAACCAATAATATGCCTGAGCTTTAATTTTTTTTTGATTTGTATCTTCTATAATTTTATTAAATAAATTCTTAGAATATGTGTAATTTTTTATTTTCAGATAAGAAGAAGCTAGCTCTAAGCTTAAATCATCCATTAAGTTTGTTGATTGAAAATCTGATTTAAGAATATTTTTTTCAATTTCTGCTATTATATTATCATATTTATTTAACTCTTTATTAATTTCTATCCATTTTTTAAATGTTTCTATCTTAATATCCTTGTTTGTAGATATAAGTTGTATTTTATTAAGATAGTCTATAGCGCGCGCTAATTCATTTTCCTGTTTAGAAATAATTACTAATTTGGAGTACATCGCAATTTTTTTTATTTTAGTCTTTAAAAAGCTTAAAGATTTTTCAAACTGAATAAATGCTTCATCATAATTCTTTAGGCTAATTAGTATATCGCCCTTAAGATTATAAAGTAAATAATATAAATTGTTTCTTATTTTTTCTTTATTATTAAAAAATTCTTCTATTTCAATAGCTCTCTTAAATGAAGAGTCTATCAATCCCATTTTTAAATGATTATACTCCAACCATAATAAAGATTCTAAGTAATAATCAGATTTAGGGTAATTTAAAATTAATTTATTAAAGTAAATCTCACTCTTGTAATTTTCATTTAAAACAAAATATGATCTGGCTGTGTAATAAATTGCATCATCAACATATTTACTATCTGAATATTTATCAATAACAATTGCACTACTGGATATAGATTCATAAAGTAATTTTTTTTCTATATTTGATAAATTTTGATCTTGATTAAAATTTTTAGACGAATTAGTATCTATAATTTCTATAGCTTTATTAAATGAATCTTCTGCATTATAAAAGGTATTAAAATAAACACAAGAGCTAAAAAATAGGGCAACAAATATTAGAACTATTTGTTTATAAAAATTATTTGTCAACTGAACTAATGTTGTAAACATTATAATCAGATCCAACTGCAGTTAAATCTAAAATATCATCCATAATTGAAGCAGCTTTATTATTTACTCCTAAATCAATTAAAATAACTTTTTCGTTACTCATTATAATCTTTAGGTCTTGATTAGAAATACATTCAATTGATATAACATAATTTAAATTAAGCATAAATGCTTTTTCTTGAGGTTCACCACCTAAACCAATTAAAGTATATGTAAATTTTGTATATAGAGAATTAGTGTTTGAAATCATTAAACAATTTATATTTTCTTTTTGTGAAAAACAATTTAAAATATAAAGCAAAGTCTCTAATAAATAGAGACTTTGCTTTGTACCGAAGGCCGGAATCGAACCGGCACGATTATATATAATCGAGGGATTTTAAGTCCCTTGTGTCTACCAATTTCACCACTTCGGCAATTAATGAGGCGTCGACCAGATTCGAACTGGTGAATGACAGTTTTGCAGACTGCTCCCTTACCACTTGGGTACGACGCCAAAAAAAAACCCCATTTAAGAGGCTTTGAGCGAAAGAACGGATTCGAACCGTCGACCCCCACGTTGGCAACGTGATGCTCTACCAGCTGAGCTACTTTCGCAATAAAACTGTCAAATAACAGACCTTAAATTATATTTTTAAATGGACTTAACCAATAAATTTTAATGGTTATGGCCTTCATGTCCCTTTTCGGGAGGCAAAGGCCCATATAGAGTATTAATTTTTTCTTTACCTAAATCAATTATATTTAAAATTGTTATATCATCATTAATATTTTTGTCTAAAGCAATCTTAGTAAAAGAAAAATAATTAATCTTATTATTTATTATATTTTCCATTTTCTCTTTCTGGTCCATATTTTTATTAATATTTTCTAGAATTTTAGGATTATCTTTAAATTCGATATTTAAATCAATACTTTCTCCAACATTAATATAATTCTCTAAAAATTTATTTGTTTTCTCTAATTTTGATTGAATTAAAATTAAATCAATAAAATCATTTTCTTTATTACCGATTTTTATATCAAAATTAAACAAATATTTACCTCTCATACCTACACTGAAAATTGGAATATCATAATTTCCACCATCCTTAGAAATTGCTGGGGGAAGATTTGATCTACTTCGAACTGCTAAATCAATTGGATATTTTTTAGATTTTAATATATTTAAATCTTTTTCTGAGGCATTAAATAATAAAATAATCATATCAGTTTTCTTTGAAAGTTCATTACTTAACTCATTTAATATCTTAAATGGATCTTTCACTTTTATATCTTCGTTAAGAAAATCAGAGGTTAAACCTATGAAACCAATTTTTTTACCTTGTTTCTCTACTATAACATAAGGCTCAAATATTTTTTCTCCGTACTTACCAAAAATATTTGCTGATATAAATGGAAATTTTGAATCTTTTTCTAATTCTTTTAGAAAATCAAAACCACCAGCAAAATCATGAGAGGAAGGTGAAAAAGCGTCACATCCTATTTTATTAAATGATTCGACAATAATTTTTGCTGTTTCTTTTGATCTCTCCATTGTAACACCAGGAGAAATTTTATCTTTCTTAAAGAATAAATTGCCTGCATCGGCAACCAACACTTCATACCCTTGGTTTTTATTTTCTTTAATAATTGCTGATTTTCGAGCAAGACCGCCCAAAGGTCTCTTCTTTCAACCACAAGGGTCCGTCTCTCCATTTACATTTGAGCTTAGTATAAGCTTAATGCTCTCTTTTGAAGAAAAGTTTCCAAGTAGTGATGAAAAGCAAATTAAAAAAACTAATATCGTATATTTTTTCATTATTTATATTGTATTTATTTTAAAATAGTTAATTATTTTGAATCTAAATTTGATAATAAATGATAGGATAAGCAAATAAATATCTTCTTTTAGTCTAATAATAGGTAAAGTTTTAGTTTCACTTAAACCACATCCACAATCAATATCTAGACCTCTAACAGTTGCTATAGCAAGAATAAAAATAAACCACATAAGCATTAATATTATAATATTATTAGCTACTTCTTGATATTGAAAAAATATACTTTTATCATTTTTATTTGTATTATTATTATATAAAATACCAAAAAACAATATAAGCCCACATATTAATTCTAACCATGGTAAAATTAAAGCTACAAAATTATTTGTCCAATATGGAGTGATATCATAATTAGATATCATTTTTGAAAAAGTAAGTGGATCTATTATTTTATCTAAACTTGCTGCTATAAAAGTTAAACTTAAATAATAAGCAGATAAAAATATAATAAGTTTTAAGATAAGATGTCGTAGTTGCATATATATTTATTAATTAATCCTTATTTAAGTATAGAGAATCCCATTCATCCCACCCACCTCTATATATAGAAAAATTATTTTTACTTAAATATTTGCCAAAACTACCAAAATATTCTGACGTATCTAGCAATA
>Ga0115000_10002640_pt1 | contig 15299 bp, 10 predicted proteins | sample ArcticOcean_MG_C_6_FD_89690 | JGI IMG/M metagenome (GOLD analysis project Ga0115000, IMG submission 89690) | Marine microbial communities from western Arctic Ocean - ArcticOcean_MG_CB8_128 | ecosystem: Environmental > Aquatic > Marine > Oceanic | place: Arctic Ocean: Canada Basin | collected...
GTATGACGAGTAGTGGTTAAACGCGACCAAGTTTTTTGTTGTTTGTGGTGATTAGCTGACTTGGTGATGTACGATTAGCTAAGGCGCTTTTCTGTCGGCGTAGGGAGAAATGCGCTGCCGTAATATCAACCATCAACTAGCGGCAAAGAGATCGTTTTGCGGCCCTAGCCCCGGCTTTTGTCAGCGCACAGTATCAGGTGGCGCGCGTTGCTTCAGATGCGCCAGAATGGTCTGGATTGTGTCCGGATCGGTGACATCTGCGATCACCCGCAACGTGCCCTGTTATGATTCCTATTCTCCAATATCTGCCGCCGCGTGGGTCATTTAGTCTTGAGCAAAGTTCGGCGAGAAATAAGTATGCTGTGCTGTCTCGGCCTGCCGCCAAGCGTCGTCCTGTGAGGCGGCAAGCGCAATTGCAAGCCGCCCGTTAAGCACAAAGGAACTGCTGTTTAGACGGTAACTGGGGCCTGATGGTCACCCGCCAGCAGACCTTATCCTCAAGGCCTTGAAAGGGTTATCGCAATGAGTTTTACTGCTCCAATCTCTAGAGGATTCGTTTATGAAAAGCTTTGCTCAAAAAGTAGCGGTGATCACCGGCGCAGGCTCTGGCATGGGCAGATACCTTGCCATTTTATTGGCTCGAGCCGGTGCTGATGTTGTGATTTGTGATGTCAACACCGAGACCTTAGCCGAGACTGAAAAGCTCCTTCAGCGTTACAATGTGGCCGTGTCTTCAATCCCTCTGGACATGGCGGACAAAGCTGCCGTGGAAGCACTACCCGAGCAAGTGATTGCCCGTCATGGCAAGGTCGATCTGTTGTTTAACAATGCCGGGGTGACGGTCGGGGCAGATTTCGAATCCATGACCGAAGTCGACTGGGATTGGGTCATGAACATCAATCTCAATGGCGTCGTGAATGCCACCCGGGCATTTTTGCCGTATCTAAGGCTACAGCCAGAGGCTGCTCTGGTCAACACCTCCTCTATTTTCGGCATGATTGCGGTCGCCAAACAATCGGTCTATCACACGACTAAATTTGCCGTCCGAGGCTTCACCGAAGGTCTTGCGCGAGAATTTAAGGGCACAAATCTTTCTGTGCATTGCGTGCATCCAGGGCACATTGGCACCAACATTATTAAAAACTCACGATTTACAGAGACCGATGACGACGAACAGCAGAAAAGCCTGCTGGGCCTCAATGGCAGTCAAACCGAAATGAGTGATCTTTTTCGCGATAATGGCATGCATCCGAGTCGCGCAGCCCAGGTGATTTTGGATGGCGTCACACGCCGCCGCAGTAGAATCTTTATTGGATTAGATGCAAAACTGATGGACCTCGCCCAGCGAATCTCGCCCATGCATTATGACAAACTGATGCCCTTGTTCATGATCCCCATCACCCTGCTGCGCAACAAGAAACCGATGAAGGATTTACCGGCTTTATAGACCCGCTACAACGATTGTCGCCGGAGTCTGCGCATCCCTTTGAGCCAGCGGTCAATATTGTCACCCTTGCGCCGGACGTACTCTTCAAGAGAACAGGAATTATAAGAGGGCTTTTCTAGCGAAAGTCTGAGTATCGAATCAGAACGGTCTGGATCGTGTCCGGATCGGTGACACCTGCGATCACCCGCAGGGTGCCGCCGCACAGCGGGTTTCGATTTTCTTGCTCCCTCTCTTTGTTGGTGGCCTGCAGTTCCGACCCATGCATCGTAGCTACCCCCCCCTCTAGAAATTGGCTAATTGGACATTGCTTGAAACCGACGGTTTCTATGTTGCTCTTGTATCAATTGGTTTGGGTGTACCATCCATATCGCCCGTAAATCTCTCAAAACCCCGTTCAGAAACCCTATGTAAATTACATACGTAAAAGCCTATATATTAAAATCGAACTATCAAGACCGACGACACGGTCCTCTCTTTTGGGTATGATTTTGTTTGGACGTGTCTTACATGTTCTCATTAAAACCTGACTTTATAGGGTCTAACCTTTGCCTATGAAACTAATCTATCTTGTTTGTATTTTTGCCCTGATGATGACTGCACAGGCAGAAGAAGTACCTCTAAAAACCATGAAGAATGTCGTGTTGATCATTGGTGATGGTATGGACGATCATCAGATCACCATTGCTAGAAACTATCTGAAGGGTGTGCAGGGGCGCTTAAATTTGGACGAGATGTCTGTGAGGTCGTCAGTACAGGTTCTCACCGTTGATGAGGATAGTCCGACAAAGCCGGTATATGTCGCTGATTCGGCGAATAGTGCAACATCGATGGCAACTGGCTACGTCACTAGTCGTGGACGCATAGCAACTAGCGCTCAAGCAGATGCTGACCTCCAGACGATTGTAGAGCTTGCTCATAACGCTGGTTTTAAGACAGGTCTTGTGACCACCTCTAGTGTCACGGATGCTACACCGGCGTCTTTTGTCGCACACATCAATATTCGTGCCTGTGAATCTCCGCAAACTATGAACTTTGAGAGGAGAGGCGTTTTGATTGACTGCTCGCAAGATCAAAGAGCCAACGGCGGACTTGGATCCATCTCCGAACAAATTGCTGCGTCAGACCTGGATGTGGTGCTTGGTGGAGGGCGGGAACATTTTGATATGAAGGCGGAGGCCAGTGAAGAGACAGTTGAGGAGGTGGCGAGTGCTTCAGGTTTTACGGTTCTGCATAGCAAAAAAGCGCTTAGTAATGTAGACGCTGCCGAACGTTTATTGGGTTTGTTTGCTGACAGTCACTTGCCAACAAAGCTCTACGGCGAGGCTGGACGGGTTGCCGAAAAGCCGGAGCCGAGTTTACTTAATTCAGTCCATTGGAGTCTGGGAGATGTTGAATTACCTGCATCGATGAGATGTGTTGATAACCCGGAATATGGTGAAACGCCATCAATTAATCTTATGACAAGCAAAGCACTGGATCATTTAAGTCATGATAATGAAACAGGGTTTTTCCTCATGGTTGAATCAGCTTCTATCGATAAACAATCGCATGCGAGGAATGCTTGCGGCTCCATTGGTGAATTAGATCAACTAGATGAAACTCTTGCTACAGTTTTAGCATTTGCAAAAACTCACCCAGAGACGCTGGTAATGGTGACTGCAGACCATGGGCAGGCAGCTCAATTAGTACCAAATGAAAGCTTGTTTTCACTTATGGGGTTTCCTGTTTATACGCCGGGCCAATTGGTTCGAATAAAAATGCCCGATGGCGGAGATATGGCAGTTAATTACGCTACCAACAGTTTTTTTGCTGAAGAACATACCGGCGTTGCTGTGCCTCTTCACGCTAATGAATTAGGGCGGCCGCTGATAAAAACACTGATGACTCAGCCCGAAATTTTTGAAGTAACTCGGGAGTTTCTTGGGTTATAGATGTTTGTCTCTAGGAGGCTAGGAATTATACCAGGGCTTTTCGATCGAAAGTCTGGGTATCGAATCAGATTAGTTGCCTGCTTGTTTTATGAAAGAGTGGCGCCGTATGACGAGTAGTGGAAAACGTGCTTTATAATCACCCTTCTCAAGGGTTTTATAGATTTAGGAGTAAATATTTTGCATCGGAACCCTGGTCTTTTTTCTTCTCCTTTTTTGGCATTCTGCGTCTTAATTGCAATGCCAATCTGTTCTGCGGATATCAAAATTGATGGCGTATTAGATGAGGCAGATTGGTCCTCTGCCCGCGAGTGGACCAAGTACTATGAATCAGTGCCATTTTCTTTAGCTGAGCCAAAACATTTTCAAAAAGTTTTAATTCACCAGGACGAGAAAGGCATGTATTTCGGCTTTATCAATGAGCAGCCAAACGAATCAATCCGTGCCAACAAGCATGAAAGAGATAATGAAATGGCAAATGCCGATAAAGTTGGCCTAGCCATAGATTTTGATGGCGATGGTCTTACTGCTTACGGGTTTACTGTTTCTGTTGGCGGCTCCATTGGTGACAGCATTTATATCAATGAAAACCAGGTTAACGCTGACTGGGATGCGGATTGGGATTCGGCCACTCATGTTGAAGGCGATGCCTGGTTTGCTGAAATGTTTATTCCCTGGAGTATTGCTCCAATGAAGGCGCAGGAAGGGGATGTAAGAAAGGTAAAATTAGTTTTTTGGAGAATGGTAGAAGCTGAAGGGCGGGTTAATACCTCAATAAAAGGTAATCCAATGCAAGAGAAATTCATGTCTCTTTTTGAAGAATATGACTTTAAAAATTACAATGTTTCAAAGGTGGATTTTTTCCCCTACGTAAACGTTACGGAAGACCGGATTTTAGAAGATGTAACGACTAAGGTAGGAATGGAAGTATTTTGGAAAATTGACTCAGGCAAACAATTAAACATAGCGTTAAACCCGGATTTTGGACAAGTTGAAAGCGATGAGTTGGTGGTTAATTTTTCGGCAAGCGAAACCTTCTATTCAGATAAACGACCTTTCTTTTCAGAAAATCATTCTTTGTTTGAAGTCAAAGGTTATAACTTCTTTTACGTCATCAATACCCGGCGAATCGGTTCTGCCCCGGATTACAATTGCGCGGAATATACCGGGGTTTTAAAAACCAGCTGTGAGTCTAACCCAGTCGGTGTGACTGACATCGACTATGCTATTCGATACACACAGCAAAACGAGAACCTGGACTTCGGCTTCCTGGGGGCTTCAGAAGCTGACGAGCAATTCAGCCAGGGTAAAGATTTTTATGCATTTAGAACCAGGAAAAATGCTGACAATTATTCCATCGGTTATCTAGGTACTTACACCGAAAGACCAGTTCTGGATAGGCAGGCGACAGTGCATTCTGTCGATTTGACCTATCGACCTACTGATAAAGTGCGAATAGACACTGTTTTGATTACCTCAAACGTTGACCAAGGTTTGGATGGGACCAAGACGTCAGGAGAAGCTTTTAGGTTTAGGCTAACGGCCTCGCCCAGAAAGGGACGCTGGCATGATATGGGAGTCTACTTTTTTGACGACGAAGTGGATATAGGGGATATGGGTTATCAAATGACGGATAATTGGTTTTTCGTCGGTAACCAGAATGGTTTCAAATTTACAGACTATGACGAAACCTCCATCTTTCTTTCTAGTGAAATTGAAGCCGGTTTTGGGATTGAAGGCAATGCAGACCTGGATAAATCGGGTCAATCTGTCTATATGACTTACAGGGCTAGCTTTAGAAATACTTCTGCCGTTGAGTTCACTAATTTTTATAGAAGTTCCAGCAAAGATTTCTGGATAACCAGGGGTAATGCTGCGGCCCCTTATATCAATAAGCCTGAGAATTATGGAACGATGTTGCAGTTCAGGGGGCCATCGACAAAGTTCTTTAATTACGCCTTGCAGGTTGAGCGAGGAAAGGGCGCCCAATGGGCATTTTCGGCATTAGGTTTCGCAACTAATTACATGGCTATGATTAATATCTCGCCTAAAGATAACCTCAACTTCTCGTTGGAGTACTACCAGAGCAAAGAAGACGATTGGTTAAATTGGGTTGAAGATGATTTGTTGGGCATCTATACAAAAAACCAAAGATCGACGGTTGTGTCAATGAATTGGTTTGGTGGAGATAAACATGAGTTGAGAATCAAAGCTCAGATGGTGGCTTTTACAGCCAGGAAACCAAGGGCCTATCTTGGTGGTGTATCCGGCTCTTTGAACCCCATTGAAATGGAGCTCCCCCCATTTAGCTTGAGTGATCTAGCTTTCCAAATTAGATATCGGTATGAAATTATGCCTTTAGCGTATGCCTATTTGGTTTATTCTAAAGGGGGAAGGATAATTGAATTTGATGAAGAGGACAGCTTAGGCACGTTGTACAAACGTCCTTGGAATGATCCTCAGGCAGATAACTTCACCGTAAAGGTTAGATATAGATTTTAATTTTTTTGTGATCTTGGAAAACAACCCTGCACTCTGCTGGGCGAGGGGGTGTTGTTTCCAGTCAGCTAGGGTGTTGTCTATAGATATAGACTTGGAGGCTTATCAAATTCTAAATAGAGCGGCATGGCAGAACTTTGCTGAAGACTATATAGAATCTGTTGAAAAAGTCTGTCAATTGGATGACCCTTGTTGGGGGATCTGGCAGTTGACTGAAGCAGAACTAGAACTGCTCCCGAATGATCTTAAAGGGAAGATCAGCTGTGCTTCGATGTCCCTCTCATTCAGCGATCCGAGATCGTCATGCGAATTCGACTATGTTCTGCACGCGAAAGATCATAGAAACTTGCGGCCACTGCCGTGATGCCAATCATCATCATCACACCTGGGCCCAGTGCGATAGCGAGAACCCGCAAAGACTCAGGATCGATCGTTTGTACCGTTGCGCCGCGTTGAATCCCGGCCAAATCCACCACCGCCCCGGAGATCACGATGCCGAAGCCGCCAATCGCCTTGGCCGCAAACGATGAAGCGGCAAAATAGATGCCTTCGTTTCTGCTGCCATATTTTTCCTCATGCTGGTCGGTAATATCAGCGATCATCGAACCTATCATCACACTCACAACACCAAGGCCCATGCTGCAAATTAAATTGGCGATCATCACCAGATAAAACAATAACGGATCGCCTGGGTTCGGAAAGAGCCCCAGCAGGCTAAGGGTAATGGGCATCGTGTTCCAGACACCGAACCAGACCAACCCGCCGATCAGCAACGTTTTCTTTTCCTGAAAGATACGTCCGAGCATCGTTGCCAGCCCCGCACCAAGAAAAGTACCGATGACCGATGCTGGAAAACTAAGCCCGATCAACTCGAGACTGAATTCAAAGTACAACGTTCCCAGATAAATCGACAAAGCCGCCACCATACCCATGGTCATACCAAAGAGCACCGCGGTTGAAACGACGGAATTGAATGATCGGAATCCGAAGGCCATGCCGGCCTCACGCAGGACTTGAGGCAAACTAAAACGCTGCCCACGCGGGCTGGCTTGAGGTAAAAACGGAATGTGGCTATGTGTCCCATAAGCTGTCATCAGAACACCGACGAAAATGATAATCGAGAACAAGAACGCGAATCTTGGATACGCTTCGGGGTTCAACTGCCCATTAGGGTACTCAGGCGTCGCGCCGAAAAATATCTGCAACCCGATCAGGAACACCATCACTGTACCGACAGATTGCAGGATTGATCGAAGTGACGATAGCAGTGTGCGCTCTTGATAGTCGGTAGAAAGCTCAGCGGTTAGTGACGTGTGTGGAATCGAATAGACTGATTGCGTCGTCCGGGTCAGAACAGAGAAAACGGTTAGCCAGATAAAGACTTCAGTTTCATCAAGTCCGGCCGGTGGTGAAAACAATAGGTAAAAACAGACCGCAAAAGGTATCGCCGCTGCGTACATAAACGGATGCCGACGCCCCCAACGAGTGCGGATACTGTCGGACCAGGAACCAATAACCGGGTCACTGATCGCATCGACCAATAGCGCGAGAATAAGCGCCAGGCTAGTAAGAAATCCAGATAAACCCAGCACCTGATTGTAGAAAAACAGCAGGAAAATACCGAAAGACGTTGACTGCACACCTTCAGGGATTTGCCCCACTGCGAACATAATACGCACTCGCCAGGTCAATGTTCGGGCTGCCGTCGTGGTCATAGGTATCCCCCTTACTCAGTCACAACAAGCCAGGAGAAAATCGAGACTACCCTGAGTCGTCCAATGTGAAGCGCTACTCACCTAGACCATAACTCACGCTTCTCTGCGAATGCAAAGTTAGCAGTGTTTATAGACAACGAATCAGGGTATTGATATTCAGTAACTAATCTCGAGGAGGATAGGAATTATAACAGGGCTTTTCGATCGAAAGTCTGAGTATCGAATCAGATTAGTTGCCAGCTTGTTTTATGAAAGAGTGGCGCCGTATGACGAGTAGTGGTTAAACGCTACCAAGTTTGTTGTTGTTTGTGGTTATTGGCTGACCTGGTGATGGGCGATTAGCCAAGGTGTTTTTCTGTTGGCGTAGGGAGAAATGCGCTGCCGTGGTTTCAACCATCAGCTAGCGGCAAAGAGATCGTTTTGCGGCCCTTGCCCCGGCTTTTGCCGCTGCACAGCGGACAGACAGAAATATCGATATCAAATACACGCTTAAGCCGCTTGGCCCAACTCAGTTGCGAGCAATGCAGTGATTGATGGCGAGAGGTTCCAGTAGCGGTCTGTATTGTCGGTTTCTTTGATGTGTTGCGCGACGGATTCGCTGAACCAGGAACCACTGCCCGCCCGAATGGCGAGTTGGGCGCAAAGCCCCCCCCCAATCCTGAAAAGGAATCGAGTCAGATTGGACCGGGGTGGCGGCTGGGCCGATTAATTCGGCGCCGGACATGCTTAATGATTCTCAGGTCATTGCGAGGGAGTTCTTTGTTCCTTTGGAGCGGGGTAACACGCCCATGCCCGGGAGCCCGATCAAGATGGAGGGCGTTGGCTCTGAGGACTGGACTCCGTGCCCGGCTCTAGGAGAATATAACTACGAGATATTGAACACCTGGTTAGGGTATTCAAAAGATGAGGTTCTAGAGCTGTACCAAGAGGAAGTTATTGCAGATAGACCACCTGCCTAAAAAGGAGAAGTAAGTGCTAGACGATATAACGACAGAAGCCGCCGGACTATCTGCGAATCGGCTTAATAGGATTACGGACTGGTTGTCCGAGCAAATGTCTTCGGAAAGACTGGCGGGTGCCAGTGTTCTAGTTGGCCGACGCGGGGGCGTCGCCTATTTTAATGCGAGCGGGATGGCGGATAAGGAACTCGGGAAGAGCTTTAAAAGGGACACAATCGTCCGTATTTTTTCAATGACGAAGCCTATAACGACCGTCGCCGCGATGATGCTATATGAAAGAGGGTGTTTTCACTTGGACGATCCGGTCGCAAAGTTTATACCTGAATTTTCAGACACGCCTGTGTGGTCTGGTGGTGGGATAGGTGATGTTAAGCCCCAAGAGACGCCAATTTTGGTTCGGCACTTGATGACCCACACGTCTGGATTGACCTATGGGTTTATGCAGACAAACCCAGTCGATGAGCGCTATCGAAATGAACGCATTGATTTTCAAGGCGATAGAAGCACGTTGGCCGAGACGGTGGAACGTTTGTCTCATATTCCGCTGATCTGCCAGCCTGGTTCCCAGTGGAACTACAGCGTCTCGACCGACGTCTTGGGTAGACTAGTCGAGATCTGGTCTGGTCAGTCCCTAGATGAGTTTATGACGTCTGAAATTTTCAGTCCGCTGAAAATGAGCGATACGGGCTTTAGCGTTGACCCCGACAAGGCTGATCGATTTTCTGCGCTATACAGCCCGCTTCATGGTGGCGGGAGCATGAATGCAACCGTCAAAGCTTCTACTGAGCAGGCTGAAGAGAGAAGAGGGCTAAAGTTAGAGGAAAGTTTTAAGCAGAGTAGCTATCTAAAATCTACTCGGTGTTTTTCCGGGGGGGGCGGCCTTGTCTCGAGTATTGATGATTACGCGAGATTTTGTCAGATGCTACTTAGTGGCGGTGAGTTGGCAGGAGAGAGGTTGTTAGGACGCAAGACAGTAGAACATATGAGGCTGAATCATTTGCCCAACAACAACGACATGGCCGCTTTGGGTCAGCCGGTATGGAGCGAAACAAGCTATGAGGGGATAGGTTTTGGGTTGGGTTTTGCGGTAGTACTTGACCCGCCGAAGGCAAGTATCGTCACGTCAGTTGGTGAGCATCACTGGGGAGGAGCCGCGAGCACCTTTTTTTGGCTAGATCCATTGGAGGATCTGTTCGTGGTGTTTTTCACACAATTGATTCCATCGTCGACCTACCCGATCAGAAGAGAGCTACGTACTAGGGTCTATCAGGCACTAGTCAACTAACTCGAGAGAAGTTTAAGGAATATTTAAATGGATATTCAAATCTATAAGAAACATGGGCTCCATCAAGTCTTTAACGAAGAGTATCCTGGCGCAAAGATCAACGGCAGATCAAATATGGAGATCCTGGAAGCGCTAGATACCGCGGGAGACATTCACTATCACCCCTGCCCGGAAGCTTTTCCGGGAGAAGATGTTCCTCGGGGACAGGTACAGCGCTTCGAAGATTGGTCGCAGGCTAGACTCTACCCTGATACGCGGCGAACTATATCTATCTATAAACCTGACATTGAGTACTCAGGTGATTATGGGTTGATCTTATTCCAGGACGGCGATGGGTATCTCGCCAAAAACGGGTCGATTCGGGCGGCCTCCGTGCTGGATACCCTGATCGCTAAGGGAGAGCTAAGTCCGTCGATTGGTCTTTTTGTAAATCCCGGAAGACCTTTAGATATTGAGGACGGATCGGTTGACCCGAGAGCAATGCAGCAGCGTAGCGTTGAGTATGATACTTGTGATGGGCGATACGTTGATTTTCTAATTGATGAGGTGATCCCGTTCGCGCTTTCTAATCTAGATGTTCGGATTTCCGATAAGGCGGAGAGAAAGGCGATCTGCGGTATATCGAGTGGAGGGATATGTGCTTTCAATGCGGCCTGGCACGCGCCTGACTATTTTGGAAACGTCATTAGCCATTGCGGGTCCTTTACAAATATTCGCGGGGGCAACCAGTTTCAATATTTGGTCCGTAGCAATGAACGTAAAGATATTAAGGTGTTTCTTCAAAGTGGCGAAATGGACGCAGACATTATTTTGGGTAGCTGGCCTTTGGCGAACCAGACAATGGCGTCTGCTCTCAAGTATGCCGGTTACGATTATAGGTTCGAGTTCGGTTCGGGTGGTCATAACTTACGTCACGGCGGAGCGCTCTTTGCGGAAACGTTGAGATGGTTGTGGCCCTCACCTTGAAACGAAGGCAGACGACTTTGATGGTTGGACTGGTCGGTTAAAGGACTTAAACAAGACTGTGATTGGCGCTGGCGGAGCGTCGACTTGATGCGCGGTATCCAAGCAAACGCGATTCAGCCTAAAGGGTGGAGGGATCAATATTTTGTCGCATGTCAGAAAGGACTAGGAAAATTCAAAAACACCCCAAGCGAAGCTACTGAGAGGAAAGGTTAGCTTTGTTATTGACCTTCAGGGTAAGCATATCGATGAGTAGAACTCTACGATTGTCTTCCTGCTTTTAGATGATGCTAGGTTTGTTTCTGGTTCATCGGCCCTGTGCATTGGAGGATAGGAATTAAAACAGGGCTTTTCGATCGAAAGTCTGAGTATCGAATCAGAACTCTGCGCACATAGTGGCAATCTTCGCGACCGAATACATCGAAATTGGCGATCATTTGAAAAGCGGATCACACGCCTAGGTAGTCTTCGTAATTCTTGCTATAAAATCGGTCGAGTTCTTGCGGCGTTGCGGCTACTGCATCGAGGCTGCGCTCGTAGTCACCGAATGGGTCTTTGCCGCCTTCAGGGTGTGGGTAGTCTGTGTTGAACATCAAGATATCTTTGCCGACATTCCTGAGAATCCAGCCGGTATTTTCAGTGTGCAGTGGCGCGACGCGTACCTGACGCTGAAAGTACTCTGATGGCTTTAAGGTAAGCTTTTTGAGGCCTTGATCAAACTTGCCCAGCAAAGACACACCCATGTCCAGATTCATCAGGGACGCTGGAACCCAATTGGCACCGAGCTCAATAATACCAACTTTCAATTTGGGAAATCGTTCAAGCACGCCGTCGTAAATCATGCAGGTCAACCAGCGTTCGATTGAATGGTGGATAACTGGCATGTCTTTAGGCTTGGTGGATTCAATGTTGCCAATGTTACCAGCCAGTACCCGTTCAACCCCGGTGTTCATGTAAACCGAGGGCATATTTTGCCCGCTACCAATATGCAACGTCACAGGCACACCGGCTTCTTCCAGCATCGCCCAGAGTGGATCGTAGGCAATGTGAGAGGGCGCTCGGCCTTCAACCGCATCAGATCCGACCCAGATGGCATTAATGCCCGTTTCAAGTGCAAGTTTCAGCGACGTTTTCGCTCGTTCAGGATCCCGTAATGAGAGGTAGCCCACGGAAAGCAGACCAGCATCATCACCACAGAAATCTGCCATGCCGCGGTTAAGTGCGTCGCAACCGCCATACACAACATCCATATCCTTTGAGCGAGCAAACCGACTTGCGCCAATCGAGGGAAAGATCAGTTGCGAAGTGACGCCCATGATTCTTAATGCTTCGCTTCGCTCTGTCTTCTCTACCGCGCCATAGGCACTCCACATATTGCGTTTGCCTGGATGTGCAAAGAGATCTGACTTAAGGGCTTCCGTTAGTACCGGATCATCACCAGCGAGGCGTTTGTTCGCTGCCTCCATAATGGGGTCGAGTGCCGGCATATCGAGGTCAAAAAGCCCTGGGTCAAGATTTTCCTTAACATAATCTGAAGCATAACTTTCCAGCCAACCGCGACCCTCAATAATGTGGCTGTCTGCGTCGTGAACAATTCGACCTTCTCGGTGTGTCATATAATTTTCGGTACTCATGAAAGATGTCGCTTACTATAGGCATCCTAAAATAAGAGTCAACCGCGTATTCTCGGATACTGGAAGAGCGCCTCTCACCACTATCTCGACATGATGTTCGCCGGGCTAAAGAATGCGTGTGGTGATGGGCCGAAAGGAGATTTTTTTCGGACATCAAGAACATCACACGCTGCTGCTTAAAGGTTCTTCACGGCAAAGACACGAGCGCTGTGGCGACCATTCGTTTTTGGATAGTAAACCCGCAAAGCGACTTAATGTACGAAGTGCTATAACTCCTACCCTCTTTTTGCATGACGTATTAATGGGTTGGTATTTTCATTAGTCATGTTTCCTTGGTTAGAAGTAGGTCTGAAAAACATATCTCTCCCGTTGTAACTTTTGCAAATTTAAATAGATCTGTCCCGTTTTACGGCGCAATGTGTTTAATGCAGCTCGAATCCTGCATAACCGGTTTCAGCACTTTCATTGCAACGCGCCATGTAGGCTGTGCTGCCCATATAAAACAGCATTTGCCGCTGTTTGCCCGGAATGTTTGCGCCCATGTACCAGGAGTCAGCCAAGGGCATCAACGTTTTCGCGCCCATCTCTTCCATGTGCTGGGTCCATGCCTTCGCGGCTTCCTGTTTGGCTTCGATTCGTTTGACGCCTTTGTTGCGCAGATGAATCAGACAATTAACGACCCAATCGCCCTGAACTTCTGCGCTGGCGGGGCCATTCCAAAATGCGGTTGGACTCTGCGGACCATACAGCATCAACAGGTTTGGGAATTCAGGCACGGCCAGCCCTAGTTGGGTGTCGACGCCGTCTTGCCAAATCTCCTTCAACGTCCGACCGGAGGTCCCGCGCAAATCGATTTGGGTGAAGCCACCGGTGCCAGCATCAAATCCTGTAGCCAGAATCAATAGGTCCAAATCGTATATGTCTTCGGATGTGCGAACGCCTTGGGGTAAGATTTCGGCGATGGGGTTTTTCTTGATATCCACCAATGTGACATTTTCTTGGTTGAAAACCTCGTAGTACCATTGTTCGAGTGATGGACGTTTAGCGCCGAATGGGTGTGGAGGCGATAGTGGTGCTAGTAATTCAGCGGTTACCGGATCTTGAACGCGTGCCTGCACTTTCGCACGCCAAAAGTCGTATGCCAGGCGATTTGATTCCACATTGGTGATGATGTCGCTGAAGGTTCCCGTCCAAAAATGAAACCCACCCTTGGCCCAGGCCTTTTCGAAAACCTCTTCGCGCTCTTGTTTTGAGACTTCATGGGCGCATCGGTCGTCCGTTTCAAGATCATAGAAGCCGCCGCCCGATGCATTCCGAAGTCGAAATACTTCCTTGAGACCTGACTTCTTTGCCTTCTCTTCCATTTCATGCAGTTGGCGTTGTTGCATGGCAAGCGCAATCATTGGCGTGCGCTGAAAAACCGTCAGCTCCGCCGCAACCTTGCTGGCCTCTTGTATGACTTGTACCCCACTGGCCCCGGTGCCGATTACACCGACGCGTTTACCGGACATATCAAGCCCCTGCTTTGGCCAGCGGGCCGTGTGGACCGTAGCGCCAGCAAAGTTGCTGAGCCCTTGCAGGTTTGGTGTGTGAGGTTTGGCGGCAAAGCCCATACAAGTGAGCACAAATTGCGCCTTAACGGTTTCTCCATCTGCGCAGGTGATGCGCCATTGGCAATCCTCTTCATTGAACGATGCTCTGGTGACGCGTTTTTGAAATTCGGTGTCGCGTCTAAGGTCGAGCTTCTTGTCGACATGCGCGAAATAGCGTTGTAGCTCTTCCCAGCCAGGAAAGCGCTCTGTCCAGCACCAGTCGTGCCACACCTCTTCCATGGAATATTCGTAATTGGGAATGTGGGAATCAACCCGTGCGCCTGGGTAACAGTTCCAATGCCAAACCCCACCAAAGTCGTTCCCGGCATCAAACAGCTTGGCATCAAAGCCCAGCTTACGCAGTCGGTAGAGTTGATAGACGCCGCTGAAGCCCGCGCCAATGATCAGGACCTCAAATTTCCTGGTATCCCGGTTTTCTTGCCCCATGTCAGCGTACCCCTTGCACGAAAAATCCTTAGACTGAATATAACTGACGGATGCGGGGGTGACTACAGTAGCATCTAACGGGACAAATCTATTTACGGTCCCGTTTGAGGATAGGAAGTTTAAACCGCATTTATCCCGAATTTCAAAAGTATCATGAGAGAATAGGCATTATAACAGGGCTTTTCGGTCGAAAGTTTGAGTGTCGAATCAGCTCGGTTGGCTAGAATTCTCACGCACTTGTTGAGAGGAGGGCACTCCCTAAAAATGGCTGGGGCTTTTATATCTAGTCTAATAGTTGATCCCCTCTCATTGTTATGGATGGGTGCGCTGGTAAAGGGGTTTGCAAGAAGAGAAATACTTACGGTAAGACTTTTAAAATCAAAGCTGTTTAAAAATTGATCGAGCTGAGTGCCTCGACCGCTTGGAGGCCATTCGCATTGGTACAGAGTAAGCCGACTACCTTTTATTGAATTGGGGATAGCGTATGACCGAGCAGATGATTAAATCAAACTGATGGTTGAAACCACGGCAGCGCATTTCTCCCTGCGCCAACAGAAAAGCACCTTGGCTAATCGCCCATCACCAGGTCAGCCAATAACACCAAACAACAAAAAACTTGGTAGCGTTTAACCACTAATCGTCATTCCGCTCCACTCTTTCATAAAACAAGCAGGCAATCGTTCTGGTTCGATACTCAAACTTTCGACCGAAAAGCCCTGTTATAATTCCTATCCTCATCAATTCGTTTCTGACGGGTTTCTCTGCCATAGATAGTATGCGCCTTAGCAATCCGAGCTTTGCCTTCTGCAATCTTTGGGCCGGAAATGCTA
>Ga0115000_10002646_pt1 | contig 15274 bp, 16 predicted proteins | sample ArcticOcean_MG_C_6_FD_89690 | JGI IMG/M metagenome (GOLD analysis project Ga0115000, IMG submission 89690) | Marine microbial communities from western Arctic Ocean - ArcticOcean_MG_CB8_128 | ecosystem: Environmental > Aquatic > Marine > Oceanic | place: Arctic Ocean: Canada Basin | collected...
ATTAAGGGCAGAGTTATTCTAGTCGAAGGAATATTTGATATGATAAATTTATTCGATAAAGGATTACCCAATGCAATTTGTTGCTTTGGTACAAAGAATATAGACGAAGAAAAGATGTCTATACTAAGAATGCAAAACATAGAGGGGGTAGATATCGTATTTGATGGAGACCAAGCAGGACAAGACGCTGCTGAAGGTCTCAAGATACTAGCAGACAAAGTAGGACTAGTATCAAGAAATGTAAACTTGGGTGCAAACATTGACCCAGGCGGTCTTGGACAAACACAAGTACAAAATTTAAAGCAGAGGTTATATGGATAAAAATAGAGAGCAACCCGAATGGACGGGCCAAGAAGAACTAAGGGACTTAGTGTACCGCGGAGGTAAAGTTCCAGGATATAAAATAGCAAAAAACGGTTTGGTAATTAGTTATAAAGTGAAAAAAATAGACGGAAAAGTTATGAAATGGACGCAAAGAAGCAAGACAAACGACTATCCAGCGGTATCATTACAGGTTCCTGAAGAGCTTGTTGGTCATGCTATTAATAAAGAAGCTATAAAATATAGAAGATCAGCAAAAGGATTCGTAGAAAAAGTTGTCAATGTACATATATTAGTAGCAGATGCTTGGTTAGACACTAATAATAATTGTCCTGAGCATTTAAAACCTTGGTGGGATAATCTTTGTACAGACCTTAAAAAGGAGCTTAGACAATACTTTTTTATAGACCACATAAACAATGACACATGGGATCCGCATGTATATAATCTGGGGTTTGTGTCTACTAGGCATAACAATCATCATATAAAAATGGCAATGCAGAAAGAAGTAATAAAAAACAGTTCTTGACACAGCGTTCAGAATTTGATATAATATATAAAAATAAGAAAACAATATGACAATAAACGTAGCACTAATAGAGTCCAAAACCAGCAGAACAAACTGGGAGGATAGATTTGATAATAACTTTGAGATAGACAGATATGCTCTGTGTTCTGATAGCAGTAAGAAAAAGATTCTTAAAGCTGATGTAGACATAGACATAGATACCTTAGCATATGACTGGATTATAGTTGTAGGCTCAGAAGCACTCAAGTTCTTTACTAGTGTTAATTCTATAACAGAGTATAGTGGCAAGTGTGTAGATGAAAAGTATCTACCTGTAATTAACCCTGCTATGTTATCATTTAAGCCAGAGGCAAAACCTCTATGGGATAAGAGTAAGCAAAACATTATAGATTATATTAGTGGTGAACTAATACAGATGAAACTAGACGAAGATAAATGTTATGGTATACAAGATACCGAACAGTTTCACAAGTTCTTAGAAGCTGCAATTGCCCACCCTAACAAATATATAGGTCTTGATTCGGAAACAACAGGGCTGTACCCAAGAGATGGATACATGCTAGGAATGAGTATTTCATATGAGAAAGACCACGGTGCATATATTGACACGGAGTGTGTAGACGAAAAAGCAGAGGAGCTGTTACAGAAGTTATTTAATACTAAGATAGTAGTGTTTCACAACGCAAAGTTTGACTTAGCGTTCTTTGAATATCACTTTAACTTTACCTTTCCAAAGTTTGAAGATACTATGCTATTACATTACTGCCTAGACGAAGTTCCTGGCGGGCATGGACTAAAGCAATTAGCAATGGAACATACACCATACGGAGACTATGAGAAACCAATGTATGATTGGATAGACCAGTACAAAAAACAACATAGAATACTTAAGTCAGACTTTCAATGGGGTGCAATTCCATTTGATACTATGAAGATATACGCTGCTATGGACGCAGTAGTAACGTTACTTGTTTTTGAGAAGTTATATCCCGCAGTAAGAAAGAATGCAAAGTTACTTAGTGTATACGAAGATATACTTATACCTGGCTGCAGATTTCTAACTGACATTCAGGATAACGGTGTTCCTTTTGATAAGCTAAGACTACTCAAGGGTAGGGATTTAATGCAGACTGACATAGATAATGCAGTAGCAGAGTTATACGAGTTTCCAGAAGTTAAACAGTTTGAAGAAGCAAACGACAAAGAATTTAATCCAAACAGTACAGTACAGCTAAGATCCTTACTGTTTGATTTTGTCGGGTTAAACCCCACAGGCAAAAAGACAGGTACAGGTGCACACTCAACAGATGCAGAAGTACTAAACAAATTAGCAGAAGAACATGAGATACCTAAGCACATTCTTTCTATCAGACAAAAGTCTAAGATTAAGAATACATACTTAGATAAAATATATCCACAATTAGATAAAGATAGTAGATTACGCACAGGGTTTAATCTACATGGCACGACATCTGGCAGACTATCTTCTAGTGGTAAAATGAATATGCAACAAATACCTAGAGATAATCCCATAGTAAAAGGGTGTATGCGTGCCGCAGAAGGTAAGAAGATTGTTGCAATGGATTTAACAACTGCAGAAGTATATGTTGCTGCTGTACTTGCTAAAGATGAGAACCTAATGGACGTATTTAGAAGCGGTGGAAACTTTCACTCTAGTATAGCGAAGTTAGTATTTAATTTACCTTGTGAAGCAGAGGAAGTTGCAGAGCTTTACTCTACACAAAGACAGGCAGCTAAGGCTGTTACCTTCGGCATTATGTATGGTGCAGGAGCAAATAAAATCTCACAGCAAGTTACAGCAGATTCGGGCAAGAACTTCAGCAAACAAAACGCACAAGAAGTTATTGATGATTACTTTAAACAGTTCCACAAACTCAAAAAGTGGATAGACTACTCAAGTAAATATATCATGGATAACGGTTTCATATATTCACAGTATGGAAGAAAGAGAAGATTACCTAACGTTCGTTCAGATAATCAAGGAATACAAAGTCATGAAGTAAGGTCTGGACTAAACTTTTTAGTTCAGTCTGTAGCTTCTGATATAAATTTACTAGGGGCAATAGATACACACGATCATATAAAATCGATAAATAAAACTAAAGAGATGAGAATCTTTGCACTAGTACATGACTCAATACTTGCAGAAGTAGATGAGTCTGAGGTAGAGGAGTACCGCAAGATTGTTCAGGAATGTATACAAAAAGATAGAGGTATCTACATTCCTGGCTGTCCTGTTGGTTGTGACTTTGACATAGGAGAAGATTACTCCTTTGGAAAGTTTGAAAAGATGTATGATTTATGATAGACTAAATTTTCCTATCTACCCAATTCACACAGATGATGTGATAGGAGTAGATGGAATTCTTTGGATAGAAAATCAAGTACTTGATGATAGAAATATGAAAGGAGAGACTCTAGGAATCAGAAGATTACAGAGTCCTATGAAGAGTATATACCCTATAAAGTATATGATAGAAGATATACCTTCCTACTTACAGCATCAGGGAAAGTTTTATATAGATAACTCAGGTTACTTCTTTACAAAAGAAAAAACAACAAAGGTAAATTTAAAATACCACAAAATTATGAGAGTAGACCAAAAAGACACAGCTAGTGTACTTTGGATAAAAGATTGTCCCTTCCCTTTTACTCTCCCCAGACCCCTGTTACAAGACCAATCTTGGGCAGGTATACTATATAGGGAAGGGATTCCTTGGCTGCTATATGATACTGCAGCTGAGAAGAAAAAGAATTCATGGAGAAAAATATGAAAAAAGTACCAATATTAATACTTATGGTGTCACCTTTAGGTGCTACCCCTTATATAGAGTATAAAAATGAAGCACAGTTTCAGTATGAAAACTATCTTGGGAACTCAAGTTACTTTAGAGCTGGATATAAATTTGACAATAATATGTATATAGAAGTAGGAGAAACACAGGAGCTAGGATATAAGTTCAATGAAGGCAACTGGACCTTTAAGGGTAAGTGGGAGTTCAAGAACGAAGATAAAAGCAAACTAGAAACAGAAATTAGATATAGTTTTAAGTAATAAAATGATAGCAATAATAGACGGGGTATTCTCCGATATACAAATGGCACAATGGAAGAAGAACATTAATCGTTCAACTGATAATTTTGTTAGCGGAGTCCTTGATAAAGAGGGGGAAGGCTGGCATCTTATTGATGCTGACCATGATAATCAGTATATGTGCTATGAAATTTTAAGACAGGCGGGAAAGTACTTTAACACTAAAAATATCATAGGATATGACTATTGGACACATACAGGTACTAGACCGCTACAATGGCATTACGATAAAGATGAGAACGCTTATTTAAAGTTTGGAATAAAAAGATATCCTCTATGCTCCACAGTATTCTATCTAGAAGTAGAAGAATTAATTGGAGGCAAACTTCACTTTGGAGACGGAGTAGAAGTAGTACCTAAAGAAAATAGACTAATAGTTTTTTCTGAAGGACTATATCATGGAGTAGATGATTTTGAAGGAGTAAGAACATCTATAAATATTAATCCTTGGAACACTAGATTATATAAATGAGACTGTGGAAGTTATGGGCAAAATCATTAGGAGAAAAAGTTGGAACGGATAAAGATGCTGATAGTGTCGCTATCATGCGTACCATTATTGTGCTTATTAATTTTATTACTTGCTTTGCAATAGTAGCTAATATAGTACACGGTTGGTAACATGAAAGCAGTAATAAGTGATAGGATATACCTAGAAGTACTTCCGCATCAGCAACAAAAGATTGATAAGGAATTAACTTATGCGATACCTTCTTTCAAATATGGAGACCCACCTTTAATTATAAAAAATATGGCAATGATTCGTCAAGGATTAGTTGCAATACCAGTAGGCAGAATCGATTTAATTCCCACCGACCACGAAATCACAGATAAGAGAACAGATATACCTGTCGAGTTCCCGGAGTTTAATTTAACATTACGACCAAGTCAACAAGAAGTCTATGACCAGATTGGCGACGGTGGTATAATTAACGCATGGGTAAGCTGGGGTAAGACATTTACAGGTCTTGCAATAGCTGCTAAGCTTGGACAGAAAACATTAGTAGTTACTCACACTTTAGCTTTAAGAAAGCAGTGGGAAGATGAATGTGAAAAAGTATTTGGAATTAAGGCTGGGATTATTGGTAGTGGAAGATTTGAACTTGATAGTCCTATTGTAATTGGGAATATACAAAGTTTATACAGAAAGATTCCAGAGTTACGACAAGCATTCGGCACAATCATCTTAGATGAGATGCATCACTGTAGCGCTCCTACCTTTTCTAGAATTATAGATAAGAATTGTGCTAAACATAAGATAGGCTTAACAGGCACATTACAAAGAAAAGATGGGAGACACGTTGTCTTCCGTGATTACTTTGGAGACAATGTTCTTAAGCCACCAAAGGAAAACTTTATGATGCCCAGAATTAATATCTTACCGATACCGATAAGATTCATGGACGGAAATAGTATACCTTGGGCTAATAGAGTGAATGAGTTAGCCTACAACCCAGAGTACCAACATTCTGTCGCTATGGCGGCTGCTTCATATGCAGCTAAAGGTCACAAAGTGTTAGTAGTATCTGATAGAGTGGACTTCCTAAGAAACTGTGCCAAACTCACTGGTGATAACGCAGTTTGTGTAACGGGAGCAGTCCATCACGAAGATAGAGCAGATATAATTAAACAGATTTTTGAGGACAAAGACGTTCTATATGGGACACAGTCTATCTTCTCTGAGGGTATTTCTTTAAATATTCTTAGCTGTTTAATTCTTGCTACACCAGTAAATAATGAGCCGTTACTTACACAGCTCATTGGAAGAATAATTAGGGACTACAAGGATAAATTACAACCTATAGTAGTAGACATAAACTTAATCGGAAAGACTGCACAGAGACAGGCTAGTATGCGTATGGGTTACTATCTTAAAGAAGGCTATGAGATATCAACCCTGTGAGCACCTCCGAAAAATATTACTTGACACGAGTTTTAAAATTTGTTATAATATATGATAAAATATAATTGGGAAAAGATATTTACAGAGACGAAAGGAGACTCGACTTCGATTCTTACCATCGTCCATCTTTTAACTTATAAAAGAGTTCCTGCTAGTAGGAAAGACAAGACTTATAAATACTTCGGTAAAAGTTTTGTAGGGAATAGTTTTTTACTAAACCCTAGACAATTACTAGTAGAACGCAGAAATTATAGCAATAAGGAAGCTGCCGAGTATATCGCAGTTGCCTCGTACCGAAATTATTTTAATTATAATCAGACAGGAAAGACAACACTAGAGTTGTTACACTTACCTGTCGAGACAACAATAGTAAATCGCAATAGATTGCTTTGGATAGAGAATGGTCTAGTACACTTTCTGTTTGAAGATAACGCTAAATGGAGAACATAAAAAAATGGCATTAAAATTTAACCAAGCTCAAGGGAGCGCAAAAAAAGACAAGATAGACCAATACACTTACAAAGAGGGCGATAACGTAATTCGCTTAGTTGGAGACATCTTACCCAGATATGTATACTGGATTAAGGGAGAGAATGGCAAGAATATTCCAATGGAATGTCTAGCTTACGACCGTGATACAGAAACATTCAATAACAAGGACAAAGACTATGTAAGAGAATTCTTTCCTGACCTTAAATGTGGTTGGGCATATGCAATTCAAGGCATAGACCCTGTAGATGGCAATGTAAAAGTTGTTAATCTCAAAAAGAAACTCATGGAACAAATCATGGTTGCAGCTGAAGACCTCGGTGATCCTACGGATCCTGAAACAGGTTGGGACGTATTCTTCCAAAGAGTTAAAACTGGACCAATGGCTTTTAATGTAGAGTATAGACTACAAGCATTAAAATGCAAGCAGAGACCATTAAACGAACAAGAGCTAGCAAAGATAGCTGACATTCGTTCTATGGATGATGTCCTTCCTAGACCTACCGCTGATGCTCAACTCGAGCTTCTACAAAGAGTTACACAACCAGCAGCTGGCGCAGAAGCACCATCTGATGTAGATAAAGAATTCAGCATTTCGTAGCATGAAGATACTGTTTACAGCTGACTGGCACATAAAACTTGGACAGAAGAATGTTCCAATGCCTTGGGCATGTAGTAGATATGACTTGTTTTTTGAGCAAGTACATGACTTGGAAGACCAAGTAGACCTACATGTTATAGGCGGAGACATCTTTGACAGAGTTCCCTCAATGGACGAATTGACATTGTATTTTGATTTTATCAAAGACATAAGTATTCCTACCCTCATTTATGATGGTAACCATGAGGCAACTAAAAAGAATAAGACTTTCTTTTCAAACCTTAAAAGAGCCACCCAAGATGTAAACCCCCAAGTTACTATTATAGATGAGACCACGGAATATTCGTGGGGTACTATACTTCCCTATGCAGACTTGCATAAGAAGGGAGGCATAGAAGCCTGTAATAGTAATAAACCTTTATATACACACGTGAGAGGCGCAATACCCCCTCATGTTACACCTGAGGTTGATTTAGATAGATTTAATGATTTCCCTGTTGTATTTGCTGGAGACTTACATAGTCACTCAAATACACAGAGAAACATTGTCTACCCTGGGTCACCTATGACTACATCTTTCCATAGGAATGTAGTTGAGACAGGATATATTATAATTGATACTGAATTAATGTGGGGAGACTGGGACTGGCATGAATTTGACCTACCTCAGTTACTTAGAAAAACAGTAGACAATGAAGAAGATATGATACAAACAGATTTTCATCATACAATATATGAAATCGAAGGAGATGTAGCTGATCTCGCAACAATTAAAAACTCAGAGCTACTTGATAAAAAAGTAGTAAAGAGAAGTAGTGAGGCTACATTGAATTTGAAAGATATGACTATGGAAGAAGAACTAGTAGAGTACTTAGGTGCTATACTTAATTTAAATAACGATAAAATTAAATCAATAATGGGAGTGTTTAATGATTACTCTAAAAACGCTACGCTGGGATAACTGTTTCAGTTATGGTACGGACAATATTCTTGAGCTTGATGATAGCAATCTTACCCAACTCGTTGGGACAAATGGAATGGGCAAGTCTTCCATTCCACTTATTATCGAAGAAGTCCTATTCAATAAGAATAGTAAGGGAATAAAAAAGCAAGAGATTCAAAATCGTTTTGTAAATGAAGGATACTCAATCAACCTCAAATTTGAAGTTGACGACAATGATTACGAAATTGATGTATTTCGTAAAGCAAGTATCAAGTGTAAACTTTACAAGAACGGAGAAGATATTTCTAGCCACACGGCTACGAATACTTATAAAACAATTCAAGAGTTACTTGGATTAGATTTTAAAACATTTACACAACTCGTGTATCAGAACACGAATACATCATTACAGTTTCTAACTGCGACAGATACAAACAGAAAAAAGTTTCTAATTGATTTGCTAAAGCTAGAAGAGTATGTAGAATTCTTTGATATATTCAAGGACGCTGCTAAAGAAATTTCATTTGAAGTCAATAGCCTTAACAGTAAGATTGACACAATAGTAAAATGGTTAGATGAAAATAAATTGGAGAGTATGGATATACTTCCTGTATTAAATCTGCCAAAATTCTCGGAAAAAGAAGAACAAAGATTACAGCAGTTACGACACGACTTTGAAAAAATCTCAGAAAATAATAAAAAAATTATAGATAATAATTTTAACAAGAACATGGTAGAACAGCTTACTACAGATGAGAGAAGGCTGTTTAGAGGGGAGTTAATTGACCTTGACGCTATGCTGCAGAAATCAGGAACTTCGAGTTCCGAATTGTCTGAAGCTCAAGCGCACTTGGACAAACTCTCGGAACTTGATGGGCAATGCCCGACTTGCGAAAGCGAAGTGAATGATGAAAAGTTGGAAGAACTTAAATTAATTTACGGAAGTACTATTAACCTTGCTACTTTGAACTTGGATTACATAACTGAAGATATAAAGCAAGCTCGTATAAACAATGTTAAGGTTACACAAAGAGACACACTTCAGAAAGACTTTGAAGATGTTATGCGGAGTGTGGACAGTAGTCTACCTTCCACAATTTTGGACGGTGATGACATATCTTCCGAGATTGACGCACTTTCTTCAAAGATTGCGAATGTCATGAATGATATAGAAACGATAAGTACTAATAACTTAGTGGCAGAACGCCACAATACTCGTATCTCAATCATTCAAGAACAATCGGAGGGTATGGAAACGCAATTAGAAGAAGTTGTCACAGCATTGGGTAAAATAGAAGAACAGTCCACTCATCTAGAGATACTGAAAAAAGCTTTCAGTACAAACGGATTGCTCGCATATAAAATAGAAACACTTGTCAAAGACTTGGAAGACTTGACAAATGAGTATCTTGCAGAACTTTCCTCTGGTCGCTTTAGCTTGGAGTTCGTAGTAACGAATGATAAACTAAACGTAGAGATTACAGATAATGCAAAAGTAGTAGATATATTAGCTCTATCAAGTGGAGAACTTGCACGAGTCAATACTGCTACACTACTAGCCATAAGGAAACTTATGAGTAGTATTTCTAGTTCTCGTATCAACACATTGTTTCTCGATGAGATAATAAGTGTGTTAGATGACGAAGGCAAAGAAAAGCTAGTAGAAATATTACTCGGAGAAGAACTAAATACATATTTAGTCTCTCACGGTTGGACTCACCCACTTCTGTCTAAGATAGAAGTCATAAAAGAGGACAATATAAGCAGACTTGAGTAATGGACTGTTTCGTACAACACGATTGTCCAGTACTTAAGTATAAGATATTCATAGCTGTAGGCTCGACCTGCACACATTGTAAAACATATGGTAAACGCACGACAGAAAGGAACTAAAGCAGAGAAAGAAGTAGCAGCAATGCTCAAGAGACACACAGGACTTGATTTTACACAGACACCAGGAAGTGGTAGTGGTAAAATTAAAGGAGACTTGTATGTTGAAAACAAACATAACCTATTCCTTATAGAAGTTAAACACTATAAGGATATGGGTTTTACTCATAAGATATTTACTCAAAGAAGTAATAATCTTGTGACATGGTGGAATAAAGCAATCGACCAGGCTCAGTTAATGGAACAAGAGCCGTTGATTATTATGAAACAGAATTATTCAAATTGGTTTGTAGTGACTACACGCAGACCTAAAAAAGAAAAAAGATATATGTACATAAACTGGCTCGGTGCATATGTAATGAACACAGAAAAGTGGCTAGCAAACGAACAAATAAAATTTACAAATGGCGATAACATTCTCAAGCCTTGGGAACCAGATCCAGAATGGGAACTTACTAATAGTTGATGGTCTAAACGTAGCCTTTAGGTGGAAGCACTCTAAACAGCTCGAGTTTAAACATGACTACGTAAGAACCGTAGAAAGTCTAGCAAAATCATATGACTGTGGAAACATAGTTGTGCTAGCGGATGGTGGAAGTACCTACAGAAAAAGATTAGCACCCGATTATAAAGGCAATCGGAAGGTAAAGTATGCGGAGCAAACCGAACAAGAAAAAGCAGAATTCGCTCAGTTTATGGGTGAGTTTTCAAATGCCTTTACTCAGTTAAAGAAGAGAGGGCATTTAACAATAAAGCAACAAGGACTAGAGGCTGATGATTTAGCAGCTTGGATTTGTGGCAAAAAAGAAGAATTTGGTATAGATAATATATGGTTGATATCATCAGATAGAGACTGGGATTTACTTATACGAGAAGGAGTTTCTAGATTCTCCACAGTAACTAGAAAAGAAATAACGATTGATAATTGGGAAGACCACTATGATGTAGAGCCAGACAAATATCTGACTCTTAAATGCTTAGCGGGAGACACAGGAGATAACATACCAGGAATTACTGGTATAGGACCAAAACGTGCCGTATCTCTTATCGATCAGTACGGAGACTTATTCGATATATACAATAACTGTCCTATAGATAGTAAGTATAAATTTATACAGTCTCTAAATGAGAACGTGGAAAGATTATTGCTTAACGCAGAACTAATGGATTTAGAAAGTTATTCTGAGCAAGCACTAATCGAAGCAGACATGAATTTAGAGGATTTATCCTCGCAGATAATAGGATATTTAGATGGCAATAGAGATTAATTTTGACAGAGATCAGTACTTAGATGAGTTTAGTTTAAAAACTCTCCAAGACAGATATATGTTACCAGAAGAAGTATCACCACAGGAAGCTTTTGCTCGAGCAGCAAAAGCCTTTTCTGATGATGATATAATGGCACAAAGAATATATGATTACGCTAGTAAACTATGGTTTATGTTTTCTACCCCTATCTTATCGAATGGTGGAACAACAAGGGGCTTGCCCATTAGTTGTTTCCTTAACTATGTCGAAGATAGCAGAGGCGGAATAACAGACCACTACACAGAGAATGCATGGCTTTCTTCTGTTGGTGGTGGCATAGGCGGTAGCTGGAGTAATATTCGTAGTGTCGGATCTACAACATCTCATGGAAGTGAAAGTACAGGAGTAATTCCTTTCATGAAAGTAGTAGATTCACAAATGTTAGCTTTTAGTCAAGGAGTGACTAGACGAGGAAGCTACGCATCATATTTACATATCAGCCACCCAGAAGTAGAAGAGTTCTTAGATATGAGAAAACCTACAGGTGGAGATATAAATAGAAAGTCAACCAATTTACATCACGGAGTAGTAATACCAGATTCGTTTATGAAATTAATCGATCAGGCAACTACTGAAAAAGATTTTGATGACAGCTGGGACTTAATTGACCCACATAGTGGTAAAGTTACAAAAACCGTACAGGCAAAAACATTATGGGTAAAACTGATTCAAAATAGAATTGAAACAGGCGAACCATACCTTATGTTTGAAGATACTGTACAGAATGCTTTACCAGAATTTCAACAACAGCTTGGACTAAAGGTTAATCACAGTAATCTTTGTTCAGAAATTACACTAGCAACCAATGAAGAAAGAACAGCAGTATGTTGCCTCTCAAGCGTTAACTTAGAAAAGTTTGACGAATGGCAAGATAATGAGTTCTTTATACCAGACCTAGTACGCTTTCTAGATAATGTGTTAACTCACTTTATTAAAACAGCACCTGACTCTTTATCTAAAGCTAGATATAGTGCAGAACGAGAAAGAAGTATTGGTTTAGGAGCTATGGGATTTCATGCGTACTTACAAAAGAAAAACATTCCTTTTGAAAGTATGTTTGCACAGAGTACTAATTATACAATGTTCAGGCACATAAAAGAGCAAGCACAGTTTGAAACTGAAGAACTTGCTAAAGAAAGAGGAGCATGTCCAGATGACAAAAACTACAGAGTTCGTAACGCTCATCTTTTGGCTATTGCTCCAAATGCTTCTAGTAGTATCATTTGCGGTAATACTAGTCCTAGCATCGAGCCTTACCGTGCTAACGCTTTTACTCAGAAAACTAAAACAGGTAGTTCTCTACTTAAAAACAAGTTTCTTGAAAAACTCTTGGATAAAAAAGGCAAAAACACCCCAGAGGTGTGGAAAAGTATTATCACTAATCATGGATCGGTTCAACACTTAGATTTTTTATCCGAGTTTGAACAATCCGTATTCGTGACAGCAGTAGAGATAGACCAGAGATGGGTTATAGACTTAGCAGCACAGAGACAGGAGTTCATTTGCCAGTCTCAAAGTTGTAATGTATTCTTCCCAGCAGATGTATCGAAGCAAGAGCTTCACAACGTACATATGATGGCATGGAAAAAAGGAATGAAAACTCTTTACTACCTTCGTAGTGAAGCAATTAAACGAGCCGATAATGTATCGGACAAGAAATTAAGAGAGTACATCTTCGACTATAATGACGAAGAAGGCTGTCTTGCATGTGAGGGATAAATGGCAAATTTACTAGAAGAAAGAAATTATTACAAACCTTTTAACTATCCGTGGGCTTTCGAGGCATACAAAATGCAACAACAAATGCATTGGATGCCAGAAGAAGTTAACCTTGCGGACGACTTAAAAGACTTTAGAGAAAAACTAACAGAACCGAATAAAAGACTATTAAGTCAAATATTTAGGTTTTTTACACAAGCGGATGTAGATGTGTGCTGTGGCTATGCCAAGCACTATCTGCCAACATTCAAACAACCAGAGGTTAGAATGATGTTGGCTTCATTTGCTTCAATGGAAGCAGTGCATCAAGAAGCTTATTCTCTATTACTAGACACTCTTGAATTTGATGAAAGCGAATACCAAATGTTTTCTGAGATTCAATCTATGTCTGACAAGCACGACTACTTAACTGACTTTAACATGGACACACCTTTTGAAATGGCTAAAACTATGGCTGTTTATAGTGGGTTCACAGAAGGAGTACAATTATTTAGTAGTTTTGCTATACTATTAAACTTTCCTCGTCATAATCTTATGAAAGGAATGGGACAAATAGTAACATGGAGCATTCGTGATGAAACCCTTCATGTAGAGGGAATGACTAATTTATTCAGAGAATTTATTAGAGAAAACCCCGAACTATGGAACGATAAATTAAAGTATGAAATCTACTGTGCTGCTGAAAGAGTAGTAGAGTTAGAAGATGCTTTTATTGATACTTGTTTCAAAGATGCGGATATTGAAAACTTAACAGCACATGAAGTAAAGCAGTATATTAGATATATTGCTGATAGAAGATTGTTGGGATTAGGTTTAAAAGGAATATTCCATAGTACAGAAAACCCTTTAGGTTGGCTGGACTATATGTTGAATGGAGTTGAGCATACCAACTTTTTTGAAAATCGTTCTACCGAGTATGCTAAAGGTAGTACACATGGAAACTGGAAGGATATATTCAAATGAGTGAAGAAATCAAAAACGAACCAGTATTGGAACTAAACGATAAGAAGTATCTAATTAATGATATGACTGAAATGGAAAAAGCTTTTGTAATGGAACTGAATGCCATAGCGCAGGAAGAATCCCAGCTCAGAAGACAACTAGATAGATTAACACTAGCTAGAGAAGGTTATACTAATAGACTTCAACAGAGTTTAGAAAACCCAGATGATGGTTCAACAAACGAAAAACCCGCTAAATAGCGGGTTTTTTTACTTTGATTATTATTATCCTTCTAAGGTTTCTATTCTAGTTTTTAAATCTTCTATTAGTGTTTGTTGTTCTTGGATAGCTTTTACAAGATAAGGAGTAAGTTTTCCATAATCTACTTGCCAAGGATTTTTAGTTTCATCATCTCCACCTTCTTGTACAACATCAGGTATAAACTCATTTAATTCTTGTGCAATAAACCCTAAATTATGAACTCCATTATTTTTCCAATCAAACTCTCTAACTTTAGTGTTTAAAATAGTTTGAAGTTGGCTAGAAGCATCAACAATATTTTCTTTTAGTCTTTCATCTGAAGAAGCGTTAAAAGCAACTGTAGAAGCATTAGCTGCTGTGACACTTCCCATAACAGCACTTTGATTTACAAATAATATAAATTTTGAACCTGTAGCAGGAGTTGCATCCCCTTGAAATTGACATTGTAGAAGAGCTGCATTATTTGTTACATCTGAATTACCACTAGATGCAAGGATACACGCATCACTTGTAGCAAGTTGCGAAACGCTTAAAGAACGTGTTCCAGTACTTGTTGTTCCTATTGCTACACCACCACCAGAAGAAATACGCATTCTTTCTGTGGTTAAATTAGTTACACCACTGGTTGTTTCAAATGCCATATATCCTTGCGGCGTACCATTACTACCACTTTCTGCTCTACCAGAAATTTGTGCATATCTAAAGTATTCTGTCGGACCTGATGTTCTACCCAGACCTCCCATAGATATAGTTCCACCATTATTTATACCTTGTGTATTTGTGCTTACATGTAAATTTCCAAAGTCATTATAGTTACCACCTGTTGCAATTTCTGTAGTTGCTCTCACTAATAATGTCGCTTCGTCAGCCTCTGTAGTTCCTATAGCAACTGGACCATAATTAAAATGTGCAGCACCACCACCTTGTACTTGGAATACCATGTTGTCATTTGCATCAGTTACTTTTAGAGGTAACTCAGTTCCACCACCAGTACTTTTAAATAGAGACACACCACCATCTATTTTAATACCACTAGCAAAAGTTCCAAACCCAGCATTTTGCATATCAAGTTCAAGTGCTGTTATTGCACTATCCGCATCAACTCCTTTAAATAAAATACTTTTATTGTTTATGGCATTAACAAAAGATATAGCACCACTATTATTACTAATAGTATGTACGAGCGTTCCACCTGAATTTATTTTTATATCATCTCCACCCGCATCAAGTATTACATCACCTGCTGCGTCTAA
>Ga0115000_10002647_pt1 | contig 15273 bp, 14 predicted proteins | sample ArcticOcean_MG_C_6_FD_89690 | JGI IMG/M metagenome (GOLD analysis project Ga0115000, IMG submission 89690) | Marine microbial communities from western Arctic Ocean - ArcticOcean_MG_CB8_128 | ecosystem: Environmental > Aquatic > Marine > Oceanic | place: Arctic Ocean: Canada Basin | collected...
ACATAGTATGCGTTAAATCAGAATGAGATAATCAAATTAAAAATAACAGTCAATTACGGTTTATAATCTATAATGGCCTTCATCATCACTGCCCTAATTGCCTCCATACTATACCCTCCCCCATGCCACACCCGCTTTAACATCGATTAAGCACCTTACAGCCATACTCTAAGCTGCGTTCGTTCATCCAGCACTACAATGCTACCAATGCTCATTAGCTCTTCTTAAAAACTACTGCAAGCCTTAAATCAGAATTTTGCCTATATCAATAACGGGCCATATTAGTAGTATCTATAGTAGGCATTATAAAGCTTCAAGGCCGCAAACATGAACATTAGAAAAGTAATAGTTGGATTAACACTTTCATTACTATTGGGTAGTGGCGTGGCAGTTGCTGCTGATTTTGATAAGGGTCTGAAGGCAGTTCAATCAGGTGACTTTAAGACTACACTAGCAGAGTGGACTCCTTTAGCTGAACAGGGGCATGCTTCTGCCCAATATAACCTAGGGATTATGTACCATAGAGGCGAAGGCGTTCTACAGAACTATAAAACCGCAGTGAAGTGGTACACCAAAGCGGCTGAGCAGGGGTATGCTTTTGCTCAATTTAGTCCTGGGCTTATGAACGAAAATGGTGATGGTGTTCCAGAGAACGATAAGACCGCAGCGAAGTAGTGCACCAAAGCTGCAAAGTTTAATCCTTAATGTGCGTTTTGCTAAAATAGATAAAATTGATATACTGAAAAAGAAGGGAACACACGACTACACGGTAGGAAACCTAAAAGTGAGTTTAAAAAAAACGTAAGTTTAAACACAATATAGGAATAAAAACCATGTCTAAAAGTGAAGAAAACAAATTAGCGATTGCAAAAAACCGCAAAACGATCTTTGGAATTGAAGCCCAAGTAATGGCAAACAAAGCGTTGGTCTATCAGTCACGTTCCATGATCGAAGAAAACCGTCTGATGATTATGAGCAATTATTCAGCTGCCTTTATGGGTAATCGCCAGCTGGCAAATGCTAACACGGATGAGATTTTTGCAAATAGAGCAGCTATCCTGAAAGGAATGGAGGCAAATGGGGATGTGCAGGAAAACTATGTCAACGCACAGACCAACAAGTCAACTTTGGATTTCCTGCGGCACCGCTCTAGCTTGAACAGCTCTGTTCTGAAAATCAGCGAAAAAATGGCTGCGATCAACTCCCAACTGGTGGAAATAAATCAAGAAATCATGGAAGCTAACAAATCAATAGTTGAATTCAATGGTGTACAGATCGCAGCAAATGCAGACATGATTGGTGGATCTTTGTCAGCATCCTCAGCGACCACTGAAAGCAATGTAGCCATTATTGCTGGCAACAGTTCAGCAATGGTGGATCTGTCAGGAAATGTGTCCGCAAACAAATCTACTATCGATGGTCTGCTTGTCATATCCGCATCAAACGCAGCGTCCCTGATGAAAAACAAGGATGAAATCAACGAAAGACGCAAAGCCATCATGGAAAACCGTGCAGGTATTGCTGCAAACAAAGCCAAAATCGGCTAATGCATCAAACTTAAATGTCAGGGTGCGGTTACATCGTGCTCTGTCTTTTAACACTGATGATTAAAGTAACTATGATTAAGTTAGTAGTATCTGCCATAATTGGTTTGTGGACTTTAAGCTTGCCCACACCCTAGCCATAGCTTCTTGTGCCCAGTCTGCATGCTCTAAATCTAACTACCCCAAGTTAGATGTCATGATCACGTCTAAACTTTCATGTGAAGCTAAGTCAAAACCTATGCCAACGAATACTGGTTTAACCAAATCCATTTAACTCTCCAAATAAGACTCAATAAAGCTGCCATCAGGCTTATAAAATCGTGGTTCAAACTTACAATTAAGTAGAACACTAAAGGAATCCTGCGAATGGCACTATTTTTTTGGTAATTGATACTGGTGACGGACTCTTGTACTTGCTTATATATTACTTGATACTCGCGTAAAATATTCGTTTTTCACGTGGATTATCGTTGTGCAACTAGAATTAGATGATTTTGACAATAAGATTATCCAGGCATTAATAATCAATGCCCGACTATCAGTGAGCGATTTATCTCGTCATGTGAATTTATCCCGGAATGCGGTGACCCATCGCATGAACAAGTTAGAAAAATCTGGTGTCATTAAAGGCTATAAAGTGATTTTGGGCGATGGCTTGCCTGTTAATGAAATAGTAGTTGCCATTATGATGGTTTATCGCAAAGACCGTATGCGAGATACCGAGGTAATTAAGTATGCAACTAAGGTGCCTGAAATAGTGTCTTGTTACATTATGAGCGGGGATTATGATGTAATACTTAATGTTCAAGCGCGCTCCCACGAGCGTGTTCATGAAATATGGAAAGATGTCAGCAGCTTGGAAAGCGTTGATGATACGCATACGACTTTTGCGCTATCTACGGTAAAAACGTAACAACTATTTTTACGTCTCATTTATCTCTCGTGTTTTTCTATTTTCTCACTCATATTTTTTTCTTTAGCAGCATTTTTACCTTTCGCTTTTAAAACATTTAATTATTCTCTTCACTGCCGATTTTATATGCGCATATTACCCATCAGTATCGTCATTTTGACCATAGCTTTGGTTAATTTGGGTATGTCTTCTAATATTTTCATTTGTAATACTGACGCTTAAATAACGTATCTAGGATGGCACTATGCATTACAACATTGCACTTATTGGTTTTGGCGGCGTAAACCGAGCCTTGGCTAACATTATTGCGACAGATTCAGAGAAATTTTATTATGATATGGGCTTCAATTTACGTATTGTCGCTGTTTCAGATATGTTTTTGGGATCGGTTTATTCGCCAGAGGGTATCGACTTAGATTTGCTAACCATATTGCCGGCAGCTCAAGGCGCTTGTGCTAAGTTACCCAATGGTAAAGCGACCGCAGACAATGACGATATTATTAAAAACAGTAATGCAGATATTGTTGTTGAGGCCACCGTAACTGATTCGATGACTGGTCAGCCTGCAACGTCTCACTGCCGTTGGGCATTGTCTGCTGGCAAACATGTGTCTACAACAAATAAAGGGCCTCTTGCCTTTGCCGAAAAGGAGCTAATGGCATTAGCGCTTAAAAATAATGTCGGTTTTGAATACGAAGGTGTAGTCATGAGTGGCACGCCAGTGCTTCGCTTCGCAGATAAACTATTGAAAGGCAGCGAGATTAATAAATTCGCCGGTATCGTGAATGGTACGGCAAATTATGTTTTAGGTTTAGTTGAGCAAGGCTACACTTTTGCAGATGCTATTACCTCTGCACAGCAACAAGGGTATGCGGAGGCCGATCCTAGTGCTGACATCGAAGGTAAAGATGTGGTGCTCAAGGTTATTGTGTTGGCGAATCGACTATGGGATGCGAATTTAACTCAAGAAAATGTTCAGTGCCAGGGTATTACTGGTCTGACTGAAACCATGGTAAAACAAGCCGCGGCAGAAGGCTGTCATTGGAAGTTACTAGGTAAGGCGAGTAAGCAAGAGGATGGTTCTCTTGTGGCTAGTGTGTCACCAGAGAAATTGTCGATAGTACATCCCCTAGCGGGCATAAGTGGTGCGGTTAATGCGATTACTTTTACCTCAGGTATGTTAGGTGATGTGACGGTTTCCGGCCCTGGTGCAGGGCGTATTGAAACGGCATACGCTATCCTTTCAGACATTATCGCCATTCATCAGCGGAAAGGGAGTTAGTATGGAGTCCTTTACCGTTATATCACCTGAGCAAACTGAACAGCGTCAACAAATAATTGATGTGGTCAATCCTTTTACACAGGGCGTTGTTAACTCTATTCCTGCAGCAACTTTGACGGATGTTAAAGCTGCATTAATTAGTGCTCAACATGGCTTTGAAATCTCTCGTAAGCTAGCGCGTTATCAACGCGCTAATATTTTAGCGGCAACCGCAGCGATTGTCCGCCAGGAGCTAAAAGCCTTTGCTCTATTGATTGTGAGTGAAGCCGGAAAAACCATTGTGCAGGCGCGAAAAGAAGTGTCCCGTTGCATTAATACGCTAGAGTTGTCTGCGGAAGAAGCTAAACGGTTAAGCGGTGAGGTAATTCCCTTTGATTCCTACGAGGGTGCTATGGGGAGGCAAGGCTACACACACTGTGACCCTCTTGGTATTGTGTTGGCGATCACCCCGTTTAACGACCCTCTTAATTTAGTTGCGCACAAGTTAGGGCCTGCGGTTGCAGCTGGCAATTCCGTTATTCTAAAACCGTCAGAGCTTGCACCGTTGTCAGCTATTAAATTGGTTGATGCATTTATGCGCGCAGGATTAGATCAGCAGATTATCTCTGTGGTGGTTGGTGATGCTGAGATAGGCAGCGCATTAGTTTGTTCTGATGATATTCGTATGGTGTCTTTTACTGGCGGGATGGCAACAGGTGAGGCGATTACACGCATTGCTGGTTTGAAAAAAATGACTATGGATTTGGGCGGCAATGCGCCAGTCGTTGTGATGGCTGACAGCGATCTCGACAAGGCAGTAGCGGCAACAGTATCTGGTGCTTTTTGGGCATCGGGGCAAAACTGTATTGGCACGCAACGTATTTTTATTGAACGCAGCATGTTCGATCAATTTTCGGCGAAGTTTGTTGTTCAAACACAAGCTCTTATTGTAGGTGACCCGCTGGATGAAGCGACAGATGTAGGGCCTATGATAACGCCAGAGCAGGCCATCCGTATTCAATCCTGGGTGGCAGATGCAATTAACCAAGGTGCAATGTTATTAACCGGACATCAACGTAAGGAAAATATATACACTCCAACAGTACTCACTCAGGTGCCCAATACAGCTAAATTATGCATGCAGGAAGTCTTTGCGCCAGTTGTCATTTTAGAACCATTTGATAGTTTCAATGAGGTGATCGCTTGGGCGAATTGTGTAGATTACAGTCTGCATGCGGGTATTTTTACTTCTGACTTAGAAACCGCTTTAAAAGCAGCCGATAGTATAGAAGCAAGTGGCGTGATGATTAATGACTCTTCTGACTTTCGTTTTGATGCCATGCCTTTTGGTGGTTACAAGCGTGGCAGTTTAGGGCGTGAAGGTGTGCGCTATGCAATGCAAGAAATGACGCAATCAAAAGTAGTCTGCTTTAATCGAGGCTGACATTTTAGTGCTAAAAGGTCAATTGATTACCCAATTTACAGTTTTCTGTAGTCACAACGATAAAAAATGGGAGGCTCAGTTCCTGAGTCAACAAAATTAGCGACTCTGCCAACCAAAATAATATGATCTCCACCATCATATTGGTGCACTCACATTTACAGAAGTGACAAAGTGTTAGTTGGTGCTCCAGTGAGATTATTAGAATGCTTAACAACGAGACTTGGTGTATGGAGCTGTTGGCCCTTATGGCAAACTAATAACTAGCGAAACAGTGCGCTTCTGAAACACCCTTATGGGATTGCCGAGTAGGGACCCATTGCTTCAATCAAAACCATTTTTTACCTACACCCGTCATTTGCAGAGTCCTTAACGATACCACTGGGTATGAGGGAGGTAGGATATGAGAAGATGGTTGTATAGGACCCTTCCCATGTTCTTGGTGGAGTCTTAAATAACTCCATTTAACAATCAACTACTGGCTATAACCACAGAACCTGTCTTCTGTGAGTTCCTAGGGATACTGAGGTAAGTAAGTTACTGTCTACCGTTTTTGTATTCCCTTGGGACTCCAGACAGAGGGTCTTAGGTATCAGCTTTAGATTGGTCCTTTAACAAGGTCTTGATCTGGGTTTGAGGTTCCTCAAAATCATCTAACACATTATTTTAGCCGACCGCTAACGCGGCGGCTGAATTCAGGCATTATAAGCAGATGGCTCTTTTATAAACTGGTGAAACAGCCACAAAAACTTATTTGTAAGCAGTCTTCAGCCAATCAGTACGAGCTTTCAGCGGGACACTTAGGAAATCACAGAAGATAACTTTTTTTGTTAGCTTAATTGCTCAAATAACTGTGCAACTGCTTCCGCTCCAGGATCATTATAACCACGAAGTTTGTCTGCCGAGACATAGGTGGCCCGCCCGGCTTTAGCATGAACAATGGTTGAAGTGAAGTTGGCTCCAAGCCGCGCAGCAATCGCAGCAGCAAGCATATTTTCAGGCAATGCATCGAGCGCTGGCCGAAGAGCATCAATCATTGTTCTATCGCCCAGCTGTGCCGCACCGATCTCCTGAACCCGATCAAGACCCGCATTAAGTGCACCCACATTGCTCTTGCCAGAAGCGGAGGCGTCACCAGCAGCGGCAAAGAATATAGCCAATAAAATTCCAGAAGACCCTCCCATGGTCTGACTTAGCTCAAGGCCAATCGCGCGGTACAGCTGTGTTATGTCAGCTAATGGTAAGCGATCTAGAGAACCAATTAGGGCCCTTGATGCTGTGGCTAAAGTTGAACCAGTGTCGCCATCGCCTGATTTGGCATCTAGTGCATTAAGGTCGGCTTCGCAGGCAATAAATATATTGCAACATTTCTCAATAAATTCTCGTCGCTCAGGATGTTTGGTTGGTAATGGGAGTACAGGTTTTAGCCCATCAGGCAGTGGAAGGTATTTTACCTTTTTTACCTCCTTGATACCCGGCCATGCGCTCGGACTAGAGTTTGATCTGAGCGCTGAAATATCTGAATCTTTGGCTGGCAGCAATGAGACAGAAAATCCTCTCATATCAAGTGAAGTCATTAGGCTGGCAGGTCCAATTATATATTTCAGTTGTGAAGAAATTTTAGAATTTAATAATTCATTTGCAAGTACTGACATCTCTAAGTCAGTCGTGCCACCTAAATTATTTAGCAGCACCACATGAGGCGCATCTGAAATGACCGCTCCAAGTTTATCAATTACCATCGCCATTGCCTCACGGGCATTGTTATAAACAACTTGTTCAACACCAGGCTCACCATGTATCCCTAAGCCCAATTCAGCATGTCCCACAGCAATTCGACCATCTTTAGGTGAACCTGGCATAGTACAGGTATCTAGTGACATACCAATGGTTGATGTACTCGAAATCACACGCTGTGCTGCAGATGTTAGTGACTCTAAACTTTCTCCAGCTTCGGCCATAGCACCGACGATTTTATGCACAAATAATGCCCCAGCTAAACCGCGCTGCTGAGGTAAATGCGGGAGTGCTGCGTCATCGTCGACAAAGACCATATTTACTTTAAGACCAAAGGCGCGCGCACGCTCCGCTGCTAGTCCAAAATTCAATCGATCACCAGTATAGTTTTTAACGATTAATAGGCATCCTGCCTCACCGGTAACAGCAAGAATGCCAGCAAGCACAGCATCAAGGGAAGGCGAGGCGAAAACATCACCACAAACTGCGGCTGTTAGCATCCCACGGCCGACAAAGCCTGCATGGGCAGGTTCGTGGCCTGAACCACCACCTGAAACCAACGCGACTTTTGATTTGTCCCAATCATTGCGAACAACAACTTTGATATGGGGGAAACCATCAAGACGTGTGAGCAATCCGCCAGAGCTTCCAATAACACCATCGACTGCATTGGTTACTGCAGTATCTTTGCCATTAATAAAATGTTTCATAGTTTTTTCCTAGACAATTAGAGATCCATTAGCATCAAAGAAAAGTGGATTTTTTGGACGAATTGCGACCACATCGCCCACCTGAATTTTAGTGTGGGGCTCTGTCAAAGTAATAATGTTATGGTCGATCAAACGTAGATGCAATCTTGTTTGGTCTCCCAAATGTTCAACCCTGGTGACTTTGCATTCTTGGCCATCTCCCAAACTAATGTGCTCCGGTCTTAAACCAATAGTTGTCGCTCCCGTTGGTGCGTCTCCAAATAGTTCGACCGGTAAAGTATTGATGCGGGGAGAGCCCAGACGTGTAGCCACATATTGGCTAGCCGGAGTTTCATAGATTTCACGCGGCGTGCCAAATTGCTCTAGTCTACCTTTGTGTAATACGCCAATTTGCGTAGCAAGGGTCATTGCCTCTATCTGATCGTGAGTCACATATAGAATGGTTGCACCAAGTTCCGCCTGAATACGTTTTAGTTCAGTGCGAAGTTCCCCTCTTAGCTTGGCATCGAGTGAACTAAGGGGTTCATCCATCAGAAAGATCCGCGGATTTCTAACTAGGGCTCGACCCATGGAAACTCGTTGCATCTCACCACCAGACAATGCGGTGGCCTTATTATCAAGCTTATGCGAAATACGCAGAACTTCAGCAACCTCGCCTACTTTCTTTTTCATTACATCTGGTGGGGTTTTGAGGATAGGTGATTTGAGCGGAAATTCTAAGTTTTCTCGCACAGTTAAATGGGGATACAGTGAGTATTGTTGAAATACCATAGCGACGTCACGCTGGGCTGGCGACTCGTCGACAACATTTAACCCATCAATTAATATCTCGCCTACCTCAGGTTTTTCCAGCCCAGCAATACAGCGCAACGTCGTTGTCTTTCCAGCACCCGTTGGTCCTAACAATACAACAAAGTCACCATCATTAATGGTTAGCGAAACATCTGCGATGCCAATCTCTTTATCAAAAGACTTACTTACATTCCTTAATTCAACTTCAGCCATGTCAAACACTCCCTATATTGAGATCGGAGCGAATTGCATTACCACTAGCTTCATTAAATAAGGTAATGGTTTTTTCATCAAAGGTTAAGCCTACAGATTCGCCAACATTAACTAATTGTGCTGAACTGATCCGGGCTTTTAATTCACCATTTAAAGTTTTGATAGTGACAATTTGACTAGTACCTAGGTATTCGGTTGTCAAAATTTCACCTTTATAGCTCGACTTTTCAGATAATTTTACATGCTCTGGCCGCACCCCAAACACAAGTTTTCCCTCTGATGATTCACGCTGTTGGGGAATAGCCATTGTATGACCAGACAGCTCAATGCTACTGGTGTGCTCTTGCACACCGCCGTCAAAAGAAAGGAAGTTCATTGAAGGTGAGCCAATAAAATCAGCGACAAACAGAGTAGCTGGCTTATCATAAATATCTTGTGGGGTACCAAACTGCTCGACGACACCATGGTTCATGACGACGATTTTGTCACCCATTTGCATGGCTTCCAACTGGTCATGCGTCACGTAGACCGTGGTTGCTCCTATACGGTCGTGCAATGCCCGCAGTTCTTCAGACATATGTTCACGAAACTCGGCATCAAGTGCGCCAAGAGGTTCATCCATTAAAAATGCTTTGGGTTCTCTTACAATCGCTCGCCCTAGAGCGACACGTTGACGGTCACCACCCGATAATCCATTAACAGATTTATTGAGCATACCCTCAATACCTAGGATTTTAGCTACCTCAGCAACCCGTTTTTTCGCATTAGGCTTGGACATACCCTGACTTAGTAATGGGTATGCCATGTTTTTCCCAACATTCATATGTGGGTATAGTGCAAACATTTGAAACACAAAGGCAATATCCCGCTGAGAGGCCGGTTTCATACCCACCTCCTCGCCATCAATGTATATTTTTCCACTAGTCGGCAATTCTAAGCCTGCCATCATTCGTAGGGTGGTAGTTTTGCCACAACCTGATGGCCCAAGCAGCATAAAAAACTCACCGTCTTCAACGGTAAATGAAGATGACTGTACCGCAGTGAAATCGCCAAATTCCTTACGCACATTTTCTATTCGTATCTGTGCCATGGTTTACTCCGGAAAATGACTGACAACGATAAACATGACCGTGCCAATGAGGGTTATGATGAAGGAGTAGGTAAACATCCACAGGGCGAAGGGCTGCATAAGCATGAACACACCCAAGGCGATTAAAATAGTGGCTATAGTCTCCCAAGGTCCGCGTCTTAAGGTTAATAAGCCATTGATAAAATTACTCATTTGCGAACCGCTCCAAAAGTAATGCCGCGCAGTAAATGCTTACGCAACAAAATAGTGAAGACCATGACCGGCAGTAAGAAAATGGTAGCACCTGCTGCCATAGCTGGCCAATCAAGGCCTCCAACACCAATAATGGTCGGGATGAAGGGTGGCGCAGTTTGTGCTGTACCAGAGGTTAACAGAACTGCAAATGCATATTCATTCCATGCAAAAATTAAGCAAAAAATTGCTGTTGAGGCAATCCCAGTGGCGGCTTGAGGTAACACCACTTTGTAGAAAGCCTGAAATCGTGTGTATCCATCAATCAAAGCCGCCTCTTCGTACTCAATTGGAATTTCGTCAATAAACCCATTGATCAGCCATACAGCCAGGGACAGGTTTACCCCCGTATATAAAAGAATCATACCGGCATGTGTGTCGCTCATACCTAAATTTCTGAACATGAGGAAGATGGGTATTGCCACAGCAATCGGAGGCATCATCCTTGTCGATAGAATAAAGAACAGCAAGTCATCTTTTAACGGTACCTTGAAGCGCGAAAAAGCATAGGCAGCCGCTGTACCAAGCACAATTGCAAAGAATGTTGAGCCAAAACCGATGATAACTGAGTTTAAAAAACGTTCAGGAAATCGGGAGGGGCCAACAATAACCATATCTTTTTCTTGGACAATTTCATCGTACCAAGTAGTTGGTTCACCCAAGGCTTCAAGGGTTTCGGCAGAGGCTCGGGTTTGTGTGGTAAATAGATTTACATAACCCCCAAGACTCGGTTCAAACAACACTTTTGGTGGATAGGCTATTGAATCAGTCGGCGATTTGAACCCCGTCGCAATGATCCAAAGTAAAGGTAACAAAGTGATAACTGCATAACTAATCACCAGTATCCCAGCACCCCATTTTTGGCGACTGGAGGGTTCGTTGACTGAAGAGCTCATCGTGCTTTTACTCTATTAAGTGCTTTCACGTAGATTGAGGCAAGTCCAAAAACCGTGACAAACAAAATGACCGCATAGGCTGAAGCATATCCAGTCCGCCATTTTTCAAAAGCCTCACGCTTTAAATTGATTGAGGTTAGCTCAGTCGTAGACCCTGGTCCGCCGCCGGTCAATTGCACAACCAAGTCAAACATTTTAAAGTTTTCGATACCACGAAAGAGAATGGCTAACATCAAAAATGGTAATACCATTGGGATAGTAATTGTCCAAAACTGACGCCATTTCCCGGCACGGTCACATTCGGCGGCTTCGTAGATACTGTCAGGGATAGATCTCAGACCAGCGAGACAGATCAGCATAACAAATGGCGTCCACATCCATGTGTCGACGATTACGATAGACCATGGTGCCAACGAAACGTCACCAATCATTGAAAAACTTGTTGGTTCAACACCGGTAAAGAACGAAACAACATAATTGAAAAATCCAATTTGTGGCTGATAAAGGAATTTCCAAAAATTGCCAACTACGGCTGGAGACAACATCATAGGCAACACAATAATAGTGGTCCACATGTCATTTCCTTTGAATTTTTTATTAATCAGATAGGCAAGTGCAAACCCGATTAGAACTTGAAAGAAAATCGTCCAGAACAAAAAATGTGCGGTTGACTGCATTGTCAGCCAGGTGTCTGGATCGGTCAAAATGCGCTCATAGTTGCGCAGTCCAATAAAGTCGACTTCGTTGTTGGGCCTATTCACACGGAAGTTAGTGAAGCTTAACCAGATAGTCCAGATCAGAGGGAAAATATTGATTGATAAAAGTATTATTATGGTGGGCGTCACAAAGATCCATGCTATCGCCCGATCGGAGAGCCCTTTAATTCGACGCGCAACACGCACTGGAGTCGCCATAGCAGCACGATCGGCGGGGGACTTTAGCATACAGACCTCTAGTGAAAAATGATAAAAGGGGCGAAGCCAGATGTTTATCTTCATTCTGGCTTCGCCTAACGACAGAATTAGGCTTAAGCTTTAGCCTTATTTCTTGCCTTCGTCTTCAAAGACTTCGTCCCAGTCTTTTACAAGTCCATCAAGAGCCTGTTTTGCCGTGCCTTGTCCAGCCACAACGTAATTATGAACGCGCGCCTGCATTGGTAACAATAAAGAAGCATAGGATGGCTCTGCCCAAAAATCTTTTACGATGGCCATAGAGTCAAGAAAAGTTTGAGCGTATGGCTGGCTAGAAGCAAAACTTGGGTCTTCTACTACTGCACTTAATGCGGAGTAGCCACCTGCTGTCCACCAATCCTGCTGCACTTTAGGTGTCGCAAACCACTTAATATAATCAAGCGCTGCTGCACGTTTTTTAGAGGATGAGACCACAGAGATACCTTGACCACCTAATTGAGCGAACTGACCAGCAGGTCCAGCAGGATTAGGGAAGTAACCTGATTTGCCACCACCAACATTAGGATCAGCTTCAACACCAGGCCAAATAAATGCAAAATTCATCTGCATAGCAACTTGTCCTGATTTGTAGGCGTCGATATTAGCACCCATGTACCAGTCAGAGGATCCTGGTGGGGTACAGCAATCATATAAATCTTTATAAAACTCTAGGCCTTCTATAGCGCCATCTGAATTTACAAAACCATCGATATCATAGGGCTTGTTTGGGTTTTCATATGCAAAGCCATAATTATAAAGGGCATTAGTTACCCCCATGGTAATGCCTTCAGAACCGCGTTCTGTATAGATAGCAGCACCATAAACAGTCTTGCCGTCAATATCACGTCCCTGAAAGAACTCACCAATATCTTTTAATTCAGCAAGTGATGCAGGAACCCCAAGATCTCGGCCATATTTCGCTTTGAACTCTTTTTTAAGTTCAGGGCGTTCAAACCAATCTTTACGGTAGGTCCATCCCACAACATCACCAAATGCTGGAAGTGCATAGTAGTTGGGAGTATTCTTTGGCCATTCAGAGTACCCGGTAACAGTCGCAGGAATAAAGTCATCCATTGAGATACCTTCTTTTTCAAAGAAGCTATTTAATTTAAGATATTGACCGTTTTCAGCAGCACCACCGATCCACTGACTGTCACCAATTAGCAGGTCACAAAGTTTACCACCGGAATTCAGTTCATTAAGCATCCGGTCAGCAAAATTTGGCCAGGGAACGAATTCAAAATTCATTTTATGACCAGACTGGGCTTCGAATCCCTTACTGAGTTCAACTAATGCATTTGCAGGATCCCATGCAGCCCAGCAGAGCGTTAAATCATCGGCCTGTGCAGCAGATCCATATAAAGTGGCAGCTAGCAGAGTATTGGCCATTAATAACTGAGATTTCATTTGTAATTCCTCTCTATTTTTAATTTATTCTTTTTAACGTAGCGTCTTTTTCCGAGACATAGGACATTTGACGTTAAGTCAATCTTATATGAGGTACGTACATCATGTCTAGTTTTTTATGATGTACGTACATCATAAATATCTAATTGGCATTTTTTAAATGCCACATACCTTGTGGATAAAAACCCATACCCTAGCAGAATGACCCAGTACGATCTCAAATTCAAACTAACCTAAGGGTATCAAAATACTAAATGTGTTTGAGTTAACCAGCATGAAACAAATTTTCTTTGAGGATGATATCAATACGAATGCGCTCTTGAGCAGCATCAATTTTGGCACCATCACTGATAGCCTTAAGCACCCGAATACCACTCCGAATCATATGCCCAATATTTTGAGCAATCACGACGTCGATCATTTCATCATGCAGCCCTTTTTTTGTTTGAGGTGTGAGGTCATGTGCGATCACAAATGAATCGTTCATCCGTCCACTCTCAACCAACATAGCCAATAAGGCACCAACTCCAGCACCAACCGAATAAAAACCTCTAACGTCTGGATTTGCATCCAAAGCATTTCGTATTGCGCTGGCAAGAACCTCAGGCCTATTATGACCTTCGAGTGATGGTAGGGATGTAATTGAATGATTTTTTTCCATTATATAAGCATCAAAACCCAGTCTGCGCTCAACACTGTCACGCAATCGCATTGAACTGGCAGTGATCAACACTTTGCCACCTTGCTGACCGAGATAATTGCTCATTAAAAAACCAGCTGTGCGGCCAGCAGCAATATTATCGATGCCAACATAATGATCTCTACCTGAGCCAGGCAAATCAGAAACCAGCGTAACCACCGCGAGACCATCTTCTTTTAACTTGCGTATGGCATCACGTATTAATGGTGTTTCTGGCGCCATGATAGCAACACCATCATGATTTTTATTATTCAATGTACCAAGGATGGCAACGACTTTATGCAAATCGTCTACTGGCGCTTTCATTACCTCCAGCGCTACTCGGTCAGTATTAGGCCCAGCAATAATCGCATTTATATTATCTTCGACCACTGCAGAAAAGTGGGTATCTCCTTCCGCTAGTACGAACACTAATTTATATTCTCTTCGACGCGCTAAATTTGCAGCATCAATATCTCGCACATAACCAATTTCATCAATAACTTTCAATACCTTATCGATGGTGAATTGTCTTACGCCAGTTCGTTCATTGAGCACACGATCAACTGTTGCTAAACTAACGTTAGCAGTTTTAGCGATATCTTTTACGGTGGGGCGGGGCATAGTTTTCTCCTCGCCGCAATTTATACTGTAGCAATGATGTGCGTCAATCAATTTTTTCGTAACAAGATTTCTTAATCACTAGCACACAGCTGCCAATTCAAGCATAACTGCCTAGTTCACATTCACATATTGACTAAATACGTTACTTCATTTCTAAAGATGCCGCCTAAGGATATCTATCCTAATGGCTAGGTAAATGCTCAACTTATCCAAATTAATTAACTGTAAAGTTTAGATTCCCAATGACTCCAACACCATCCAAAACTTGATCCAACTTTAAGGCTCTAATTAGAGCCATAAATAAAACAGTGGTGGCCATACTCATAAAAGGCTCATTTACTTTTGATAAAAATCTAATGTCGAAATGCCCATATAGGCAATTCTTTACGCGAAATCAGCAATATCCCCCCATTCCTTTTCAGTCTTTACACCCACCCTGACACCTAAATACTTATAATTTTTGTTAGTCGTGAAAAGGCGCTTCGCAATGACGCATGGCTCCAAAACAGATATGAATTACTGTTTAATTATTTTACTAACCATAATAGATTTAATAGTCAATCGAATCTGTTATTACAATTTTATAAAGAGAAAACAAATGAATTTAAAGAAATATATTGCTCAAACTGTGGTCGCATCTGTATTGACTCTGGCAGTTGCACAAGCTATTGCCGGTGCACATGGAGTTATGGTCGGTAGTGCTGAAATGGTCGCATCTAAAACTATTGTTGAGAACGCTTCAGCCTCAGACGAACTTGCTGTTTTGGTTGCAGCAGTTACTGCTG
>Ga0115000_10002650_pt1 | contig 15271 bp, 10 predicted proteins | sample ArcticOcean_MG_C_6_FD_89690 | JGI IMG/M metagenome (GOLD analysis project Ga0115000, IMG submission 89690) | Marine microbial communities from western Arctic Ocean - ArcticOcean_MG_CB8_128 | ecosystem: Environmental > Aquatic > Marine > Oceanic | place: Arctic Ocean: Canada Basin | collected...
CGTTCTGCATCGTAAAAAAAGTGGAAGAACACCATCATCATCATTTGCATCACACGAACAGAAGAAGCATCAACGGAGAAGGAGAAGGAGAACAAGAACGAGAACATTAAAGTGTCAATCGAAAGAACTGGAAACGCATATAATTCAAGAACAAACCATCGTTCAAGACCTAGTCAGATGGTGCATAGAAAACGGGTTCAGCGGTTCCGGGTTAGCCGTGAGACCAAGCACGAGTGGTATAGGCAGAGGTCTGGAAGCGACGAGATTGGTCGAAAAGGACGAGTGCGTGTTGACGCTCCCGTTGAGATCCGGGATCGTGGACAAGGCGAAAGGACATCCAGAGCGTGCGCGACGAGTGATTGAAAAAGCACCCTGGGGCGTACGATTGGCGTGCAGGCTTTTGCAAGAGCGAAAGAAAGGAGAGGCGAGCGCGTACGCTGCGTATTTAGAGTTGATTCCGGAAAATGTGGAAACGAGTCCTTTGCATTACGCGGACGAGGAGGTATCGCGCATCTGTTACCCGCCGATGGAGAAGGAAATCGAGGAGATGCGAAAAGCGGTGAAGAAATGGTACGACGACTTGAATGCATGCGAAGGGAAGGAGGCGTTAGCGGGAGCTTCGGAGGAGGAGTTTAAGAATGCCGTCGCGGTGGTGCATTCGCGAACGTACGGGGTGAGTTCCGGGGATACCGGGGAGGGATACTTTCGAGCGCTTTTACCGTTGGCGGATTTATTGAACCACGGCGGCGACGAGTATATCGACGAAACGAGAAGCAGCACGTCGACGGTTTCGACCGAAACTGTCGCGTGGTCGGAAATCACCGACGAGGAAGACGAGAGCGAGATTGTATTTACGGCGCGAAAATCATTAGAACCTGGAGAGGAAGCGTTGATGTCCTACGGCGAACGTTCCAACGACCACTTTTTGCTCTACTACGGCTTCGTGCCGCGAAAAAACCCGCACGACGACGTCATCATATTTGAAAACTTTGACTCGGCAATGATGTGGCACGCCATGTGCTTCGACGAGTTTTGGAGACGCGAAGATATCGCCATCAGAGAACAAAACGCCGTTCGCGCGTACAAAGAAACCAGCAAAATGCTCCGAGAAACCTCCGACGGCGCTTTGATAGACGCCGAACCTCGATTGAAAGTCTTATCGGACGGAAGAGTCGACGCGAGAGTCTTAGCCGCGTTCGCCGCTTTATACGCCGGCGACAGCGAACTCGCAAACGCCCATGAAACCGACCGCGAATCCTTAAACGCCGCGCGCAAAGACGTCGCCTTGCGATGCGAACAGTTGATCCAAACCGTCCAAAAGCAAAGCGGCAAAGGCGAAGCCGAGGAGATGTTCTCGGAGGATAGCAGTAATAAAAGCCGTAAGAATAACAACAAAAACAACAACAACAATAGTAATAATACGAATAAGAATAACAGCAATGATATAGAAAACGTCGTGGATGCGTTCAGACGGCACAAGATGTTCATTTTGCGGGACTGCGTCCGGAAGTTGAGCGTCGCGTTGTGATTTTGAGAGAAGTCGTTCTTACACGCAGAAAACAGTTGCTGAAATCCATCACATAAAAAACACCTCTTAGTATTAAAGAAAACACACATCAACACACAAAGAAGCAATTTTAGTATCCTCTCTGGCATCCTCTTTAATCTCTCTTTTGCGCTTTTGCGTTGAAGGTGTTTTTTGACGTTAAAACGATGACAGGAAAAGAACATCCGTCGTCGTCGTCGTCCGGACGAGTGTTTCACGTTCCTTCTTTGGAATTCCACGAAGAAATCGTTTCCGAATTACTCTCGAAAGACGGCATCGTCGTCCTCGCGGAAGGGTTAGGTTTAGCCACGGTTTTGGCGATGACGATAAAAAAGTCGCACGAAGAAGCGACGAGGATAGAGACGAGGAGGAAAGAGAAGATGAGACTGTTTCATGAGGAGGAAAAGAAGAACGAGAATGAGACGATTGGAGGAGGGGAGTTTGTGCTTCCTGCTGCTGCTGCCGCTAAAACTGCGACGACGACATCGAAGAAAGAAGAAGACAACAATACTAACACAGTGAAACCGAAAGTGGTTGTCATAGTTGGCGCGTCGGAAACGTTACGAACGGCGACGATTCGAGAATACGAACGGTTGTATCCGGAAGTCGCGCACGCGCCTTTAGACGTCACCGCGGACGTCTCGATGGCGATTCGGGCGAGGAATTACGCCATAGGAACGCCGTGTTTTGTCACGAGTAGGATATTTGCGGTAGATTTGTTGGCGAATAGGTTACCGGCGGAGAATGTGGCCGGGATGATTGTCGCGAACGCGCACTCGGTGGAAGATATTTCTGGCGAAGGTTTTTGTGCCAGATTGTTTCGCGAAAAGAACAGAAGAGGTTTTATGCGAGGTTTGACCGATCGCCCGTACGACGCGTCGAAAGCGTTTGAAGGTGTGGAGAGGTCCATGAAGTCGTTGTTTGTGAGGAACGTGACGTTTTGGCCTCGGTTTCGGATGAACGTGAAGAGCTGTTTAGACCCGCACGAACCGAGCGTCGTCGAGTTGCGACAAGAGATGACGGAGGATATGAAAAAGATTCAAGAAGCTATTGTGCAGGTGATGGATCAGTGCATGAAAGAGTTGCGGAAGAGCGATTTTGTGGACGTGGCGGAGTTGACGGTACAATCTGGTCTGTTTAAATCGTTCGACGCGACGATTTCGAGACAGTTGGAGCCGATGTGGAACATTGTTCCGAGGAAGACGAAACAGTTGGTGAGGGATTTACGAACGTTGCGACGGTTAGCCGATTTAGTGTTAAAAATAGACGCGGTATCTTTTCTAAAACATTGCGAAATGTTGAAAGTCACCGAAAGGTTCGACTCGTATTGGATGTTTTCGGATGCGGCTGGGGAGATTTTCAAAAGAGCGAAAGACCGCGTCTATCGATTAAAGAGGAAACCAATTGAAATTTCCAAGCAGAAGAAAGAAGAGTTGAGAGCGTTGAACATTAAAGAAGAGAAGAAGTACGAGACGAGTGTTGTCCCAACGTTTGAACCGATGCCGAAGTGGATGTTACTGGAGGAAGTCATTCAGGAGATTCGCGAAGACGCCTCGGATAAAAAGTTGCCGAAGGACGATCAGAGGATCGTCGTCGCGGCGAAAGACGAGCCAGCGGTGAGAGTGTTGGAGATTTTGTTAGTGCACGGATCGGAAAAGGTTTCGAACGCAAAGTGGGAAGACTTTTTGAAGTCGAGAGTAGGAAGAGCGTCCACGGCGGCGAAAGTGCAGGAACAACAGCTTCAGCAACAACATGCTGGAGGACGAGGTCGCGGCGGCGGCAGAGGCGGGAATTTTTACTCCGCGTCGTACGGTCGAGGCAGAGGCGGAGTAAGAGGAGGCGGACGAGGTTCCGGACCTGGAATCGGTCGAGGCGGGCGCGTCATGGGGCATAACAACGCCCAAGAGCTAGCCGGTGGATTCTCCATGCCTGCGGACGAGCGAGACGCGCTGGCGAAAGAAGCCTTGAGGCGCGCCGAGGAGAAGAAACAGAAGAGAAAGGTAGAGCGCCTAGCGGCACGTCCGGACGTCGACCCTTCTTCGTTAAACTCTACGGAAGAACAGAACGACGATGAAAGTGATGCAAAAGTAAAGAAGACAACGAAGAAGGGAAACGATGAAGACAACGAAGAAGACGAAGACGAAGTTGCGCTCGCCTCGCAAAAGAATCGTAAAGAGGGCATTTACTTCGTTCCCATCGACGCGCGCGACCCATCGCAGTTAGCCATCTACGCTCCAAGCTACGTCATCGTGTACGACCCAGACGCTGCCTTTATTCGCGAACTCGAGGTCTTTGCCGCATCTCGACCGCAGAGGAAATTGACCGTCTACTTCTTAATGCACGATAACTCGACGGAAGAGGAGAAGTATCTCGCCGCGATTAAACGCGAAACGGCGGCGTTCGAGCGCTTGTTCATGATGAAACAACACATGTCCGTGCCAGAAGAACAAGAAGGCCGCTTGTACGAACTCGACGAAGAGGAAGAAAAGGAAGAGCGGCAAACGAGCACGAACCCAATGCAGTTGGCGCTTTATAAAGAGCGACAGATGAAACTCAAAAAACCGTTGTTTGCAAACGACGCTTTAGATTTGAAAAAGAAGATGGAAGACGATGCCGTGTCGACGCGCAAAGCAGGTGGAAGAGTCATGAAACGACTGACTTTACTCCACGTCGTCGTCGATATTCGCGAGTTCATGTCCACGTTGCCGGCGGTTTTACACCAGTGCGGATACACTCTTCTACCGTGCACGCTCGAGGTTGGCGATTACGTGTTATCTCCGGACATATGCGTGGAAAGAAAAGCTATTCCAGATTTAGTCCAATCGCTGAAATCCGGTCGTTTATACACGCAAGCCGAAGCGATGTGTAAACACTACAAGACGGCAATTTTGTTGATTGAATTCGACAAAGATCGTTCGTTCGCGTTGCAACCAAAAGGCGAAATTCCCGCACAAATCAATCCGGATTCTTTGCAGAGTAAGTTGACGTTGCTCATACTTAAGTTTCCAAAGTTGCGCATCATTTGGTCGCCGAACCAACGATTCACGGCGCGAGTGTTTGCGGGATTGAAAAAAGTCGAAGACGAACCAACCATCGAGAAAGCGACGCGAGTGGGCGTGCCGGACGATTTTGCAAAAACCGCAGACGGCGAGGACGACGATGAAAGCGTCGACGAACGCGGCTTTAACAAAAATGGCATCAATCAAGCCGCGGTTAACTTTTTGCGTAAACTTCCAGGAGTTACGTCTGGTAACTATCGCAACGTCATGCGCCACTGTCGCAACATCCAAGAGATTGGCGATAAAACGATGGAAGAGTTACAAACCATTTTAGGCGATAAACGACGCGGGAAACTTCTCTACGATTTCCTTCGCTACGACTTAACGCAATTCCACGACTCGCCAGATTTACCGAAATCGAGAGAAGTGACGCACGAGATGCGACAGAAAATCGTTGAGATCGGCGAAAGGGAGAGGAGAGAACGGTTGGAGGCGTGGAAGAAAGAACGCGAAGCGGCGGAGGTGAAAGCGAACGTCTCCAAAGCTGAATTAGAAACGTTAGATTAGGCACTAGCAGCATTAGCACACAGAAGAAAAGAATACTGAAATAGTATTGTTGGATGAAATACGACGAGTTCATTCCTATGCGGGTACTTTTACGCTACGAATTACAAACATAACTACTACTGCCTGCCGGTATTTATTTCTACTTGTTTTTTTAACCGATGCGTCGTCTCGGTTTGATCTTTCTTTGGTTCTTAAACACCTCCTCGTCGTCGTTTAATGGTCGCACTTCCCCGTCCACCGGTGCGACGTACGGATCTTTCGCGTTTTTCCCTAACGGCGTCACTAACAAAGCGAATCCACCCTTCGGTCTCTTCGCGGCGTGTTTCCGTCGACTCTCTCTCTTCAAACTCGCCCCGGTTACGCCCGTGTTAAAATCCAACCTCTCCTTGAACGTTTTCACCAACTCCCTCTCCTCTCTCATGGCTAAGTTCTCCGGATCGACTTTTAGCCCCGGCGTCCTCTCGTTCGCTTCTTCTCCCGTCAAAACCTCGAAACTTGGATACGTCGGCACGTCCACGTAATGCCGCTCCCCGGCGCCTCTCTCCGACGTCCCGAACACCGCCTCGAACCGCGCCTCCAAATCGTAATCCAACGCCTTCCCGTTTTTAATCCACTCTGCCTCGCGACGCTTTAGCGCTAAAATCGCCATAATCCGTTGTTCTCTCACCGCGTGCTCCTTCGCTAAATTCTCCGAAGAATATTTCAAAGGGTCTTTTTTGTGGTCTAAATACATCTTCGTTTTCGCGCGGTCGCTTAAGATCGAGTTCTTTTGCGACTCGAAATTATGGATCGTTTCATTACGAGGGGTTGCGTCGTATATCCACCCCCAGGGTTCGCCTTTTCTGTATTCCCAGGATTTTGAAACCAAGTTGTTTCGCGTCGAGTGTCGCATTTCCACTTTCGTCTCCGGTGTGATTTTCTCCGATCCTTCTCTGTTGTCGTCATCGTCCGAAGAAGAAGACAAAGAAGACAAAGAAGAAGAACACACGCAGGAGAATACTCCCGAGTTGTTTCTGTTCCTCGACGACGAGGAATGACGTAACTCTCGGGCGACTTTTCGCAACAACATGACGACGACACAATGGGTTTAGTATGGAGAGGTTTTCGGTTTTTTCTGCGTCTCTTCAAAAGGTGGCCAAATTTTTAGACATCGAGCGGTGGACGAGTGGACGATACGTTTGAGTATTCGTTGTTGTTCGGTATCTGTTGTGATGAATTTACGACGTGTATGTGTTTATAGTTAGAACTACAAATGAGCTAATGTTGAGTGCGCATGTGGTATTTTAAACCGTTAGCTTGACGATACCTCTTCTCGCAAACATGGCACTCGTACGGCCTCTCGTTCGTGTGAATACGCTTATGTCTTTTCAAATCACCAGCTTGACGAAAGCACTTCTCGCACACATCACATTCGTACGGTTTCTCGTTCGTGTGAATACGCATGTGGTTTTTCAAACCACTAGAATGACGAAAAGCTTTATCGCACACATCGCACTCATACGGTTTCTCGTTCGTGTGAATACGCATGTGGCTTTGCAAACTATCAGCTCGAGTAAATCGCTTCTCGCACACATCGCATTCATACGGTTTCTCGTTCGTGTGAATACGTATGTGTCTGGCCAAGTAGGATGGATATCGAAACACCTTCTCGCAAACATCGCACTCGTGTCGTTGCGTCCTCTTTCTCTTCGTTCCTTTCTTAAAAGTCGTTTCTTCTTTTTGTATCTGTTCGTCCATCTCATCATCATCATCGTCATCATCATCAGGTATTCTCAAACACAACACTCGTTCTTCTTCTTCTTCTTCTTCTTCTTCTTCTCTCTCCTCTGCGGCACTCGCAACCACCACCGTCCTCACGTTTTCCGCGCGTTTCGGATGTTTATTCTTTCGTCTCGACATTTGATCAAAGAGCGAGAAAGAGGAGCACACAGAGAGAGGAAAAAAAAATTGAGACGTTTTGCGGGAAAGAAACGAGACCAATTTTTGGGGGAAAACTCGACAGAGTAAAAATGAGCGAAGACCAACCTCCTCCTCCTCCTCCTCCTCCGGCGGCGGATGAAGAAGACGAAACTGTCTCTCTCGAAATTGATTTCGAAAAACTGGCCGAGCGCGCCGCGGTGATCGCGCGGGAACAACGACAACAACAACAACAACAGACAAAGAGGAAACGAGAATCGGGAAAGAAGAATGAGAACGGATTAAAAATACCGCCACCGCCGATGCCGCCACTCTCGCTCGGAGGCACAGTTTTAGACGAAGTCGATTTGGAAAGGATTAAAGTTGGAGATAATCGATGGGGGATCGCGCTGAGTAGCTGCGTGGAGTATCCAAACAAGAAGTATTTTTTCAGGTAATGCGTTCGTTGGTGTTGTGTGTTTTTCCCAAACGGAATGTATGAATGCATTCGATGGAATCGAATATCGATGACGACGAGTTTACGAGGATGATGCCACCCGTTCGTTTTGCTTTTCTCTCTTTTCCATGCCGTCGTCCTCGAAAAACGTTTGACTCACATCTCATTTTCTCTCTCTCTCTCTCTTCTCCCGTTGTTATTAATAAAAACAGCCGCAAAGACTCCAAAGTCTGCCAGTGGGAAACGCCGAAAGAGCTCAAAGGAGGCTTGCAAAAAAATCTCCGCATATGCCCGCTCGAAGCGACGTTACTGCCACAAAACACCATGCCGGAAAGCGGGTGGGTGGAATTAACAACAACAACAACAACAAACGCGGCGAGTAGTATCGACAAACACGACGTAAACGACGACAAAGAAGGCAAAAAAGAAAGCCGAACGGAAGAAGAGAAGACGCAAACGGCGAACGCGAAGAGTAGTAGTAAGAAAAAATATTACTGGCACCCGGCGTCCAAACAGGTCACGTGGCAAAGGCCGAGACGAGTGGAACAAGAAGTCCAGGAGGCGGAGATTCTCCCGTTACAGTTTAGCGAAAGTGGCGGCCAATAAGGCGTAGCGTAGAGGCGTAGTAAAGAGAAGGAAAAAGAGATTTTGACCGAAACCCTAAACACTTAGCGATCGAGATCAAAAAAACTAAAGAGATAAAGGGAAAAATTCAGCTCATTTTGCTCACTAATCTTGACCCGTTTACTACACATAAACACACACAAAGCTTCTTGTTTAGAGGAAAAAGTACGACGACGAGGATGATGATGTTAACGACGAGGATGATGATGATGATGCCGACGACTGCGACGACGTCGTCGTCCAACAACAACAAGAAGAACAACAAAAATGATGCGTTTTTTAGTCGTCGCTCGAATACGAATGGAAAGAGTGTGAAGATGGTTCGCGCGATGGCTTCTGGAGGAGAAACCACAAAAAAGGAGGATAAAAGATCGTTCGATCCTCGCGAGTACCGTCGTCAGCTCGGGAAATCCGATCAGTACACGCGTAAATTCTTGAACGACCCAGAGGCGAAGAAAACTATGGAAGATGAAGGCATCGGGTACTCGATGACTGGGTTGGTGGCGCAAATGAAGGAGAAAAACTTTGTCCACGTGGAAGGAGAGGTGACGGTGAAACTGGCGGATAGCTACGGTTTTTGCTGGGGCGTCGAACGCGCCGTGCAAATGTGCTACGAAGCGAGGAAACAGTACCCGACGGAGAAGATGTGGATTACGAACGAGATTATTCACAACCCGACGGTGAATATGCGTCTGAGCGAGATGGGCGTGAACTTTATCGAAGAGAAGGGTGGGGTGAAGAACTTCGAGCCGGTGCAATCCGGCGAGGTTGTGGTGTTGCCGGCGTTTGGTGCGTCTATTCACGAGATGAAGTTGTTGGCGGAGAAAGGCGTGTCGATTGTGGATACGACGTGTCCGTGGGTCTCCAAAGTATGGAACGCGGTGGATACGCACGCGAGGAAGGAGTTTACGAGTATCATTCACGGTAAATACGCGCACGAAGAGACGGTTGCTACCGCGAGTTTCGCCAAGACGTATTTGGTGGTGAAAGATATGAAAGAGGCGAGTTGGGTGTGCGATTACATTTTGAACGGCACGGCGACCAAGGAGGAGTTTATGGAAAAGTTCAAAAACGCGCACTCGGACGGGTTTGATCCGGAGAAAGATTTGGACGCGGTTGGTGTTGCGAACCAAACGACCATGTTGAAAGGAGAAACTGAAGCGATCGGCAAATTGTTCGAAAGAACGATGATGGAGAAGCACGGGGTTCAAAATTTGGGCGAGCACTATTTGGTCACGGATACCATTTGCGACGCGACGCAAGAAAGACAAGACGCGATTTACAAGTTGGTGGACGAAAAGCCAGACATCATGATGATTGTCGGTGGTTTCAACAGTTCAAACACCTCGCACTTGCAAGAAATCTCCGAAGATGCGAACATCACCTCCTTCTGGGTAGACACCGCGGATAGAATCGATACCGAAAACAACAAAATCTCCTGGAGAACCTCGCACGGCGAAATGCGAGAGACTGAAAACTGGTTGCCGGAAGGTAAGTTGACCGTCGGCATTACCAGTGGCGCGAGTACGCCGGATAAGGTTGTCGAGGACGTGTTAAATGCGATCTTCGCGTCCAAGGCGAAGACCGCGGCTGGCGTGGCTCGATAAAAAGTAGAGAAAGAGAGAGAGAGAGAGAACGTTTTTTAAGAAAGAACGCTCGACGCCGCCCGCGACTTGACTTACTTGTGCATCATATATATATATATATATATAACACGTACCTACCAGTAGGTACTTTAAACAGTTATTAATACTCTCTTTACCGCATCATCATCATCCCGTTGAATTAGATTTTGCACCGCGCCATCCTCCCGTCGTATTTACTCCTTTCGCCACATTTTCCACCGAAACCTCAGACTTTCCATGCACACATTCGCGACCGTCGAGCGACACTCCTTGGACAACGGCGACCGGGGCCAAATCTACTGCGAATACATTTACGCCGAGAGAGAGGACAAAAGTAAAAAAAGTGATGATGATTCCGTTAACATCGTGTTCCTCGTCGACGGCGTGTGCAACGACGGTTTCCAATTCGAAAAGTTCATCGAGCGCTTGTCGAGTCACAACTGTTACGCGATACGATACGATTACCGAGGCCACGGTCGATCGTCGAATTGCTCGAACGAGAAACCGTTGACGGTAGAAACGTGCGTGTCGGACATGAAGAAAGTTTTAGAGCACTTTTACCGGACGCATCCGAATTTATTACTCAAAGAAGGCGCATTAGAGGAAGAGAGAGGAGAGAGAGGCCCAAAGCGTAGAAGCAGGCCTTGGGCGCGCCGACGACGAGTGACTTTAATTAGTTACAGCTTAGGCGCACAAGTTGCGCTGAAGTTTGCCATCGAAGAATTAGGGAGCGTGAACGGGGTTGGAATTATAAACGGGACGTTAGAGCCGGCTTTTTACGGGTTGTTTAGGTCAGAGTTGTTGAGCGATTGCGTCGTGAAAGCGTTGCGTCGGAGCGCTTCGTTCCAACTGTTCGTCGCGTTTTGGATCCGGATTTGCATGGTTTTACTCTCTTTGAACGGGTTTGTCTCGTCTTTGTTGGCGTCGTACTTCGTCAAAGCGAGCGCGAAGAACTTCAAACCGTTTTGGACGCACGCCAGGCGCGTTCAAGCTCGATCGTACCTCTCTTTCCTCGTAGACGCGCACTCGAGAGACGGGATGGATATTTTAGAATGCTTGGGCTCTTCTTCTTCGCAGGTGGGAGGGGTAAAAAAGTGTGCGTTGCCTCTCTTATGCATCGTCGGCATGAAAGATACTTTGGTCAGAACACAAAAAACAGTCGAAACCGTTCGACGTCTCGCCCCCGAATGCGACGTCGTCGCGGTCAAAGACGGTTGTCACGCGCTTCTCGTCCACGACGCGCACGCGAAAAAAACGGCGGACGTTTTGCTCGACTTTGTCAATCGGTGTTGCGCCAGCAACAAAAGCGCAAAAACGATGACGACGAGCAATGCAGATGAAGAAGAGGACGACGACGAAGAAGCTTACGATCGGAAAACTATGAACGCCCTCTTAGCGTAATAAACTTAAAATGTAGCAAATTGTTTAGGGTGTCCAAACCTAACGACAGACACCGCGCCCCATTTCAGTCTAAAATCTCCACTTTTGCGGGAAGATACACACGACTCACGCTCTGCCTTTCCTCTTAAAATGAACCCGCGATTGGCGAAAGAGGACCGGAAATCCCCGCTCACGTTTTTCCTCTTGCTCTCCGTGACTTTGTTTCTCTGCGTGGCGGTGTTCGGACCGGACGGACCCGTGAGGACACATCGATCGAATTCGATCGAATCATCAGCCGCGCGGTTGGGGAAAGGAAAAACACTTAAGAAGACGATGACGACGACGAAGAAGAACGAAAAAGAAGAAGAAGACAACGACAACAACAACAACGCGTCAGAATCAGAATACGCCCAAATAAACGCGTATTTCGCAAAGTTTGCGGTGAAACGAGACGAGGACAAAAAGAAGAACAAGATGAGCAATTTTAACCATCGGAAAGCAGGAGCGGGAGACGGCGCGTCGTCGCTCGGGGGAATGAAAACCATCTCCGCGTTCGGGAGGTACTGGGATAAACAAGTACCCATGGACAACGAAATCAGAAAGAACCGAGCGAATTCGGACCGAGTGTCGGCGATTTTAATGCCACCGGAGTCGTCCTCGCACGCGTCGAGTTTATTAGCTTTACCGAACGGGGACGTTTTGCTGGCGTGGTTTTCCGGGAAGAGCGAAGGCGGGGATAACGTTGGCATCGCGATGAGTAAACTGAAGAAAGGGGAGACGAAGTGGAGCCAAGCGAAGTTTGTGAGCAAGGCGCAGCACCGGTCGGCGCAGAACCCGGTATTGATGAGGAATAATAATCCAAACGATAAGGAGGATTCGAAGCACGTGAGGATCGTGCACTCGAGTCAAGCCGCGTATGAAGGACAAGGGACGTCGGATATGAGGTCGTTGTTTTCCACCGACGGCGGGGAGACGTGGTCGAAACCGGTGGTCGTAGACCATAAGAACGGGGCGTTCCCGAAGAATAGCGCGATTCGAGCGTTGAATGGGGATTTGATTTTGCCGATGTATTACACGCCGAGCGGATTTTTTGACGCGTCTACGCAGTATTCCGAGTTGCAAACCTCCAAAGACGGCGGCGAGACTTGGCATCCGCTGGTGGAGATGCCCGGTACGAGAGGGAACTTGGTGCAACCGACGATTGTGAGGTTGAATAACAACGACTTGCTCAGTTTCTTTCGATCGCGCACGGCTGATTTTATTTACGCCTCGAAATCGACGAACGACGGTAAGACGTGGACGGAAGCGAAACCGACCAAGTTTCCGAACAACAACGCGGGGATTCAAATGATCAAGCTGAGAGACTCGAGCAAAGATGTCTTAGTGCTCGTGTTTGATAACTGCAACGAAGGGAGGTTCCCGTTATCTATCGCTTTGTCCGAGGATGGGGGTAAATCGTGGGACCACATTCGCGATTTGGAACCCGACGTTGATTTCGATCACGAGCAACCGAACAGAGACAAACACACCAACGACGGCGACGGCGAGTATTCCTATCCGTCCATCCAAGAAGACGGCATTCACGACGGGCTCATTCACGTCGCGTACACGTTCAGACGCGAAACGATTAAATATTCCGCATTTATGACGGATTGGATTAAAGTTAACTCGGAAGAAGCAAAATCGATTGGGAAAGTGCAAAAGATTGCGGACACGTTCAACGACGCCGTGTATACGGAAAGAATCAACGAGAAGAGAAACGATTGGGAATTTGACGTTGGTTCCGATAACGACGGGAACCCGAACACGGAATACATGTTACCGAACCCAGAAGAGTTGCCGCCGACGGAGTTGCCGTTATGACTAAATGAAGAAGAAAAAAGCACAAGTCAATTATTTTATAGCCATAAAGGAAAGATTTGAAACGTCTCTTCTTCTAAAACATCTAAATAATAAACCACCAGATCATCATTTGTAATTCTATATACCTCTACTACACATCAAGACTGAAAAAGAAGAAGAAAAAGAAGAAGAAGAGAACAAAACTTAAAGCTCCAAGCTCTTCGCGAGCGCTCTCAGCTCATCCACTTCCATGCGCATTTCCACCATCCTGTGTCTTTGCTTGCAATCGCACCCTCGATTCCAGTGTTGCAAACACCGCGCAAACGATCTCCCAAACTCGCACTCGCACCTCACGACCGCCGCAAAAGGCATCGCTTTACACACGACGCAACAATCTTCCGGCCCATCCATTTCTGGGATGTTTTGACACTTGTAAAAGCGCAACGGATCGCCTTTGATAAATCCGTCGCCTCTCTGTTTCCCGTTCAAAATCGATTGCCAATTCTCCAACTCGTCCGACAACGTCTCTAAATCCGTTCGTAAAACTCTGGACATGTGCGCCATCCATTTGCCTCTCGATTTCGTCGTTTCAAATATTTTCTTCAAACTTTTCGCCGCGGTTACGACGACGCGGTCGTGCGCGAACACCGCGTTTCGTTTCCCGTTCCCTTTGACGTAGTTTTTGCACGCGACTCGGCCCATCTCGATCCAATCCACAGGTGCAAAGTTCACAGCCTCGCCGACGTTAAACCCGTGAGAAAAGCCGCTGTGATAGGCTCTCGGAAACGTCACAACGAAGTCTCCGGGCTTTTGCACCAACTTGACAATCTTAATTTTGTTTTCAATCAACTGCCCTGGAGGGACTAACATCGTGATGTGATGTAACTTGTCCGGATTTTCTTTAAACAACGAAGGGACGGCTGTTTTCGCGATGGCTTCAAACTTTTCCGCGTCGCTTCCGGGAATCCCGTACCAGGTTTTCGCCGAACCTTTGTGCGCGTAATTCACGCTGGCTAAGTAATGATCTTCCACGTGCCAACAAAACGTCGCGAACAACATCCCGCAATACACCCACGGAGTGGTTAAACCGGGAATATCGTCATCCACAAACCTTAGCAAATTATCGGGATGCTTCGACAACTCAAACATATCCCACGGGTGTTTCTCCGTATCCTCTGGATCACCGCTAATCCCAGCCGCGAACCCGCTCTGAAACCGTCTCGCGTCCACGTCGCTGCCGTACTCTACTAAAACCTCGCCTTTTTTATTCACATTTTTCGTTTGAATCAAGCTCCCGCACTCTGCTTTCGCCTCGTTCGGATTCGTCTCCACAATTCTCCAATACTCGTCTTCTATTCGTTTGAGTAAATCGTCCTCGTCTTTGATATCTTTAAACGTCTCCGGGTACGCTTCTTTATAATTCTCCTCGAACGTATCCGCCATTTCCTTATATTTCTCTAGCCCGACGTACGTCTTCCCGGGCGGGAAACTCTCGCCCTGTTGTAACCTGTTCACGTTTTGATGTTTCGTTTCGACGAAACTCCCGTCTCCGAAACAGCACGCGCCGTTGAAATTCGCAGCGTATCCTTCCGGAGGTTTGATTTTACAAATCCCAAACGCTTCCGCTTTCGATTGAATCGAACAAATATACGCGATCGGGTCCTCGAATTCCTCCTCCGTGGGGTAAAAAATCGGTGCTAAAGGAATGCGCGAGCCGTCCGTTCGACATCTGTTCGTGATGACTTTGGACGCTTTGATCGCCTGTTGTTATAGTAACACGTTGTGCGTAATAATAATAAAAACTTAGTTAATATTCATATTGTTTCACGTGTTTGAAAATCATCATCAACATCCTTATGAACAAGAACAACAACGCGAGAGACGACGAACTGAGAAGGACGACGACAAAACGGCGACCTTTCGAGAGGACTCTGTCTCCTCCTCCTCTTCAAGAGCGAAAATTCAATCTTTCTCTCGAGAGAAGAAGAGAAGAACAAAAACATGAGATGATGAAAATGATGCAAAAAACGACGCCGCTTACGTTTTGAATCTCGTGCGCTTCAAAGTCGTTATCGTACACAGCTTTCGGCGCCCGTCTCGCGCGTTTCGAACGGGCGCGGGGAATACGTTCCTCCTCCTCATCGTTTATTACATCGTTCCGTGTCGTTGGACCTTCTTCTTCTTCTTTGTCGTTGAGACTGAGCATTGGTTTCGTCGTCGAGAAAGCGTTAAGAGTTTTGAAGCATTTTCGAGTGACTTTGGACGAGATGTGCGATGCGCAGAAGACGAGAGTACTACGCGTTCGAAATATGATGCGTGAATAATAATAGCGTTA
>Ga0115000_10002651_pt1 | contig 15269 bp, 6 predicted proteins | sample ArcticOcean_MG_C_6_FD_89690 | JGI IMG/M metagenome (GOLD analysis project Ga0115000, IMG submission 89690) | Marine microbial communities from western Arctic Ocean - ArcticOcean_MG_CB8_128 | ecosystem: Environmental > Aquatic > Marine > Oceanic | place: Arctic Ocean: Canada Basin | collected...
GTATCAAAGTAATATCCACCCTCTCTAAATACGATCTCCAATCTCATTAAGTCTGTGATCTGTGCCCATTTAGAATAGTTGTAATTTTCTCCCTTTGTATTCAACATCGAAAGCATTCTTTGATCATGAGTAACATCAGGGCTAACTTTTATCTTTTTACCTTGTAATTTTTGTGCTTTTCTGATGTAAGGCATCGTAATTGGGAAATGTTTTTTGTTTAATTCTTTGTTTCCCCAGACTCGTATTTCAAATTCGGGGAGATTTTGCTGGAAACTGTTTAAGAAATGCTTAAAATAATCGGGTGGTTCTCCACCAATCCATATTAAATGTATCTTTCTTGGAATTGGTGATTTCCACTCTTTTTCTTTTTTTACCATTATATACTAATTGTAGATATTTTTACAGAATATATGATTAAATCTTTCTATTTTAATAGTATAGATAATAAATGGCTACTAATGAAAATGATGATATTCTTTTATGGTTATTACTCGATTCTGCAGATGATCCTGTGGATGATCCTGCGGATGATTCAGTCGATGATTCTGAAACTGATGAAACTGATGAAACTAAAGGGAAAACTAAAACATCAAAAGATATTGAAAGTTCAACGAGTATTACTGTTACAAGAGATGACAAGAGAGAATATAAATATGAAATAACCCCTAATACAGTATTACCATCGAAAGAAAGTTTTGAAGATGGTTATTGTCAGTTTTTTAAACAAGTTTCTACTACTGGGTTTGAACCATTCGCTGGTGAAGGGTTCAATGGATCAGAGTATATCGTCTCTTCGGGTGATAAATCGGTTGTTTTTAAAATGAAAGAAACCGATTCAGGTAAATCTCCCGATAGTTATGCGATTAGCGTTGATCTTACTAAAGAAAATACTGTTTATATCTCAAACAATAAAATAGGTTTTACGCATGAAAAGTAAGAATAGTTTCTATGCTTTTATAAATGGATAATAATGATGATGATGATATTCTTTTATGGTTGCTTTTAGATTCAGCGGATGACCCAGTAGATGATTCTTCTAAAACTACATTAAGTGAAACTAAACAGATTTTGTCAAATGTAAGTGAAGATAGTTCTCAACTTATTTTTCAGTATCTTAATATTGAAAGAAGTAAATACTTATTAGAAAAAAATAGAATACTACAGTTCGAATCTAAAAATAATATATCTGGATAATATAACTATGGAAAAATTAAATTCATATTATCAATATCTTATACAGAATGATTTAATTGGAGAAGTTAATTTATTAGAATTAGCTAAGGAAGATCCAGAAAAACTAAAAGAAAAAGTAGATAAAGCATATGCTGAATTACAATCTAAATATGATGAATATAAATGCGAAACAGTCCTAGTTAAATTAGGTGATATGGATGTTTCTTCATCTAATGTTAAAGATAGTCAAGAAGAAGTAAAGAGAGTTGTTGAAAAACAAACTTACCCTGTAAAATCACAAAAGGATCAAAAAAAGATTCCTCCTTCGAATCAAACTGGTGGTGATGAAGTTAGGGTTCTTTCTTATAATACTGTATATAATAACTATACAAATCCTAAACTTCAACGTAACGCAACACAGGTTATCAATATTATAAATAATGGTACGGACGCAAATTCAACTAACCCACCACAAATTATGTTTTTATGTGAAGCAAAAAATCTATCATATGCATCAAGTAAATGGTATAAGGAGATTAATTTGCATAAATATGGTGATCCTTCCTCCACGGTATTTTATTACGATGAAAATGGGCATGGTGATATGGGTTCTGTATTATATTGGGATCCTAGAGTTTTTGAGTTATATGATCCCCAATCTCGTCCAGGAAAAATAGAAATATTTAAAGATAGAACCTTGTCATCTGAAGGCACGAAATCCTCAACGAATCGTCGTTATTGTATATCTGTCCGATTAAGGCATAGAGTATCAGGAAAACCCTTAACAGTTATAGGCGTTCATCTTGATCACGGTGTTAAATCGGACAATCCTCAGTTATCTAATGGTTTAGAATATTTATTAGAAGTGTGTGGATATGAATATAGGGATAGTATTATTCTTATGGGAGACTTTAATGATTTTTATCAGGAAATTGAGAGACTTGAAATTAATGGTTTTACATTTAAATTTCAGGACAATGATGTAACACTAAAATTAAAACAAACACAAGCGACTTGTTGTGGGGTTGCGGATGCGCTTAATCATCCAGGTCAGTACAATGAAAATCGCGACCCATTATTTACAAATATAGATAATTTGGAAACTATAGTTATAAAGACTAGTTCAGATCAGGGAGCTAGCGCTAAAGATTCAGTGGCATCTGATCATTATCCCGTTATAGCCACATTTGATCCAAAGAATTTATAAGTGATTATAGATGAATAGCTTCTATTAACATCTTCTCCATAATACTTTTACTTATTTTACTATTATTCTCTATATTGTATTGTTGAATTAAATTATCAATATGTTGTTCATGTGTGCTTTTTAAACGATTCGCTAATACATTCTTTAAATTGAAGATATTAATGTGTATTAGATCATCTTTTATTTCTTCTACTGTTTCTTCTTTGATTTCTATCTGAAGTTTATCTTCTTCTTCAAAAAGAATTCTTTTATCTATCTCTTCTTCTAAAGAGTTTGAATCATCAATTGATAGTTTTTCTTTTAACATTCGATTCTCACCTTCTAAGCGTGATATTTTCATTTCATTTTCTCTTCCTTTATCTACTTCATCTCTTAAAGATCTATTTTCTTCTTTTAATCTGAATAGTTCCTGTCTATTACTAACTAATCCTGAAGCTTCTTTACTCATTTTATCAATTTCATATTTTAACTTCTGTATCTCTTCATCTTTCTCATAGACTAATTTCATCTTTTCTTTTAATGAAAGTAATTCATCTTGTAATGAATTAATGATTGTATTTGAATCCTGAAATTTGGTTTTTCCATTCAACATAATATCGGTTTCAAATCGGTTGGGTTTTCCCCTATTTAAACCATTCGCGGGATTATCCGTGCTAGTTGATGATCCACTATTGCTATACGCACTTCTTTCAATATCATTAAATATATCAATGCTAGAGAATTGTTTTTGTGGTATATTGTTTAAGTCGATGTTTAATTCATGATCCATAAACACTATACAAAGAAAAAAATAATAATTATTAAGATTAAACATCATTTATTGTAAGATTTTACCTACCAGTTTTAATAATTCGGGATTTAGTAAATATAATGAATATAAGATACTAAAGATTAAATTCAGATTTTCTCTAGTTGTTTCTAAATCTTTTTGTAGCATAGATTTGGGATATTTTTTATTGTAATATGCCGATATTTTACCAATTAAATTACAACTAGCATTAGTCAATTCTTTCTTAAGATTTAATAAAAAGGCTTGTACATAATCACTATCTTTCTTTTTTGTAAAAAAATCGGTTACTAAAAATAACTGAGTATCTGTTTTAAAATCTGGTAATAATAATGATTTAGATAACTCTTCTTTTGTGAATGATTTAGAATTCATGAGTTGATGCATCTGTAGTAAATCCTTCTCTTTTTTACTTTCATCTGTTTTCTTTCTAATTCTCGCCTGCAAATGAAACTTTCTTTCTCTTGCCTTTTCGATATATATTTTTTCTTCTATTCTTAATTTTTCATCCAATTCTATATCTATTTCATATTCTGATTCTGTATCCGATTCTTCTTTATTTAGATATTCTCTTTTTCTTTCTTCGCGGTATACTCTTTGTTTCCCTTGATATGGAGTATATTTTTTAGATGTTCTTTTCTTACGATCTTCACCAAGTGTTCCTTTCACTTTTGGATTATATGAACGATTCTCTCGGCTCGGTCTATATGTTCTAGAATCTGTTTCTCTTTCTTTTTCTATCTGTTCCTTTCTATCTCTAATCTCTTCTTGTCTTCTTTCTTTTTCTATTCTTTCTTTATCTATTCTTTCTTTTTCTATAGTTTCTTTTTCTATTCTTTCTGTTTCTATAGTTTCTTTTAATATCTTACTTTCATTCGGTGTTAATTTTTCCCCTCTGTCTGCCTTTTCCTTCACTTTGTCTATCATTCTTTCTTTAACTTGGGCTCTTTGCTCTTCTGTTAATTTACTTAGTTTTTCAGCTACTTTACTGTAGTCTATTTTCTTCTTTAATGTTTCTTCTGTATCATAACTATCATATGAATCTGATGATACATATTTTGATGATTTAGCTTTCGTTTTTTGCTGTTCTATATCTTCTATATGAGAGTGTATTTTATAGATAACAGCTAATAATTCAGCATTTGCGTCTACTATTTCTGGTTCTGGATCTGGTTCTGGATCTGGTTCTGGAGCTGGTTCTGGTTCTGGTTCTGGTATTACTTCACTTTCAACTGTATCTTCTATTTTGACAGGTTTCCCCAAACTTAATAAGAATGGCTCACTCTTAGCCCCACCCTTAAATCCTTCACTTAATACTTTACTAAGATCCACATTGCTTTTAAAATTTAATCTTTCTATTTTTTGGAGACTTTTTTCAAATTCTGTCATTTCAGCCAATTTAACTATTTTCCTGTTTAGTAATTCTTTTTCAGACGGTTGTAATGTAGTTTCTTCAATTAAATCCTTTAAAATTTTATTTTCATAACCAGCGTGTACGAGCAAACTTTCAATACTCTCGAGTTCTTCTTGGGTGACCAAACCGGTGCCAGATGTTGCTCCTGAATCTGGTTTTTCTGGTTGTGTTTGACTAGTTGGTGTTCCTTCGGTTTTTTGACCAATACTTTCAGTTAAACTCTTTATACCTTCTGTTAATGGCTCAATTAAATTAGTTACAACAACTGATATTTGATCATCGCTTAATTTGTTTAAAGCAACTGTTAACGCATCTAATTTGGCATCATCTATTAGAGGACCGCCCGCACCTGCTCCTGCTGGTCCTTGTCGTCCCGGTGGTCCCCGTATTGCAGCTGGAATAAGTGGTGGAATAAGTGGTGGAACTGTGATGCCAACTGCAGTGTTTATTTGTCCTTGTCCCACCGGAGTCGCTAAATATGCTCGTACCGCCGCATTTATAGCTGGTGGTAGCGGTGCTGCTCCCGCTCCCGCTGCCCCCGCTCCCGCTGCCCCCGCTCCCGCTGCCCCCGCTCCCGCTGCCCCCGCTCCTGCTGCTGCTGCTTGCGCTACTGCTGCTGCTTGCGCTGCTTGCGCTGCTTCGCTCTGTTCTTGCGCTGCGACCCTCTGTGCTAGAGCTGCGTCCCTCTGTGCTAGAGCTGCGTCCCTCTGTGCTATAGCTGCGTCCGCGTGTGCTTGAGCTACTAGTGCTCCTGGTGCTGCTGCCACAACTGCTTGATTTACTTTATCTCCCACAATTTGCGGTAATTCTTGTTGAACGCCCAGATTGATTTGCGCTTGTCCCAAGACCGGATCCCTTAAATATGTTTTTACTGCTAGATTTATATCAGCTTGGTTCACAGCACCTGCAGGTGCTACTGCCGCTGCTCCTTGAGGGACTGCGTTTTGAATATGGGTGATTGCTTGAGTCCCAGCATTCTGCATAGCAATCAAGGATTCGTTGCGGGCTGTACTGATTGCGTCGACTGCTTGGGTTGCTTGGGCTGCTTGGGCTGCTTGGGCTGCTTGGGCTGCACCGTCGTTCGCCTGAGGCGGACACCTACTCGTTATAGCTTCGGCCAGCGTCTTGACATTTGCTTCTGATGATGATTTAAGGTTATCTAGTCCGTGCTGTATAGACCTCATACTCGCATCTGCGGGCGTAGTTACGGTCGCATTGGCCCAAGCCGCATCTGCTTCTTGATTTCCGACGAAGCTAAAAGCCGATTGGGAGTAGTGCCGATCGAAGGCCGCCTTTGGACCGGCAACTTCAGAATCGTATTTTACCTCCTCATTTATATCAGCTTGGGCCACACCCCCTGGCCCCCCTGCTGCTGCTAGTGCATCGATCTGTGACTGTGTGATGTTTTTAATGGCTCTGACCGCTTCAGCCCGAGTTTGACCAACGACTGCTTTCGCATTATCCCGAGCTTGACCGACGGCATTCGTCGCATCAGTCATCGCATCAGTTCGAGCTTGATTGATGGCTGTCGTCGCAGTATTCTGAACTTGACCGATGGCTGTCGTCGCAGCATTACGAGCTTGATCGATTACACCCGTCGCAGTGGTATGAGCTTGATTGATGGCACCCGTCGCAGCAGCTGTCGCAGCAGTTTGAGCTTGACCGATGGCCTTCCTCCCATTCATCGCCGTCGCACTGAGTGCTAGCCCCGCAGCTCTCTGTTCGGTATTTATGGCTGAGAGTGCGGCATCCTTAGCATTATTGATTTCAGTGGTCGCAGCAGTTTGAGCTTGAGTGATAACACCGTGTCTATCAGTTTCGATCGCTTGACTGATAGCTCTTCCTATGGCAGCAGAATCCAATGGAGGAGATGTGGCTAATTGGGTCTGTACCGCCGTATTAATTTCAGTAGAAAGAGATGTTACCGCTGCTCTTGCCGCAGTTAATGCCGCAGTATTAACCGCAGCTTGGTCTACTCCTGGTCTATCTCGTGCTAACTGATCTGTTATTTGTTCCCGTATTGTTGTTGTTAATTCAGTTCTTAATCTCTCAATTAATGCTACACATTCAGGAGGGCAACCATCCGGTGCCACTGCTGGTGCTGGCACTTGTCCTAAAACTGGACCCTGATTAGCATTTACTGTTAAATTATTTAATGATCCTCGGATAGCAGTCGCTATTTGTCCTCCTATTGTTGATCCAATTTGAGATATATCTAGATTTTGTTCAGTTCCGTGACTATCCGTGGATTGTGCTGCTAAACTTATTGCTTGCAATGCTGATTCTTTAATAGTGTTTATGGCTGCTGTTGCTTGAATTGTTGCTTGATTTTGGGCAAGATCCAATTCATATCTAGCCCGTAGTAGTCCTGCTTGTAATTCAGCTAGTGTTTCATTTTTTGCTGTAGTTATATCTTGTATCACACCTTGACCTGCTTCAGATAATCCGATTAATCTTCCATCTATTTCTGTTAATCTTTGCGCTTGTTGAGCAATAGATTCTCTAAATTCACTAATCTGTTCTACACACTCATGTGGGCATTTATCCATTTTCCCTTCTAATTCGGATATCTTTCCCAATAATGATGCTTTATGCTGCGCTAATGCTTCCATTTGAGCTGCTGTTTGAGCCGCTTGCGCCGCATTACAGGCAGCTATGTGTGTTTCTAGTGTTATCTTATCTTCATTCATTTTGGCTGATATTTCCGTCTGTTCTCCCTTAACCCTGTCTACTTGTTCCGTAAGTTCTGTTTTTAATTCATTTTGAGTCTCCATTAATTCATCTCTAAGAGAAGCCAATTGTTCCGGTTTAACTATCGCTTCAATTTGTGTCATTATACTTTCATAATGTCCCCGCAAATCAGTTATATCAGTGTCGTTACTATGTATTCCTTCTCTATTTGTTTGTATGTGTGATGAATTGGTTTCTATTGTAGTTCGTAATCCTTCAAGCCTTTGTGTAAGTTCGTTCAAACTCCCTTGTAGGAGAGAGCTTACCTCTACTGGTTCGGGTTGTGCTGCTACTGGTTGTGGTTGTGGTTGTGCTGCTGGTTCGGCTGCTACTGGTTCTGCTGGTGCTTCTGGTTCGGCTGCTACTGGTGCTGCTACTGGTGCTGCTACTGGTGCTGCTACTGGTGCTGCTTGAGGTATCACCCCTCTGCCTAATGATTTCGGTGCGCCCCCTAAAATTAGTTTATTTACAGCTTTATTATTACTTATATCACCACCCCCCAATGATAGTTCGAAATCTTCACGGCAGTATTCTACAAGTGAATATTCTTCACCGGTATCTTTTTTACCCATTAATAATGAGTTTGCCTTTTTTTGGGCGGAAATTTCTCCCTCATCGGTATCTATCTCGAATTGTTTTTTAATTATGGCTTGTTGGTCTTTATATGCGTATGTTTTAATTGAATTCTGTAATCTTAGTAAAACCGTATTATCTTCTAACAATTTGGTCTCCATTTCCTCCAGACCACCATTATATTGTCCCATACAAGTTTCATAAAATTTTCCTATTTCCACATTATTTGTATTAAAGCTAGAGATTACATGACTTAATTCTCCTAATATGATTTCTTGAGAAAAGACACCTATTTTGATTTTACACATCAGATTTTCTGCATCTGCTAAATCTAAGGCTTCTTTAGCTGCTCTTAATTTAGTAAGGGCTCCTGCTAATGATTGTATATTATCTCTTCGAAGGTCTGCCTCTAGAACTAATTGTGATTCACTATTATCATCAATTGCTTGTTGTGCTTTTGCTTTTGCTACTGCTTCTGCTGCTGCTGTTGCTTGTGCGGTTGCTTGTGCTTTTGCTACTTCTGCTTGTGCTGCTTCTTCTGCAATTCTTGTATCACAATCTGCTTTTTGTGCTGCCGCTTGTGCTGCCGCTTGTGCTGCCGCTTGTGCTGCCGCTTGTGCTGCCGCTTGTGCTGCTGCTCTTGCTTTAGCTTCTGCTGCTGTTGCTCTAGCTTCTGCTGCGGTAGCTCCTGTTACTGCTCTCGCTGCTCCTACTTCTGCTCTCGCTGCTTTTGCTTCTGCTGCCGTTACATTTGCTTCTGCTCGACTTTGTATTAATACTGTTTCACTGGTAAATTTAGTTTTTTCTTTATCGAGTGCGTGTTTGATTTTATCTTCACAATCTGTTGAGGCGATTAATTCTGCCTCTCTTAATTTTTTCATGAGTTCTTCTTCAAACGCAGTTTTTGCGAGACTTTTATCACTTTCTTTCATTTTATCATAACTTTCCCTGAGTTCTTTAGTTTTTTGAATCAATTTGTCATTATATATCGTGTCTGATCCTGTTCTCGCTTGAAGTAACCTGGTATTAAAAGTAGCTTCAGCTAATTTGATTTGGTTGTCACAGTTTGTGTTTGCTGTCTCCATTTTTTTGCGACATTCTTCTCTTACTTTCGCTATTTTTTTTTCACATTCTACTTGCGTTATCTTTAATTCGACTTTTTCTGTTTTAGCGGGAGTTAATTGTTCCGACAATGAAGTTGAGTTTTTTTCTTCTAATTGGGCTTCTAATTCTCTTATTTTTGTTTCCTTGGTAGCTATTGCTGTAGCTTGACTGGTTTTTAATGATTCTAAATCACTGTTTGTCGTAATTAATTTACCTATTTTGGAATTCAATTCAGCATTCTCTGCCTTTAATGCTCCAAGTTGTGTATATAATGCGCTGCTTGTTGATGATGGTTTTTCTCTCTTCGCTATTAATTTACACTGTTCGAGTAAGGCGAGGAAATCTCCATATTTTAGTGATTGACCGTCTTTCGTGAGATTTTCTACAATTATAGTGGGTGGTCTGCCTTGTCCCGTGCCATCAAAATCGGTGCTACTTGTTAAACCGGATGCTGTTTGAATAGCTGAAACTAAGCTTTTCCCGGTTACCCACCCTTCACTGAGACCCCTCTTCCGTCCGTCTTCCGTACTATTGAGAGGACCAAAAAATCTATTATACTCCTGCTGTTTTTTACTCCTTTGGGTTAGTTCTTCTACTTTTGTTTGGTATCTTGCTAAGTCTTGTGTCACTTCGGTGGTTTGTAATTCAGTTTCTTGACGAAGCGCGTCCATTTCTTCCCTTAATTTTTCTGTTAGTTCTTCATTCTGAACAAATTTCTCCTCAGTCTGTTGTTTCTCCTCACTTAAATCTTCCATCTCACGCTCTTTAGAAGTAATAGTCTTTTCTAGTTCTTTTTTAAACTCTTCCACATCCTTTAATTGCTGCTCTTGCTCCTCTATAGTCTCTTGTTTTGTTCTTATATCTGACCCTTGACTGTCGATATCCTTCACCAATTTATTCTGTTTTTCCCTTAATCGTGCATTATCTGTCTCAGTTCTAAGTTTGGTTACTATTTCTTTACCACAGGGAACTACATCAACCGCAAAAGTTTCAGATTCTTCTTCTTTCGTATACATTTTTTCTTCTCCTTCTTGTGGATCAAGCTTGTAAAAATATAATTCCTTATCATCTTGTTCTAGATCATCTACAGTATATTCGGTACCTGCGTTTGTAAATTGTAATTCTCCTCGTATTTTTTCTAAAGTATCTTCGGATGACCATTGGACTGTATCTGATACTAAATCTGTTGACGTTCCTTCTGTATCTTTTACAACTACTTGAAAAGTATTTCTTGGCATCACTATATAATTATCATATATTTATATTTATAGACAAACATATACATAAAATAAGAATTTATAAAATTAAAAAAGATTTAATAAACGAATTTTCTCATGAATGATTCCTGAACTACATTTTCCTTTCTTTTACTTTTTTTATGAGTTATTGAACCCTTTCTTCTTTCGGGTTCAGATATTTGATATTTCCTTAATAATTTTCTTAAGTGTAAATTATCACCTTTGTAATCTTTTAACTCTTCTTGTAAAAGACTTCTTTGTTTTCCCATTTGTTTACTGTGATGTTTTAATAAATGTTTTTTTTCTTTTTCTAATTCTTTGACCAATCCTCTTTGAACCGAAACTCGTAATTGTTCTATTTCTTCTAGTTCTTTTTTCCGTTTCATTTCTAATATCTTTTCTTGTTCTAAAAGAATACCTTCTCTATTTTGTAGAACACCCATGTAATACGATACAATTTTTTGTTGTTCTCTTACAACATAATCACTCTTTTGTAATAATTGTTCTTCTTTTAATTTAAGAACTTTATAATGTTCAGATATATCCTGTTCGATATTCTGTTTGTATTGTTTCATGATTGCTCTATCCATTTCTAATTGTTTTCTTAACGTCTCTTCTGCTTCTCTAAGATCGTCTAATTCTTGTTTTGTGATTGTAGTTAAATCATCTGGTTTATAATCTTTGGGTTTGTAGCTTTCTGGTCCAGGTTTTACATCTGGTAATTGAAGACCCGTTTTAGCCTTGTCTAGTAAGCTTTCCGATGTTTTACCGTCCGAAATATCAGCAGTATCGGTTCCAGTTTTACCCATTAAACCCGTTAATTTATCGTAGGCGGTAGAAGCCAACTCTGATACACCAGAGGTAGCCCCACTTACATCTATATCTCCTGTATCTCCTGTATCCCCTGTATCCCCTGTATTCCTTGTATCCCCAACTTGTTTTATATCCTTTTTATCTTCGCCTGTCTTTTTATCTTCCTTCTCTTTCTTTTCTGCTTCTTTTTTTTCTTTTTTATCTCTGTATTCCTGACATAATTCCTGTAATATAACTCGGGTTGTATCATTTTCGTTTAAAAGAACTCTATTTAAATCATCTTTTCTATTTTCATCAAATAAGGTGGCTAGATTTTCTTCTATGTCTCTATTTCTCATAACCACCTTTGAGAAAACACGATCATATAATCTTTTACCGATTTCTTTACCAAACCGATTCGTAAATTTACGATATAAATCTTGATGGCGTTTACTATTCATCTTATTTTTCTTTTCACCCCCAGTCTCATATGTATCTTTTGTTCTCTCTAAAAGTTTTAATGAATCTATATTTTTCCCTATCTGTACACGTTTCCCTATTACTGTTTCTAAATGCGATTTAATAGCACTAAAATCTTGTAGTGTTTTTAATTCTTCACCAAGTAATCTTTTTAGGATTGGTTCCATATCTAGTCCACCATATATTGGTGGGCCATATCCCCCACTATATTTTCCTGAAAGCTGCTCTGTAAATAGTTTTGTTGTATCCTCTATATATTCTTCCTTTTCTTTTATAAGAGTTGCTTTTTTAGAAGTTAATTCAGATATTTTAGCTTGTATAGAATCACTATTTCGTTTAATAGATGATCTTTGACTATCGGTTGTGGCATATCCTAATTCACTCTCTAAATTCTCTTTTTTTGCTTTATATGCGTGTATTTCAGCTTCTATTTTAGTTGTTTTAGTCTCTTCACTTAATTTTAATTTAGATGAATTCTCTATATATGCTTTCATAAGTTTATTTCTTTCAGGTTCATTTCCTTCAGCTCTACTAATACACTGTCTAAATTCTCCCTTCGTTAAAATCCCATTTACATCTTCTATCCTCCCCTTTAAAAATGTTAAATGATCTTTTCCTAATGAACCCTTTGTTTTACTTTTTACATCTATTGCTTGCTCAAAAACTTGTAATTCTCGATTTAATTGAGTTTTTTGATAAATCATTAAAAAATCTTCACCTGAGTTTTCTTTTACTTTACCATATTCATATACCATTTCTCTTAAAGCTTTAGTTTGTGCATCTTTAACAGATCTTACACCTACAACTGTTTTGTCATCTCCCATTTTACTTCTCCTCCTCCAACTCTTTTTCTCAAATCTCTCATATAATTTTAATTCTTCTACCCTTATACGAGATTTAGATTTAACTGATTCATAAAACCCAATCCTTTCATCTTGAGATAATTTTTCTAATAAAGGAACCCATTTATCCATGGGAATACCACCATAAACCAACATTTTCATAATATCACCCGCAAACATGGAAAAATCCTCTTTCTTTTTATCATCTTTTACATATTTTGTTAATTCTTCGCGTTTTGTATCCACCCTAGCTAAAAATTGTCTTTCTAAATCATCTAATAAATATTTTAACTTACCCTCTTCTCTAAATCCCTCTATTTTTTCAAACCATTCTTCAGGAGGGACATCTTTTAATAAATTACTACTTTCACATATTTGGTGTAGTAAATATGCTCTATCGTAATAAACTATTTTTAAATATTCATGTAAATATTGCTTCATGTAAGCATCGAAGATATATCTAAGATTATCTATTACTTGTTCTTCATCATTAGATGTATATAATCCAATTCTTTCATCCTGAATAATAGCAAATTGCAACACTTTTACTCTAAATTTTTTAGGAATTCCCGCTTCATCACAATATCCTGTGAATTGTTCATTGAATACCATTTTTAAATAGTCATTATACCTTTTAGTTATTGCTTCCATATTTTCTTTTTTCCATTTTTCCCATTCTTCTTTTTGTGCTTCTTTTAAAGTAACTCCGGGGGGGGCACGTAATTTACTCCCCGCAAATCCTGTTAGCCCTACGCCCGCCGCGATTACAGCTGCTATTGGCCAAGTCATCATAAATGTGGGGAGACCCAAAGCAGGAACAAGTATCGCAACACTATAGCCAGTGGTGGCTGCGCCACTCAAACCCATAAACCCTGCAACCAATTTTCTAATGGGGCCTTTTGGTTCTTTTACATCTTTTTGTATCTTCTCTTTTTGTTCATTTTTCCATTTCTTATTGTTCTCATTAAATTTTGATATACTTTCCTCTGTTAAAAATTCAGATAAATCTTCTTCAATAGATTCGCTTTTAGGTGCTATCATACTCCGTCCGGTTTCTGTATCAATACCCATCTGTATATGTGTTATTCTATTAACATATGTATCTATAAAAGCATTATACTCTTCTGTATACTTTTGTTCATCTTTTTCTTTTCCTTGACTCATTTCCTCCTCAAACCATTCATAAATTTCCCCTTTTCGCTTGCCCTTTTTCCAGAAATGCTTTAATACTTTAAACCAATTGGGTAATATTTTAACTACTGAAATAGCTAATGCTCCTACTAATAAAAATACCACACCTCCTGTTAAGGCGCCGACCAAACCAGCACCCGCGCCTATGCCTACTGAGACTCCCACTGAACCCTTCGCGATAATCGCCCCTGTGATCCCTGTCGTTGCCCCACCTATGCCTCCTAGCTTGGCCCCTGTATTGTACACCTTATTCATAGATTCTTCTGATACGTGACCATCACCTATATTTTTAGGATTGTATCCGAATAATGCTCCTAAAGCTAATGGAACTGATAAGAGAACCCCCCCCGCAGCAGCCTGACATATCGCTGTTTTATTTGTCCTTAAAGATTTGGGTAATTGTCCTGGATCAACAGAAGACTCAAATAAGCTAACTAATCTTTTATCTTCTTGATCCATCGTTTGTTCTAATTTTACTACCAATTTTTCTTTTTCTCCTTCTGATAATTCATCTTCGTCTTGTGCATCTTCTATTAGATCTCTATCTCGAATTGTAGCATAATCCCCCTTCTTCTGTGTTGCTACTTCTGTATCTATGACCGGCCCCCCTCCTATTTTAGGTATAATAGTTTGTAATATTTCTAAATCCATAGATTCTATAATAGGGAAAAGTATGGTCAATACTTTTTTGGGATTTCCCTTCATTGAAACAGTTTCTGATAAATTTTTTATTTCTTCAAGACACTCTAAACCATTTCTTTTACCCTCCATCAGATTCTTGTCTATTTTAAGTATCACTTCTTTATTCTGTTCTTCATAACTTTTCTTATCTTCTGACATTTATATATTACCTTACATTTTTAATTTTTCTTCTAAATATGACCATACTTCTTTCTGATCCTTGACTTCAAAAATATAATGATCATTCTTGTAAATAACTAAATTCTTCTTGTAGGGTTTAATTTCATCTCCATATTCTTTGATCATTATTTCCTGTTTCCCCTTATTACAATCGACCTTCCCACAGTATTTATCTTCTTTATAGAATGAAACTATTCCTTTATCTACCACGAATTTAAAATCGTTTTCATGGATTATTGTAAATGCCCTCATTAAAAGAATTCTTTTTGGTCTTGTTTTATTCAAACATTCTTCATTAACATAATAATTTAAATCATCAAATGAAGAGTAGTTTAGATCAGAAGAATATTCCATTTTAACATCATCTAATTCTTCATTAATTCGTTCTAATAGAACTTCTTTTTCCGCGGTCATTTTATACAGAGAACTCTTCACTTTTAACATGATATGGTCTACTTTTGTTTGTGCTTCATCTACATCCGTGACCAAACTTCTCTCTAACTGAATGTGTTTCTGAAGAGAACAAGCTATCTTGTCCAGCTTATCTAGATATTCTTTATTTGTGTTAGGTTCTTTCATAGGATTGTGCTTCAGAACTCCCACTTTATGAAACATAAGTAGATATTGTATCGCCAAATTTAAATGAACCGGTTCGTAACCCGCATTCTGAATGTAGATGATAACCTTGTCTTCATAAAACTCAATCTCAAAATCCTTCTTTCCCGTTATTTGAGAATCCGTTGATATCATGATGCCATAGGGGATCCCACTGTTTTTTAAATCGCGCTTGAATTTATCAATCTGATCCTTAGGAATGGCTGTTTCGTAGTTCTTAGATTCGATTGAGATCTCACCCATTGATGAATTTGTGTCTACA
>Ga0115000_10002652_pt1 | contig 15266 bp, 14 predicted proteins | sample ArcticOcean_MG_C_6_FD_89690 | JGI IMG/M metagenome (GOLD analysis project Ga0115000, IMG submission 89690) | Marine microbial communities from western Arctic Ocean - ArcticOcean_MG_CB8_128 | ecosystem: Environmental > Aquatic > Marine > Oceanic | place: Arctic Ocean: Canada Basin | collected...
AAAAAGATACATGATCAGGTAAGGGGTTTTATCCTGCTCAGCTTGTAAAAGTGGCGCATGATCTTGTGAACGAAGGTCTCTTTTTATCCAGACAATATTTTGATTGCTCAATACACTAATTCTTTTTTGCATTTTTTCCAAAAAGAGAAAAAGGAACCATAATACCCTTTTACGCTAAACATCCAATCGCGCGGCTCTTCAATTCCTTTATAATTAACATTAGTTGGGTGTTCTTTGTAGTGATTATTTTTTATATCGTAAGCTGATATCAATTCATCAAACTCTCCCACAAATATTTGAATCTCGTCTATGTTTTCTTTTGCCAGTTGAAGCGTAAATTCTATGGTTTTATACGAAACAGGAAATTGACTAAAATGAGAGGGTTCCAATAAAAGAATTCGATTAGCCGAATTATCTTTTTTGCAAAGGGGATCAAGGTTGTAAAAATTATAAATAAGGGTGGGTAAACTGCTATCAATAATTATTTTATCAGAACATGGCAAAGGAGTGGTGAGATCCATTGGAGGGGTATCCTTTAAAATTTCTGGAACAGCCAACTGGGGAATGTCTTCATATTCGACATCTAAGAAAGTGTCTTTTTGGTCCGTAAAGCAATAGTTATTAATGTTTTCTTGATTCGCTATGTATTTTTTATTGGCATTGGATCCTGCTACCCATTGCCAGCTTAAAGCGTTACTTGCCCAGTCCGCATCTAATAAATGATAATGCATCCATTGCGCAGGAACCTTCCAGTGACTTTGACCAACATTGCAAGCTATAGAGGCAATGTACATCCTCACATGATTGTGTAAGTAGCCTGTTTCGTAAAATTTTACAACAGCAGAATCAATGGCCTTTATTCCCGTTTTTCCATAAACAATAGCTCTAGCAACGGAGTAATTACTAACCGGGGATTGCTCGTGCTTTATATCTTGGTTAATAGCATCTCCTTTAGCGATCCAAACCTGCTGCCAATAATCTCTCCAAGCTAATTCCTGAATCAATTTTTGAACTCGTCCTGTAGGATGTCCTCTGCGAAGTATTTCTTCAAACACTAATTTTGTAGATATCACTCCTCGGGAAATATAAGGGGATAAATAGCTTACTGTGCCATTAATGTAGTTCCTGCTTGCCCCATATTTGAGGGGGTCAATTAATGCCAATCGGTTAACTATAGCCTCATAATTCGTTGGAAAACTTATGCTCCCTTGTTCTGATAATTCCATTTATCGTTTACTTATTTTATTCCCCGATATCGCATTTTGACGGGAACATTTAAACCTATTAATACCACCATTCCTTTTTTTGGAATGTTTTTGACTGACCCCGCTGTTTATCCGCTTTCTCCACAATTTAAAACTCCCTGATTTAAGCTCTTTCCTCATCAGCTTAATGACTTCCTTTTCTGGAAGTCCAAACTGAAACATTATAGCCTCAAAAGTGGTGCGGTCTTCCCAAGCCATTTCAATAACCCTATCCAAGGCTATTTCATTTAATTCTAATGCTTTTGACATACTAGTAATTGTGTAAATCGATAATTTTTAATTTTGTGCTTTAGCTCATTTTTATTTTGAAGGCTCACATATCATTACTCTTTTAAAGTTACATAATGTTTAATGTTTTACCATAATAATTAAACACAAGATAGTGAGTGCTCTTTTTCAAGAGCGGAGCAAATTAAGGAGTTATTATTCTCAATTCCTCCAATAAATAGTTCGGACTACCTGCTGTTGGCAGCACTTCCAACTTAAACCGACTGATTGTCATCGGTTTTTACAGGTTTCTTCAACTGTTGTTCTGAAAGTTAAGTTAATTCTTGGTTTTGTTACTTTTGTTGTCTTTGGTAGCTGATGAAGCCAATGCTTCTGGGTTTCATTCTTCATTAATAGTAAGCTTCCATGCTCTAGTACTACGCCTACTTTAGCTTTACTTTCTTTGTGTTTAAAAGTAAAATTCCGCTCAGATCCAAAGCTTAAAGATGCGATAGCGCCGTTGTTTGCCAAACTTTTTTCGTTATCGCTGTGCCACCCCATGCCTTCACTACCATTATGATAAAGATTTAGCAAGCAAGAGTTAAATGATTCGCCTGTTCTTCGTTCTATTATTGATTTTAATTCCAATAGTGTTTTTGTCCAGGTAAGTGCCAACTTAGTAGTGTTTGAGTAGGTGTATTCTTGTTTTTTTTCTCCGTACCAAGCTACTTTTCTGTTTGTAATTATGTGATTACCGAAAATGAATATGTTGTCTTTTTCCCATTTTATTGTATTGAATAGCATTTCGTAAAAGCTATCTGCTTTATGTTTACTGAACAATTTACCGAAATAGTTAACTGTTCCGTCTTTAGGAAGCCAATTTTTTTCTGAGTTAGGTTCTGATTCAAATAAGTTCATTTAATGTTTCTAATGCACCTGGATAGGTATAAGTGCCGTTGCAAATAACTTCTTGGTAAGCTGAAAAATAAATTACAACAGCGTCTTCTAGTAACTCAGTTGATACTTTTTGATCAGGCATTGCGAGTCCCAGAGCTCTTTTCGCCAGAGGTTCAGCTCCATTTCCAAAAAACGGAATAACTTCTTTTATTGTCAGTGGTGCTGAATTGTAATGTAATAGCACTTTATTGACTGCTAACGTTAGATGAGAAATGCTGTTGATAAGTGTTTCATCAAGGTCAAATATGATAAGTTCTTTTTCTTTAAAATTCACTACTACTTTTTTGCAGTAAATATCGGTAAGTTTTAATAGAACGCGATTATTTAATGGTCTTGTCTCATTAAGTGCTTTTAGGATCAATTTAGGTGTGAAATCAAATGAAATAATAAATTGCAAGATTAATTTGATCCAGTTCTAATGGAAAAATAATGAAACTATATTTTCTATTGGTTCTTTAGTCCTAAAAAAAGAAAAAAAAACCTGCAATAATTTTAATTTATAAAAAGTTAAAATATTGATATTCAGTAATTTAATCTTCTATATAATTCCCTTGTAAACTACAAGGGAATTATTAATGTGATAGAACCGTCTAACCTTTTTGTCCAGCTAAAGTTGGTAACTTCATTATTTTCTTTAGTGTAGCTTGACTCCTAAGAGGCTGATAAACTCTTTCCTCGTACTTTCATTTTCGAAGGCTCCAGTGAATGACGATGTAGTAGTGACTGAATTTTGTTTTTGAATTCCTCGCATTTGCATGCACATATGCTGAGCTTCAATTACTACAGCAACACCAAGCGGCTTAAGCGTTTCGTCTAAGCAGGCTTTAATCTGGTCAGTTAGTCTTTCTTGTACTTGTAATCGTCTAGCAAATGCGTCGACAACTCGAGGTATTTTACTGAGGCCGACAATTTTTCCATCAGGGATGTATGCAATATGTGCCTTCCCAAAAAATGGTAGCATATGATGCTCGCACATGGAGTAAAGTTCTATATCCTTAATAATGACCATTTGATTATGCTCTTCTTCAAATAGCGCTGAATTAATTATTTCTGTCGGATCTAGGTCATATCCGTGCGTTAAAAATTGCAATGACTTAGCAACTCTTTCTGGGGTTTTCTCTAAGCCTTCTCTTTCAATGTTTTCGCCTAAATCACTGATAACCTTGGTAAATGATTGTGCTATCGAATTCGTTTTCTCTAAATCGAATTCTTCTGTTTTTTTATATCCGCCCATAATTTTTATTTAACCGTAATATTCAACAATGTTGTTTTCTGTTTCTAGTAACCGCACGCAATGTAATATTCCACCAATAGTTTTTATATCTTCTTCTATTTCCTGCCATATAGCTATTGCTATGTTTTCAGCTGATGTTATTTTGTTTTTCATAAAATCGACATCCAAGTTTAGATTTTTATGATCTATTTTATCAATTACTTTGCGTTTTATTATTCTACTTAAATCTTTTAGATTAATTACAAAGCCAGTCTCCGAGTCGATTTCTCCTCTAACCGTTACAAATAGCTCATAATTGTGTCCGTGCCAATTAGGATTGGAGCATTTCCCAAAAACTTGCAGGTTTTTTTCATCAGTCCAACCTTTCCTAAATAGCCGATGAGCAGCATTAAATCTTTCCCTTCTTATGATATGTGTCATGGTTGATTGTTTTGATAGTTAGTTTTCTAAGAATTATGATCAGTGGTATAAGTATGGAGTAGTAAAGAAAAAACGGAATTACGTAATCAATTAAATTTAAGGATAACAAAATTGCGATTATAAGCAGTTGGAATCCCAATCCGTACAACGAACATATAGTTAAAAACCAATTTGGAATTCTGCTGACCTGTTGTGCTTTACTGTCAGAAAAGATCAACAAAAGGTCAAAAACCCTGTATAAGATTGTGTATATAACAAATAAAACATTTACCGCAGGTTGGCTTTCGCCATGCAAAGCTTTGGGAAATGAGTTCTCGTGTATTCTACTGGTCTTATCTGAGCCAGTAATATTTCGTCTAACAATGAGGTAGTAGTAATTGTAAACAGTTCCTTGAAGCTGGAATGCGAAATAGCAAACCAAGAATGTTTGAAAGTCGACATCCGTGGATTTAGATATTGTATATAGAAGTATGAAATTTAAAACTGAATCAAGTACTGAGTCTAAATATCTACCTATGTAGGACGGTTTTTTTTTGAGTCTGGCTAATTCCCCATCAGCTGCATCTAGTATAGATTTTAGTATCAGAGCAATTCCTGCCAAAAAGTAATACTCTTCAATGACAAAATAAACAGATAGTAAGCCGCATAGAAAAAATGAAATAGTTACATGAACTGCCGTTATTCTCGTTTTTAAAAGGTGTTTAGAAATCCAATTACCTGGTTTTCTTCCGTAATCAGAGAGATCAAAAAACTTATTTTTATTGGGGATTTTAGACATCCTTGTTATTATTAGGAAGGATCCATAGATCCTCTATAAACCAAAGTTAACAAACGTTTAACGATATACGTAAAAAGGTAAACAAAATAAATTAGTTTTTTGTTTGTGTACTTTTTAGTTGCGGGTTCAGCTATCAAGAGTTCGAAGAGCTACTAGGAGTCATTCGTGTCTATTGACCACTCAAGATTAGCCTGGCTCGATCCTATAATGTGAAATTTGATTTGAATGTTTGGCTAGATGCCCTCTTTAATGACAACCTTGATCTACCTCCTAAAATTGGAACACAAGGGATGCTTTATGAATGAAATCAATTTTCGCTCGGAAAACCAAGGGAATCAAGAGGTGCTTTTTGAAAGTAAAACTTCATAAATCGGCGAAGTTATTAAAAGAAAATAATAATCGAATTTCATAGGGTGCGTATACTTCATGTTTTCAATCTTTAGCTATTTCAAGTCTTTTACGCAGTTTGGCTACCTGCACCCTGAATGAACTAAAACAGTTAGTTATTGGACTTTTTTGAACGTTAGTTTTCCTTTTAATTGTTCATTTTGTATAAGTGAGGATTTACTTTACTTCCTGAACGCGAAATATAAGACTGTAAACCTGTAAAAACAAGACAGCCTATAATCAGCACATAGTCTAACATGTTGGGTTTGATTAAAATTTATAACCTAGTTGATTAGATACTGTATCTCAATGAGATATCTAGCAATGTTAATAGTTGAATACATAAGAATGTAAAGTACATAATCTTCACTTGTCTTTGTTGACAGCTGCATAAGCATAAATTTTATCAGTGATCAAAATTGAGAAATAGTTTGTTTTACAATTATTAATTATTCTCAGAAGTAGTATATACATACAATGAAAAATTTAAATCCAAAAAATATGATTTTTGGACCTTACGCACGTAGGGTGATTTTGTTGTGTCTTGTTTTTTTTAGTCAAAATATTTTTAGTGCCACATTTGTGGGTAATGGTACAAGTGGAGTTTATACTGCTCCTGTTGGAACAAGTACCTTTGCCACGGCAGGAGGAATGTATGCAGCCATGTCTGGAGCTCACCTTGCTGGTGTAACCACAATTAATTTAGCGAGTAGTGCAGGTTTAGCTGTTTGTGATTTAATAGTGTTAATGGACATGACTACTGGTGCTTGGGAACTGTCAGCGGTTAAAACTATTCCAGATGGAACTTCGATCACTGTGCCAACCACCACAAAAGCCTATTCAGCCATAAGGTGTCAAGTAATCCGTGCCCCTCAATTTACTGATTTTACTGTTGCCGTAACTAGTACACTGACAACTTCTGCATGGGATGGCAGTACAGGTGGAGTAATCTGGTTTTATTGTAACGGAACAGCAACTGTAGAGGGAGTAATTGATGCTAATGGTTTAGGGTTTTCTGGAGGTGCAGGTGGAGGTGATGCTGGTGGAGCTGGTGGTGGGGCACTAGGAGCGCTGGGAGCACTAGGAGCAAAAGGTGCTGGAGGTGCGGGTTCTGGAATGGCCGGAGCGGCCGGAGCAGCGGGAGCAGCAGGTGGCGGAGCTGCAGGAACAGCAGGGACTGCTGGAACGGCTGGTACCGCTGGAGCTGCAGGGGCAACAGGGTCGGCAGGTGGTGTAGGAACAACAGGGGCTGTAACAACCACCGAAGCCACAATAGGGACTTCGTTTTCACTTTCATCAGGCAATTGGGACAATTGTTTTATTTGGTCAAATACTAGTGGTGGTGCTCCCGATTTTATTACCCCTACTTCGTTATCTGAGGTAACCATTGAAGACGGTGATATAATTAATTTGAATGTAGCAGGAAACGCAAAAAGTGTTACTCTTGGAACAGGTGTTGGTGCTGGAACCTTAAGGTGGACCAGTGGGAATGATTTAACGATTTACGGAAATACAGGAGTTGTTGTTACTGCTAATGGAGTCATTGATCACAACGGCCAAGCTACTGCCAATGGGATTGAATTTCAGTTAACAGCTGTTACAGGAATAACTCAAGGGTTTTCGAATGCTGGAACTGTTAGCATGGGTAGTTTAAAAGTAACCAAACCAGCAACAGGAACAAGTTTAACCTTAAGTGGAGCAAATACTTTCACTATCTTAGGAAATGTCACAACCTCTGGTGCCACTTATGAATTAAAAAACAGTGCCACACAGGTTGATGTTGCAGGTAATTTTACAGCCATTGGTTCAGCTTTAACCTTAACCAACGATGCAGGTAGAATCATTAATTTAACAGGAAACATGAATTTTGGAGGAACTACTGTAACGGTAAACAACAGTGGTACATTTAACATTGATGGAGATTTTCAAACGATCACCTCAGGGGATGTTACTTATAATAATTTGTCTAGCTCAACAACAACCTATGCAGGTTCTACTGCTCAAGATCCCGATTTAAATATTTCAGCCAATAACAGTACGAATACTTTTAGTTACGACAAAGCTGGAGATCAAACCATTTATACTCCAACGGATAATTACTGGCATTTAATAGCTACAGGAAGTGGGATAAAAACATTGGCAGGGACAATCACTATTGCCGGAGATCACACTCGTTCAAATGATGCAGCATTAGATGTTACTGCTACACCTTATAACATAACAGTACAAGGGGATTGGACTGAGAGTTCAACCGGAGCATTTACCTCTCAAACAGGAACGGTCACTTTTAATGGAGCAGGTTCTGTTCAGGACATTACGAGTAACAGCGCAGGAGGTGAAACTTTTTATAGTTTCACTATTAATAATATTGCTGGTAGCACGAGGTTTATGAGTGACAACAGCGTGTCTGGTTTGCTCACCTTAACCCAAGGAAATGTCGATGTTAATGCTTTTGATTTATTACACACCAATACATCTTTAGGTGCTGCAGGAGTTTCAGGAGGAAGTGCAAGCAGTTATTTGAAGGTAGACGACGGAGTAGGAAGTTACCGAAAATCCTTTGGTTCTGATCATTCCTACCTTTACCATGTTGGTGGGGTTAGTTATTCTCCTATAACATTTGCAATGACCGCAAGTAATTATGCAGCAGGCGCTTATGTTAGTATGCGGGTGATTGAAGCTGTGCATGCTGATTATGCGACTGAACCCGATAAATTAGCTCGTCAATGGGTGTCTACTTCGTCTGGTTTAACCGCGCCTTCCTATAGTTTTTCATCGGGAACCTATCAAACAGGAGACGTTACGGGAACAGAGGCTAATTTATTCGCCGTTTTTAATAGTGGAAGTGGTTGGGTGCAAAAGAATAATGTAAATACAGCACTTAACACCTTAAGCGGGGCAGAGACCAGATTTGGAGTTATCACAGCTGGAAGCGTTGTTGCTTTACCATTAGAACTACTGAATTTTGAGGCAATTCCAATTGGAGAAGAAGTAAGTCTTAATTGGGAAACTGGAGCAGAAATTAACAATAATTTTTTCACCATTGAAAGGTCGTTGGATAATGTTGTTTTTGAGAAAATAGCTGTTGTTTACAGTAAAGCAACAGGAGGAAACAGTTTTAAGGCATTAAGTTATGGTTGGGTGGATAAAACTCCTTTAAAAGGTACAAGTTATTACCGTTTAGGCCAAGCTGATTTTGATGGAACCAGAAGTAATTCAGCAAGTGTTAGTGTGATGTTTAGTTCCTATCCAAATGAATTTATGTTGTTTCCTAATCCGAGTACTGGAGAAAATCTTAATGCTTTTATTACAGGTGAATCTGGTCAAAATTTCAATGTTATCATTTTTGATTTAACAGGAAAGCAAGTGCATTTATCGGAAATTATTTTGTCTAAGGACGGTACTTCCAAGGTTGTGATTGATTTGAAATCTAAACTTAACAGGGGTGTTTATTTTGTAAAAACGAGCACTACAACCGATAGTTTTACAGAGCGTTTGCTAGTGAAGTAAGGTTGGGTTTTATAACAAAAACTTTGATTAGGTGATCTCATCCTGTTTTTTGGATTGTTTACTAACAAAAAACAGCGCTATTCCTAAAGCCTTCTATGCTGTCATTTAATGTTTATTTCACACGATTTAATTAGTTACCTCCTAAAAGTTGTTACCGTATTTATTGTTAATAACGGCCTCGTTATTATTGAAAAGCATATAGATCCTGGTCAATTATTTATTCATATTGACCCGCTAAATAATTAGTTAAACATAGTTAATAAAGAGGGGGAGAAAGATATTAAAGCAATTCATATATGTATAACATATATGGAAAGGAAATAGAATTTATGAATATCAAAAACGCAGCATAGGTCTTAGAAAAACTGTCCTACTTTTTGTTGCGAGTCCAATGGATCAAAAGCCAATGATTGGGAGGCATTGATTACTTTTCTTTTTAGTTAAAACAAACAGTGTTGAAAAATATTTGAAAGCATGTCCAGTGACATTTGATAAATTAGCGGATGAGGTTCTTAAAAACGTTTAGTTGACTAATGTTAAATAAGGACTGGGTTTATTTATTACCTATTGTCGCACTTTAAAACAAAAAATGAAACCACTAACAAAATCACGATTCAAACTTGGCTTAGAATGTCCAAACAAATTGTTTTACACAGGTAAAAAGGAGTACCCAAGCACCAAAATGGATGATACCTTTTTGCAAGCATTAGCACAAGGAGGTTTTCAGGTGGAGGAGTTGGCAAGGATGCATTACCCAGGAGGAATTCTGATTGACTCAAACAACGAAAAAGCTGGTGATTACGAAGCGCTTTGGAGGGAAACCCAGGCGCTGTTGCTTCAGGAAAATGTAATTATTTACGAAGCAGCGTTTCTATTTGATGGTATGTTTGTTCGAACAGACATATTAGTTAAAAGAGGGGATAGTGTGGAGTTAATAGAGGTGAAGGCTAAATCCTTTGATCCTTATGAGAAGTATTTGTTTTTAGGCAAACGGGGAGGCTTGAACAGTTCATGGAAGCCTTATTTATTTGATGTCGCATTTCAAAAACACGTGATGGAATTGTGTTTTCCTTTTTGGGAAATATCGTCGTACATCATGATGGCTGACAAATCAAAAAAAGCAAGTGTCGACGGATTAAATCAAATGTTCCGCGTTAGTAAAAGTGCAGGTAAAAATAAAAGTAAGAACGGTGATGGTCGAACAGGAATATTAAAGAAGGTAGATTCACTTGAAGAAACAGGTGATCCTGTACTAGGTCGAAAAGAAGTAAGTGACATCGTTGCTAAAATTCACAACAATAAATTCAAGTACCACGATAACCTTACTTTTCAAGAAGCAATTGTGTTGTTAAAGGACGTGTATCAAGCGGATAAGTTTGCTAATTGGCCAACGTCCTACGGAGCTTGCAAATCCTGTGAGTTTAAATGTTCGGATGCTCAGGAGGCACAAAATGAAGAAGAAGGTTTAAAATCAGGCTATAAAAATTGCTTTTCCACACTGCACAACTGGAGCGACAACGACTTTAAACGCTCCAATATATTCGACGTTTGGAGTTTTCGAAAAGGAAAAAAACTGTTTGATCAAGGGGTCTACTTTAAGGACGAGTTGACTTTAGAGATTATGGAAATAAAGGAGGACGCTGAAAAGTTAAGTTCATCCCACAGGCAATGGTTGCAGGTAGAAAAGGAAGTAGCACAGGATGATACTATTTTTGTATTGAAGGACGAAATGAAAGAGGAACTAGACTCATGGACCTATCCATTACACTTCATCGATTTCGAAACAAGTGCAGTTGCCTTGCCATTTAACAAGGGAACTAAACCTTACGAGCAAATTGCTTTTCAGTTTTCGCACCATGTATACCATGAGGATGGACGTATTGAACACGAGTCGGAGTATGTGAACAGTCAAGCTGGATTTTTTCCCAATTTTGAATTTATACGAAAGCTTAAAACTGCTTTGGAAAACGACGAAGGAACTATACTTCGTTATTCGTCGCATGAGAACACGATTTTGAATGCTATATGCACTCAGATAAGAACTTCAGGAGAACAAGACAGAGAAGAGTTGATGGCTTTTATTCAGCACATCTCTCATTCGAAAAAGGACAGCACCAGGAGATGGTCAGGGGACCGAGACATGGTTGATTTATGGGAGGTAGTAAAAAAATATTATTACAACCCTCACACAAAAGGTTCTAACTCAATAAAAGCTGTATTACCAGCAGCATTGTATTCAAGCGAATATTTGAGGAACAAGTACAGCAAGTCCATAGGTGAAATTGGATTAAGTAGCAAAAACTTCCTAAGTGATCATGTTTGGTTAGAGATGGATGGGGAAGACGTAAAGAGCCCTTATAAAATGCTTCCAGCTTTATTTGCTGATTGGACCGAAGAACAAATTGCAAACACCTTGTCCGAAATTGATGACATTGATAATGGTGGAGCTGCGTTAACTGCTTATGGTAAGTTGCAATACACCGATATGGAACAAGCAGAAATAGATGAGTTAACAAGTTCGCTTTTAAAATACTGCGAACTCGACACCCTAGCAATGGTGATGATATTTGAGCACTTTAAAGAGGATTTGACATAGTTAAGTATTAAAGGCTTTGAAGTCAGGCTGATGTGAAGCCGGAAAAATTGAAATACATTATTTATTCTTCAAAAGGAGAACTAATTAGAACTTGAGACAGGATGATTAAACTACCACTTAAAGAGGGAAAGGAAAAAATATTTAAGCATTTAGAATCAGCTATTAATAGTGATGCCGAAGTTCATTCTTGGGAGTTTTCATTGGATGAATTTCCTGAGGATGGTCCCATGGAAGACATTGCGCAAGACCCCTATTTTAAATCGATGTTTGATGTGTTAAGTGCCATTACAGAAAATCCATGCTCGTACCAGTTTGATTTAATTGATGTTGAATAATTAAATACTTTTCATCTGAAACTTCCTTCAATTAGGGAAGTTGTAACAAATCTGGGTTATAAGATGGCTCCTGTAAACAAAGCTGTAAAATCTGATGTGTTGTATATTGGTATTCGTCAACCAGGAAAAATTGTAAAAAAAAGACTTTCTAAAATTTCAAGTAGAATTTTAGCACACTTAGGGTATTATGAAAAAGGAGCAGGTGTTCTTTTGAAACACTTGCCCGTGAAAGGTTTGAAGTTTAAATTGTCTGTGTACGAGTTTGACCCTAAATGTTCTGATTTCTTGGAACTTATTGAAAAAGTTTATGCTTTGGATCAAAAGCCAATGATTGGGAGGCATTGATTAAAATAGAGTAAAATGGATACTAAAGAAAAAAATCAAGTTAAGTCGTTGATAAAGAAATATAATGATATTTTACTTCATAGTATGAGCATTGCTGTTGCTGAAGATTTGATAAATTTGATTGTCGTGAATGGCGATGATGAAGGTTTTGAATTAAGTGAGCTAATGAAAGATCAAAGGGCTTTTAAGTTGTTTGTAATCAATGAGTTTATGAAAAACAATTCTAAGTCATTTTTGAATGAGTTGAAGTTCATGGAAGAAGGTTTTTCGTCAAAAATGTTGAAGCGAAAAAGAGACAAAGACGCTCAAAGCAGATTGGACCTGTAGTGATTAAATTGAAGGTATAAAAGTTTAAAATATCTATATATAGTCCAATGAAATTTCAGAGTCTTTTCTTGTTTACACAAGAAGTTGACTTGATGAAATAGTTCTCTAAAATCAAAAAAAGGAAAGTATTAATCGATATTGTTAGGGATTAATATTGATTAGTTCTCCAGAGAATCTATCTTTGAGGCTACTATTGCACCAATTAGAGAGGTGCTATATAGATGAGAGCCACATGTTTTCTAAAATGAATTAAAATTAACAAATAATGAAAAGAGATATTTTTAAATTGACGGTAGTTGTTTTATTGGGATTGTTGAGTAGCTGCACTTATCACCGATTGGGGGATTTTACCATTATTTCAAATAGGAACATTGATTCTGCTGTTAAATATGAGTTATTAGCTAGAGATGTAGAAGCTAAGGTGAAAACAAAGAAAGGATATCCTTTGGAGAGAGCAGTTGATAAATTGACTAACGAATATGAAGGAGAGTATCTGATGAATGTTAAAATATTTATGAAGAAAAACGGTAAGAAGTTCAAGGTTGTCGGAGATGTCTACGGCGAGAAAAAGGTTTCTAGTACCGTTAATTCAACAGTAAATGTTGATGTTGAGTTTAAATATGGAGATAAAGTAGCTTTCAAAAAAGGAGGTAAATTAATAGAGGGTAAAATTACTGGTATAAACAAAGAAGGAGTAGTGGTGGAATATTTGTCTCGTGGTAAAACGAAAAGAAAACAAGTTCCTTTTGATCTACTTACAAAGCTAAAGTAGCTTTTGTTTCATGTCTCATATAAATACAAATGCGACATAATTTGATTGTGCTAATTGAAAAAGTTTAAATATTGAACCAAATACGTTCAATATTGACGTGTGTAAACTGAAGGAAAACCGAGTGTTTTCAGTTTCCCTCTATTCTCCACGGTTTTCCTCGGTTCTATATTATTTCCCTCAGTTCTCTTTGGTTTTCGAAAAAAAAAAGTGAGTTTAAACAAAATGACGGTTGTCTGTGATCTTGTTAGTCTGCTGTTTTGTCGAGATCATCAAATTTTGATTTCATGGTAGGATTGCCTCTAGATAGTTTTTTGATGGTTAAATCCTCAGCTTTTTTATTAGCTAAACGCAAGTTGTTTTCAGAAGAGAGTAAGGCGTCTTTAGTTTTTTGCAGATGAGTAATCGTCTTGTCTATTTCATCAATAGCAGTGTTGAATTTTCTACTGGCTAAATCATAGTTCCTCGCAAAGCCTTCCTTGAACGTATTTATCTCTTCTTCAAAGTTTGTAATGTCAACGTTCTGATTTCTCATCAAGTTAAGTTCTGCTTTATACTGCATCGAGTTCATGGCAGCATTTCGAAGTAGGGTAATGATGGGTATGAAGAACTGAGGACGTATCACATACATTTTGTTGTACTTGTATGACACATCTACTATTCCTGTATTGTAAAGCTCGCTTTCAGCCTCTATAAGCGAAACAAGAACTGCGTACTCACATTTCTTTTCTATGCGGTCTTTGTCAAGCTCCTTAAAGAAGTCTTCGTTTCTTTTCTTTGCAGCGGTTTCATCACCTTCGTTCTTCATCTCGAACATGATTGAAATGATTTCATTACCAGCTTCATCTTCTTCTCTGTAGATAAAATCTCCCTTACTACCAGACTTAGAATCGTTGTCCTTTTCGAAGTAAGCGTTTTGAAAACCTGTAGCACGAAGCTTGTTAAATTCAGCTTCACAATGCTGTTCTAGCGTCTCTCCAATCATTTTAGTGGAAAGTTTAAGCTTCATGTCCTTACGTAGGACAATCTCCTCTTCTTTGAGCTTAATGATGTCGTCCTTAGTTTTTAGTTCAGCAGAGTATTGCTCTTTCAATGATTTTTCAAGTAATTGCTTTTCAGTTTCTTTAATTTTTAAACTGTTGGCAAGGTCATCACGTTCCTTCTCTATTGCTTTTATAGCTTCCGTTACAGATAGTTTTTTGTCTATTTCTGCTTTGTCAATAGTTGACTTCATTTCAGAAAGTTCAGATTCCTTTCTCGCAAGTTGTTCTGCTAGTTGGCGCTCTTTGGTAGCTTTGAGCTCGCTTATTTCATTGTCCTTTTTGGCCAGGTCTTCCTGGAGTAAGTTTTTAAGGTTTGCCTCAGCAAGTTTTATTGCGTTAACCTTGTCTTGTTCAGCAAGGTCAAGCCGCTTCTGTAAATCTTCTTCAAACTTGTTATCTCTAACTTGTTTAACAATGTCAGCAAAACCAGCCTTATCAACTTTAAAAGCCTTGTCGCAATTTGGACAAATAATATCGTTCATGTTCTATTTTTTAAAGTACCGAGCTAAATATAGTAAATGCTGGTGTTGAATTTACTCCAGGTACGGGATGTGTTTTCAAATTATTAATGTGGATACGATAGTATAGTGATAAGGTTATGTTTTTAGTGTGCTTTTTTTCGAAGAATGAGCAGGGAGATGAGGTGGTTTTTTATTAAAAGTTGTTCTCAAATACAATTTCAGTTTTGTGTGAGTGTTGTTTTTTGAAATTGTACTTCAGAAAAAAGAGAAAAGAAAGGAGGGAGGTTGATGAAAGAAATGTTAATTTTTATCAAAATTAATCAGCCCAAAATAGTTCAAAAAAAGGTGGTAACAAGTGTGGGTTCAACCTTAAAATAAAAACCTATAACTCACTGAAAGTTACTTTTTGATTGGTTCTTTCAACGGAATGAGGGATTGGCTCTTTGCAGTCGCCCATCCGGATGGGGTCGCTTTGCAAAACTCCTAGAGAGTCTTTTTAATCACTGGATTCTTTCAGAATCTTTTTGAGGATTTTTTATTTCCTCCGATTTTGAGTGAAGCTAAAGGGGATTGGCTCTTTGCAGTCGCCCATCCGGATGGGGTCGCTTCGCAAAACTCCTAGAGAGTCTTTT